>ERZ773265.1679-NODE-1679-length-11018-cov-10.044787_pt1 | contig 11018 bp, 8 predicted proteins | sample MGYA00580512_ERZ773265 | MGnify/ENA primary metagenome ERZ773265 (study PRJEB29015, sample SAMEA2738169) | human oral metagenome | biome: human oral; feature: human-associated habitat; material: saliva | place: China | collected 2183 ...
CGGGCCAGGCCCGCCGCAGTCCAGGAATGGCCCGCAGCGTGCTGAGCATGTCGGCCGCCTCCGTCGTCTGTGTCATCTCAGTCATTGGTGTTGTCCTCGTCGTGTCCGTCATGCCCAGCCGGCCTCCTTCTCCGGAGACCGGGCGATGCGCTCGATGGCGGTCAGGTCCGCACTGATGCGCTCACGCCAGGGCGGGTGGGCCCGTCGCAGGGGATCGGCCAGTCGCGCCAGCCGGGACAGTGCGATCGCCCACCCCAGCTCCTCGTCGCCCGGTACGGGCCGGTGCGCGGCGTAGCCCTCCAGCAGCGCATGCCGCTGACAGGACGGTGCCTCCGCCAGGTAGGAGCCCAGGTCCATGGCCGCCGGCGCCAGGCGCACCCGGTCGAAGTCGGTCAGCCAGATCCGCCCGGTCGAGTACTCGTAGAGCACCTGGTCGGGGGAGGCATCGCCGTGGGTGAGAACCGGTGTCCCGGGGAGGTGGGAGGGCAGCATGTCGCCCACCGCCCGCACCCTGCGTGCCAGCTCAGGGGCCAGGACATCGAGCTGCCGAGCGTGGACCTCGGCCAGCTCCCGGGAGCCGGCAGGCTGATGCGGCAGCCGGTCGATGAGGTCCGCCGGCAGCTGCCCGGCGCAGGAGTGCAGCTCGGCCAGCAGAGCCCCCACACGCCTGGTGGCCTCCTTCAGGCCCTGAGCGGAGGCCGCCCCGTCGGCCTCGTCCGCATGGAAGTCGGCCAGGTTCGTGTCTCCGCACCACTGCTGCACGCTGACGCGGCCCTCGCACTTGGCCACGGCCTGCGAGTCGAGGAGGTCGGGGACCGGGAGGAGCCCGGACAGGGCGCGGTGGACGTCGTCGGCAGGTACCCCGCCACCGGTTCGCAGCCGCAGGACCGTGGAGCCGTCCCGGAGGACCAGGCGCCGTGAGGGGTTGTAGCGCAGCACGTCCCGGGCCTCCCAGGTGCCCAGCGCCCCCAGCTCCGTGGCCTGGGCGAGAGGCTCAGCCAGCTTGGGGTCGGTGAGGACCGTGCCGCACTGCAGCAGCAGGCCCTCCTCCAGGGACCGGGTGATGGGGGACTGCGCCAGCCCCAGGCAGGCGGCCAGGCGCTCGGCCTGAGCGGCCTTGGAGTGCGAGACCGGCCAGAGCAGACGGGCCCAGCCCACGGTGAGCCCGGTGCTCCGGTTCGTCAGAGAGACCAGGACCGAGACCTCAGGCTTGATGCGCAGCCTGGCGGCCCGCACCGGGCGCTGAAGGAGCTCACTGAGCCGATCGGCGTCGAGGACCGTGGCGACGGCGTCGGCCGTGGTCATCGCTTTGATGAGCGAAGAAGTCATGATCCGCTCCCCACCAGGGCGAAGGAGTCCGCCAGGTGACTGTTAGCCCACCGACGGAACTCGGCCGAGGACTCCATGAGGTCCTGAGGGCTGCCCTCCAGGCGGATCCGCCCGTCCTGGATCCACACCACCCGGTCGGCGCGCATGGCGGCCTGCGGGTCGTGAGTGACGGTCAGGGTCGTGCGTCCGGCCACCAGCTCATCAATGGCTTCCAGCACCGCCGAGGTCGAGGCCGGGTCCAGCCCGGTGGTCGCCTCATCCAGGATGACGATCGGCGAGTCACGCAGCAGCGCCCGAGCGATGGCGATGCGCTGGCGCTGGCCGCCGGAGAGGGTGCCTCCCCGCTCGCCCACGGTCGTGTCGTAGCCGCCGGGCATCTGGGTGATGAACTCGTGGGCGTGGGCCGCACGTGCGGCCGCCTCCACCTCCTCGTCGGAGGCATCGGGCCGGCCCAGACGGATGTTCTCCCGGATCGTGCCGGTCAGCAGCACCGCCTCCTGGTGCAGGACCGAGGCCTGCGAGCGCAGGAACCGCAGATCGAGCTCGTCCAGGCTGTGCCCGTCCAGGCTCACCGTGCCCGACGTCGGATCCAGGGCCCGCACCACCAGGGACACCAGGGTGGACTTGCCCGAGCCCGACGGCCCCACGAGGGCCACGTGCTCACCGGGAACCACTGTCAGGTTCACCCCGTGCAGCACCGGGCGACCCTCGTAGGCGGCGTGCACGTGGTCGAAGTGGATCATGCCGTGGACCCGGTCCAGCACGATGGCGTCAGCAGGGGAGACGATGTCGGGCTTGACCGCCATGAGGTCGGCCACCCGCTCACCCGAGGCCGTTGCCCGGGCGATGCGGCCGGTGTACTTGGCCATGTCCCGAAGCGGCTTCATGGTGGTGCGCAGGTAGGTCGTGAAGAGCACCAGATCCCCCGGGGACATGGCGCCGTTCAGGACCCGGATGCCTCCACCGACCATGACCACGGCGGTCGCCACGCCGACGATGACGTCCGTGGAGCGCTCCAGGCGCGCGGCGATCCGGCGCGAGCGCACCCCCTCACTGAGTGACACCGTGTTGGCACCCGTGAAACGCTCATGCAGCAGCGGCTCCAGACCGTAGGCCTGGACCACCTTGATGGCGCCGAGCGCCTCCTGGGCGGTGTTGGCCAGGTTCCCCTCCGACTTGCGGCTGCGCAGGGAGGCCGCGGAGATCCGCCGCGAGTTGCCCGAGGAGGCGAGCATGAATGCCACCACCGCCAGGAGCACGATCATGGCCAGCAACGGGTCCAGGAACACCATGACCACGACCATGACCAGCAGGGTCAAGGTGTTGGCGGCCATCGGCAGGCCGGCGGTGACAGCCACCTCCTGCATGCGGTTGACGTCGGCGATGAGCCGCTGAACCGTGTCCGCGCTGCGGTTGCGGGCGTGGAACTGCTGAGACAGTCCCTGGACGTGGTGGAAGGCCCGGCTGCGCAGGGAGGCCGCTGTGCGCGAGCCCACCAGGGCGAAGGCCACGGTGGCCAGGTAGTTGCACACCGCCCGCCCGGCCACGATCACCAACAGGGCGATACCGAGCCCCACCAAGGAGGAGACCGTGGCGGGGGCGCTGCCCGTGTGGCGGCCCAGCGCCGCCACCAGGGAGTCGATGGTGACCTTCAGCGGCCAGGGCTCCAGCACCCGGAAGACCACCTCCGCCAGAAGCACCGCGGTGCCCCCGGCCATGAGACGCCACTGCGGCGCGGCATCAGGGCCCACCAGCCGCAGGGTCTGCCGCATGGGGGACTGACGCACACGGCTGCGCCCGTGACGACGAGGAAGCGGAGCCATTACCGCCCACCACCCTCAGCGACGCCGGCCAGCCCCAGAATCCGGGTGACGACCTGATTCCAGGAGTGGCGCTCCTCAGCCAGAAGACGACCGTCTCGCCCCATCCGGGCCCGCCGCTGGGGGGAGGCCGCCAGATCATCCAGGGCCGCGGCCAGCGCCGTGGGGTCCGAGGGCGCCACGAGCACGCCGTGGCGCTGCGATCCCTCCCCAAGCAGCTGGGGGATCTGACCGACGTCGGAGGCCACGACCGCCAGCCCCGCGGCCAGGTACTCCAGGACCTTCATGGGGGAGAAGTACTGCTGCTCCAGGCCCCCCAGATCCGGATAAGGGGCCACCCCGATCGCCGAACCCGCCATGTGAGTGGGAATCTCCTCAGGGGCGACCGCCCCACGGAAGTCCGCCTCCACCCCCAGGCGCTCGGCCTGCGCCCGGAGCGTCTCCATCTCAGGGCCGTCGCCAATGATCCGCAGGCTCCACCGCTGACGCGCCAGGGCCGCCGCCGTGATGAGGTCGGCCACTCCGTGCCAGGGCTTGAGCGTCCCCACGAAGGTGACGACCACCCGCTCGGGGTCCGCCGGCTGAGGCTGGATACGGCGCACGCTCACGCCGTTGGGAACCGTGTGGATCCGGTCCACGACGTCGTTCGCATCCGGCAGATCGGCGGTGCGACGACGCACCCAGTCGGCCACCGGGTCTGAGACGCACACCGTGACCCGGGCCGCCCCGACCTGACGGCGCAGCGCCTGCTCGGCGCCGGAGGCGTCCACCAGCGAGCGGTGACGACGCTGCTCGTCAATCAGCGGAGCGTTGACCTCCAGGATCCCCGGCACCCCGGTGGCCGCAGTGATGTCGGCCAGAGCCGTGGAGAACAGGGAGTAGCGCTCGTAAACCAGGTCTGCGCCGTCGGCGATCACCCGCGAGGCGATCCTCTGGGCGGCACGCACCTGCTCCTGCTCCCGCTCAGCGGGGGCGACGTCGGCGACCGTCTCCAGGTGCAGCTCGAGATCGGCCAGGTCGGCGGGCACGTGCTCGCCTGAGCGCAGGGCGTAGAGCACCACCTCGTGGCCGGCGGCCCGCAGCTCGCGAACGACCTCCTGAATGTGCACCGAGGCGCCCTTGGTCCCGAACACCGGGATGCCCGGGTCGCAGCAGATGTAGGCGATGCGCATCAGGCGGCTCCTTCCTGATCGGCCAGGTGCATGCCGGCAGCGGGGACGGGACCCGACTGCCAGGCGGCCAGCACCGCGGCCTGGGCCCGGGAGTCGAACTGCTCCTCAATCAGTGCCCGCGCACCGCGCGACAGCGCGATGGTGTCCACCTCACCCTGTGCGATCCCACGCAGGGCAGCGGCCAGCGAGGCCGGGTCACCCGGGGGAAGAAGAATCCCGGTGACGCCGTCGTGAACCACCTCCGGAAGTCCCGACACCGCCGTGGCCACCACCGGCGTCCCGCAGGCCATCGCCTCCAGGACCACCGTGGGCAGACCGTCGATATTGCCGTCGGCCGCCTCGATGCAGGGCGCCGCGAACACGTCCGAGCGCGCCAGCAGATCGCGCACCTCCGCCTGCGTGAGCGGACCCAGCAGATGGATCCTGTCGGCCAGTCCCAGGCGCTCGATCTGCTCGGTCAGGCGCTCACGCTCATCGCCGTCACCGGCCAGCTCCACCTCGATAGCGATACCCGAGCTCACCAGGATCCTCACCGCCTCGACCAGGTCGGCGAAGCCCTTCTTGGGCACCAGGCGACCCACGGCGCACACCCGCAGCGGCTCTGCCCTCGTGGCGGACACCGGCTGCGGGGCACGGTAGGAGAAGCGATCCAGCTCCAGGGCGTTGTAGCGCAGCGACACCGTGGCCCCCGTGCCCGCCAGCACGGTTCCCAGGTAGTCCTCGTTGTAACGACTGATGGCGATGACCCGCTGGGCGTCGGAGCAGATCCGGCGCAGCCACACCGGGTCCACCGACTCGTGGAAGATGTCCTTGGCGTGGGTGGTCACGGTGTAGGGGATGCCGGTGAGGGCCGAGGCGATCCACGCCACTCGCCCCGCCAGGGACGCGAAGTGCGCGTGCAGATGGGTGATGGAGTCCCGGCGCGCCTGGCGCGCCAGCTCCACACCCTGGGCCACCTCGTCACCGGGCAGCTCGGCCAGGACCGGCATGATGGCGGCGAAGCGCTCGCGGTCCTCCTGGCGGGTCAGGCCGTCGGTGAGCTGGCTCCATAGGTCAATGGCCCGGTTCGGTCGGCCCACCCAGTTGACGCGAGCGGCGACCCGGGCGATCTCGGGGTGGAAGCGCGCGTCCGTTGTGGGACGCAGCGCATAGATGCTCAGGTCCTCGCCCTGGGCCTCGCGGGCCAGGATCTCGGTGACGATGAAGGTCTCCGAGAAGCGGGGGTAGACCTTGAGGACGTATCCGATACGGGGGGCGCCCTGGTGGGGCTGGTGGGTGTCGAGTGGGGGATTCATGCGGGGATCTCCATCCTGGTGAGGCTGGTGGCGTGGCTGGTGAGGTAGGTCGGGCTCGTGGTAGGAGCGTCATGTCGGTGGTCCATGAGCTCGGCGGCCAGCAGGGGGACCGTGGCCAGGCCGTCCAGACGCAGACGACGTCGCCCCATCAGCTGGCGACGGGCGGCCTCCTGGTCGCCCAGCAGCTCGGAGAGCCGGTCCTCCAGCGCTGCGGCACTCAGATCCGTGACTCTCAGGAGGTCGACGGCGCCCGCCTTCTTCAGGCCGGAGGCCCGGATGAACTGCTCCAGACGAGGCGTCTCGCGCGGAACGAGGAGGGCCGGGGTCTCGGAGGCGAGGATCTCGGTGACCGTGTTGTAGCCGGCCATCGCGATGACCGCTGCGGCCTGCTGGATGTGGCGACTCATGCCGGGCCAGGACCGGCGGACCACGGTGCGGGGACCGGCCGCCTGAGCGACCTGGTGGAACAGGGCGGCGTCGAGCTGGGGGCCGGTGACCACGACATGCCGGTAGCCGTCAGGGACGCGTACCTGCGCGGCGGCACGCAGCAGGTTGATGCCGTCGGAGCCGCCACCGGCGGTCGTCAGGATGAAGGGCTCGGGGTCCAGGGCGTTACCGGCCAACGCGGATGAGGCCTCGGAGCCGTCCCTGGGCTCGGCGATGTCGCGACCGTGGGCGAGGTAACCGGTGTAGTGCATCCGCTCCTCCAGCGCAGGCGGGGCCTCGCCGGTGGCGCTCAGGTCGTGGACAGCGGCGTCCCCGTAGACCCAGACCTCGTCGATGAGCCGGCGCAGCGTGTCGGCCTCGCCGAGCTCATCCCATTCGCGCTGCACGGTTGCGGGGGTGTCCAGGACCTCGCGCAGACCGAGCACCACGCGTGCGGAGGGGTGAGTGCGGCGCAGGTGAGTCAGGGGCTCGCGCAGCTCCTGGTGCACCCCGTAGGCGTGTCGGTCGATGATGAGCAGATCCGGGGCGAAGGTGCCCAGGACGCCGTTCAGCAGAGCGCTACGGACCTCGCCCAGGTCCTCGTGGGTGATGCGCAGGCGCTGGGGCTGGTAGATGCCCCCAGACTTCTTGATCCCCGGCAGCACCAGCCAGTCGAAGCCATCGGGGAGGCGGTACTCCTGGCCCGGGGCCAGACCGGTGATGACCAGGCCGGTGACGTCACGGCCGGTGAGCCCCGGCAGTGCCCGGGCCAGGTGGTGGGCCAGAGCGAGGTTGCGGCGAAGGTGTCCCAACCCCTTGGCATCGTGGCTGTAGAGGGCCACGCGTAGGGGAGCGCTCGTCATGATCGTCTCTCTTCTCCCGGTGTCGGTTCTGGATCGTTCTGAAACGATCCTGACCGGCCAGAAGAAGATGACGATTAGGGGTGGATGAGAAAGCTCTCAGGTTTGTCGGATGCTAGACCAGCTGCACCTGGACTCCGGCTCGCCGCAGGGCCTCGACCTGGTCGGCGCAGGCGCCGTCGTCGGTGATGACCGTGTCGATCCTGGAGGTGGGGCAGATGAGGGCGAAGGCCGTGCTGCCGAGCTTGGAGCTGTCACACACGATGACGACGTGCTCGGCGGCCTCGACCAGTGCGGCGTTGATGGCCGCCTCCCCGTCGTGCTGCGCGTAGGCGCCCCGCTCATCAAGTCCCTCGACTCCCAGGAAGAGCGTGCCCACACTGATCGAGGGAAGGATGAGAGAGGCCAGAGGGCCGGTGAGCTCGAAGGACCGGGCTCGCGCGATCCCCCCGGTGACGACGACGCGCACGCACTGGCGCACGGCCATCTCGTTGGCGATGTTGACGGCATTGGTGACCAGGGTGACCGGCACCTCCGGATCGGTCAGCGCCGGCAGGAGCGCGATCTCGCGAGCCACCTCGGTGGTCGTGGTGCCGCCGTTGAGACCGACGGAGTCGCCCGGGTGCACCAGAGCGGCCGCCGCCTTGGCGATACGGGTCTTCTCATCGGCCATCTTGGAGGTGCGGTAGCGCAGAGGCGGCTCGGTGGAGGTGGGGTTGGCGATGGCTCCGCCACGGGTGCGGCTAACCAGCTGCTGGTCAGCCAGGTGGTCGAGGTCGCGTCGCGCGGTGGCCGCTGAGACCCCCAGCCGCGTGATGATGTCGTCGATATGGACGCTGCCCTCGTCCATGACGATGTCGAGGATGGCCGAATGGCGATCATGCCGAGACATCTCGATCCTCCTGGGGGTCAAGGGGGTGGTGCGGGACGGAGAGGGGATGGGCTGGGAGGGGATGCACGGTTGATTTGTGCATCAACCACTTGCCGTATTCTAGTGACCGTGCGGCAGGTAGTCGGTGTACCGACGTCAGCATAGTTCAGGGATGTCCCCGGTTGCCTCTTGAGAGCGACACATCGCGATATAAACCTTGCTACTGTCGTCGACATCAATCACGTCATTGTGTGGAGTGGTGGCCCCGTGGGCTCGCCATCCCGCCTCCGAGAACAGAGAAGATATGGGTTGTCCCGCTGACCTTGCCGCGCCCCTCCGCCGTGGGGAGGGCGCCGTCGCCATAGGGGTCGATGTCAGTGCCGACGCCGTCACCGCGGTTGTCACTGATGGCCGGGGGAGTGTCATCTCCTCCGTGGAGCGGCCGGTTCCCAGGCAGTGCCGCGCAGACGCCGACCGGCTGGCCCAGGAGATCGGGAGCGCGATCCAGTCCTTGTGCGCGGGCCTCGCCGGCGACCTCAGTACTGAGGCGTCCGAGGCGGCGGCCCTCGTCGTCGGGGTCAGTGTGCCCGGCGTCGTCGACGAGGACGAGGGGCGCGTGCGCCGCAGCGAGACTCTTGGGTTGCAGGACGCCCCGTTGGTGAGTCTGGTGAGACGGTCGCTGTCGTCTCAGGCCTCCGGGTCACCCGGACTCTCCGGAGGCCTTGAGGTGAGGCTCTATCAGGATGCCGGTTGCGGCGCCTGGGCCGAGAGCCAGTGGGGCGCGGCCGGGAGGAACTGCCTCTATCTGGCGGTCGGCGAGCGGATCTCCTCCGCCGTCCTGCTGGGCGGCGCCCCTGTGCTCGGTGAGGGCTGGGCCGGTCAGGTCGGTCGGATCCTGGTTCCCGATCCGGACTGGAGCGGGGAGAGGGCCCGCCTGGAGGATGTCGCCTCCGTGTGCGCCATGGTGAGGCGCCACACCGCCGGCATGCTCGATGACTCCGCGGGCTCCTCCGGCTCCGGCGCCACGGCGCCGGCTACGGGCAGCTGCGATGACGCTTCCGGTGAGTCATTGACCCAGTGCGCCTCAGGTCTGGAGGCCCTCCTCGGCGCGATAGGTTCGGGGGACCGGGAGGCGCGCCGCGTCTGGGACACCGGCCTGGACTCTCTGGCGGAGCTCGTCGCTCACGGTGTCGGTCTGCTCGGCCCTCTCGACATCGTCGTCAACTCCGAGCTGATGCGGGCCGATGAGGTTGTCTTCCTTGAGCCTCTGCGACGCCGGGTGGCTGACCTCGTGGGCGACCTGCCAGCACCGCGGCTGGTGGCGGCCCGGCTCGGGACGACCGCCCCGGCGCTGGGGGCAGCGGGACGCGCCCTGGTCGACTGGAAGTAGCCTGACAGCAGCCCGAATGCCGCCTCGCGTCTCTGCGCCCTTGGCTGATAACTCGCTTATGGCGTTGCGGAGACCCACAATGGGGGCAGGCCGTGGCAGTATGTTCGCCAACTGCAGTTGTCCAAGCCGGTTGAGGAGAACCAAACGTGTCCCCCAGGAGAGAAGCGAGGCGCAGCGCGTGACCCTGTCTGCTCGTCCGCTTCGCATCGGCATCATGGGTGGAACCTTTGATCCGATCCACCATGGGCACCTGGTCGCAGCCAGTGAGGTGCAGAACGTCTTCGCTCTCGACGAGGTCATCTTCGTGCCCACCTGGGCCCAGCCCTTCAAGAAGGAGCGCAAGGTCTCCCCGGCTGAGCACCGGTACCTCATGACGGTGATCGCCACCGCCTCCAACCCGCGGTTCACGGTCTCCCGGGTCGATATCGACCGGGGCGGGACGACCTACACGATCGACACCCTTCATGACATCGCGGCCGAGTACCCGGGCGCGGAGCTGTACTTCATCACTGGAGCCGACGCGCTGGCGCAGATCCTCACCTGGAAGGACAGTGAGGAGATCTTCGACCTGGCTCATCTGGTGGGGGTGACGCGTCCCGGGCACGTCCTCAGTGACTCCGGGGTTCCCCGTGACCGGATCTCGCTGGTCGAGGTGCCGGCCATGGCGATCTCGTCGACTGACTGCCGCCAGCGGGTCGGGGAGGGGGCTCCGGTGTGGTACCTGGTCCCTGACGGTGTCGTGCAGTACATACGCAAGTACGGGCTCTATCGTATGGCCTTGCGGCCGGCGTCGGCGACGTCGATGACGGCGAGAGTGGCCCGCGAGCAGTCCCTGAGGAAGGAGAACGACGGTGAGCACTGAGCAGACCGGCGTCAATGCCCCCACGTCCGAGGAGCCGACGCAGGATGAGCACGCTCCACGCGGTAGTCGTCGTGCGATCCGACAGGCGGAGCGCGCCGCGGAGCGCGAGGCGATCCTGACCGGTCAGCAGCCGCTCCTGACCCGGCGTGAGATGCGGCGTCTGCGCGAGGAGGCCAAGGCGCTCAGGGCTGCCGTCGAGGCGGGCGAGATCACCCCTGAGCAGGCTCAGGCGCTCCAGGACCCTCTTGCCGATCCTGCGTCGGTCACCTCCCGTTCCTCCGCCACCTCCGGTGACGAGGTCGAGTCCGGGCCGGGGGAGCCGGCCGAGCCCACCGCCCTGGACGGGGGTGACTATCTCGAGCAGGGCGGGCAGAACCCGCCCCTGAGCATGTCCGTCCCCGAGGGGCCGGCCGCCTCTGCTCCGAGCTGGCGCTCGCTGTCGGCGGCCGAGGCCGTGGCGATCTCCGAGATCGAGACGGGCCTGATGGAGGCCGTCGACCTGCCGGTGGCCACCCTTGACTACGACGCTCACTGGGCCGCGAACGCCAGCTCCGAGCCGGCGCCGGTCCCCACCCGCTTCTCACTCAAGGACCGTCTTGAAGGAGGCTCCGTCTCCGAGGCGGAGGAGCCGGAGAGCCCACAGGACAATGAGCCTCAGGGCGCCGTCGAAGTGAGTGGCGGCGCTGAGACCGAGGAGCCCGCCACCAGCCCCTACGACTACCGGGAGGGTCTCGAGCCGGTGGCTCAGGACGACGCGGGCGCCTCCTCGCAGTCCTCCTCGGCGGTCGAGGCCGTGAGCGCCGCCTCCGCTGTTCCCGCCGTCTCCGCAACCGCCCCCGGTGCTGCCGACGTCGCCGCCTACGGGCAGGCCGGGGCCATGCGGAGCGCCGAGACCTCCCGCAGTGGGGTCAGTGCCGGATCGGCGTCCTCCGCAGGCTCGGTGCGCCGACCCATCGTGCGGATTCCGGCCGCTGCGCAGGGGGTGCGCACCGT
>ERZ773265.1691-NODE-1691-length-10943-cov-2.877021_pt1 | contig 10943 bp, 11 predicted proteins | sample MGYA00580512_ERZ773265 | MGnify/ENA primary metagenome ERZ773265 (study PRJEB29015, sample SAMEA2738169) | human oral metagenome | biome: human oral; feature: human-associated habitat; material: saliva | place: China | collected 2183 ...
CGCCTGCGGTTATATGGCAGGTTTGGTCGGTTCGTCTTCCAGCCCGATTTCGGGCGTGGGGATTGTGTCGATTGTGGCGATTTCGCTGGTGTTGCTGCTGGTGGGCGAGTCGAACGGTTTGATGGCGGACGAGGCCAACCGTAAGTTCCTGCTCGCGCTGACGCTGTTTTGCGGTTCGTCCGTTATTGCGGTGGCTTCTATTTCGAATGACAACCTGCAAGACTTGAAAACGGGTTATCTGATGAAGGCGACGCCTTGGCGGCAGCAGGTGGCGTTGATTATCGGCTGTATCGTCGGCGCATTTGTGATTTCGCCGGTGTTGGAGTTGCTGTATGAAGCCTACGGCTTTACCGGCGCGATGCCGCGCGAAGGCATGGACGCGACGCAGGCCCTGGCCGCCCCGCAGGCGACTTTGATGACGACGATTGCGACAGGTATCTTCTCGCACAATCTGCAATGGGATTATATTTTTACCGGTGTCGGTATCGGCGTTGTGCTGATTGTGGTTGATTTGGTGTTGAAAAAATCGTCCGGCGGCAAGCTTGCGCTGCCCGTATTGGCGGTGGGCATGGGTATTTATCTGCCGCCGTCGGTGACTATGCCGATTGTGGCGGGTGCGCTGTTGGCGGCGGTATTGAAGTATGCGGTCGGTAAAAAGGCGGAAAACCGTGAAGGCCGTCTGAAAAACGCCGAACGCATCGGCACGCTGTTTTCGGCAGGCCTGATTGTCGGCGAAAGCCTGATCGGCGTGGTAATGGCCTTCATCATCGCCGTTTCCGTGACCAACGGCGGTTCGGACGCGCCGCTCGCGCTTGGTTTGGAAAACTGGGATACGGCGGCAAAATGGCTGGGCTTGGGCTTTTTCGCAGCCGGTGTCGCACTCTTTGCCCGACTGGTGTTGAAGGCAGGGCGCGAAGCTTAGTGCTTTAAATAGGAGAGGCCGTCTGAAACAGAGCTTTCAGACGGCCTTTTGTCTTAAAACAGCTGCTTTGGGCAGATGCTAATCTTACGCTAATCCATTGGGCGTATTATGCCCCCTGCCGTACGCAACGGCTGATAACATCACGCCGACACAAGGCGCAACCGAAAAGGAAAAACGATGAAACTCAAACATACTCTGATTGCCGCCCTTTCCGCCTTTGCCCTGCTGGCTGCCGCGCCCGCCTTCGCCGACGATGACGATTGGTACGATGATGATGACTACCGTCCGCGTTACAGCCAAAGCTATAAGGCGAAAAGATCCAAATATGCCCATGGCCGCTACATCAGCTATGCACAGGCGAGACGCGCCGCACTCTCCCGTATCGGCGGGCGTGTAAAAGACATTGATTTCGACCGTGATGACGGTTATCCGCATTATGATGTGGAAATCATCAAACGCGGGCGCGAGTACAAAGTGAAGGTTGATGCCCGTACCGGCCGCGTGGTTTCAGTCCGCCGCGACGACTAAACCGGATGGAAATAAGGCCGTCTGAAAACCTGAAATACGGTTTTCAGACGGCCTGTTTTTATATTTCCATTTAACGCCTTTCCTGCTTCCGTATCAGCCATACCGCCCATGCGGCGAAGGCTGCGGTGGGCAGCATGGCGGCGGCAAAGGCGGGTACGCCGTAGAGCTGGCTGGTGAAGCCGAACAGCCGTCCGGCGAAATGGAAGGCCAGGCCGAGGCAGATGCCGGCGAAAAGTTTCAAGCCCATGTTGCCGTGGCGGGTGGATTGCGGGGTGAAGGCGAGTGCGACCAAGGCCATAACGACGGTGGCGACGGGGTACATGAGCTTGCGCCACCATTCGATTTTGTAGTTGTCGGCCTGCTGCTTGTTGTCTTCAAGATGTTTGATGTAGGCGGTCAGCGCGGTGAGCGACATTTGGTTGGGATTGACCAGCAGTACGTCGAGCAGGCTGCCGCGTATGCCCGCCTGCCAGTATTCGCCGTCGTGTTTTTCAGTACGGACGCGGTCGCCGCCCAAGATGCTGCGGCGGACGTTGGTCAGTTTCCAGCCGCCGTCGGCAGCGATGACGGCGGATTCGGCCTGCCAGCTTTCGGCCAGTTTGAAGTTTTGGTCGTGGCGGAAGACTTTGATGCCGCGCAGGCTTTGGTCGGGCAGCATTTCGCGCACGTTAATGATGTTGTTTTGCTCTTTAATCCACAGCCCTTCCGCGCCGGTGCTGATTTTGCCGTTTTTGGCCGTGGTTTTCAGGTTTTGGGCGTAGCGGTTGGCGGTGGGGGCGACGCTTTCACCGAGAAGGGCGGTGGCGGCGGCGAATATCAGGCCGAACCCGAGCAGGATGGCGATGATGTTTTTGGTACTCATGCCGCTGGTTTTGATGACGGTCATTTCGCTGTTGGAGGCAAGCTGGCTTAGGGCAATCAAGCCGCCGATGAGTACGGCCAAGGGCATCATTTGGTAGGCGTGGTCGGGGATTTGCAGCAGGACGTATTGCATCATTTTGATACCTGTGTAGCCGCCTTCGCCCACGCCGCCCACTTCGGCAACGATGTCGAAGAAGCTGTATAGGGCGAGCAGGGCAAACATGGCGTACAGGGTGGTGATGCTGAGCTGTTTGATAAGGTAGCGGGCGATGAGTGTCATGATGCGCGGCCTTTCAATGCGGCTTTCAGGGCTTGGGCGAAGGGTTGGGCGGGCATGGAGCGCACGCGCAGCAGGATGACGGCGGCGGCCAGCATGATGATGTGTATGGGCAGGAAGCCCGTCCAAAAGCCCAGTTTGCTGTTTTCTATGGCATTACGCAGGAAGGTTAAGCCGTTTTGGTAGATGAGGAAGAATCCGATGGCAAACAGGATGTTGTAGGTGTGGCCGGTGCGCGGGTTGAAGTAAGACAGGGGGACGGCCAATATGCTCAATATAAGTGCGGCTAGGGGCAGGCTCAGCCGCCACATGAGCTCGGCGCGGTGCTGCGGGTTGTCGCTGCCGATGAGTTTGGCGGTCGGGATGGTGCGGCGGTGGTCTATCGGATTGATGATTTTCGGCGTGGTGCTGATGATTAGGTTGAGACGCTCGAAGGAGACTTGGTTGTAGTCGGCTTCGCCGGGGATGCCGCCGTAGCGGTAGCCTTGGGTCAGTTCGAGCGTGCGCTTGTTGTCGGTGAGCGAGAAGCGGCCTTCTTTGGCGAAGATGATGTTTTCGCGGCCTTTGTCGTCTTGTTCGCGTAAAAACAGGTTTTTCATGATGCCGGAGCCGGTGTCGAAGGTTTCCACGAAATAAACGCGGCCGTTTTTCTTGCCCAAGGTGCGGAATTCGCCTGCTTCAACCATCGAGAGTTCTTGTTTTTGTTTTAGGATTTCGGCAAATTCGCGGCTTCGCAGTTCGGCCCACGGCAATACGGAAAGTTGCATGGCGGCCACCAGTGCGGCAAACGGTAGGGCGAATGACAATACGGGGCGCACCCACTGCCGCAGCGACAGGCCGCAGGAAAGCCAGACGGACATTTCGCTGTCGCGCCAGAAGCGGGTCAGGACGGTGAGTGTGGAGATGTAGGCGGTTAAAACGAGCAGCAGCGGGGTCATGCCCAATGTCCAAAAGCCGATGAGCGCGGCCACGGCATCCACCGCCACGCGCCCGTCGGCGGCACGGCCGAGCAGGTTGATGGCCTGCGTGGAAACGAGCACGGCCAGGATGACGACGAAGATGCCGATGGCGGTAAAAGTGAGTTCTTTGACGAAGTTTTGTCGGTATATCATGTGTTTTCTTTTTTAGTCGGCAGCGGAAACCATTTTAAAGGCCGTCTGAAAAGTTTTCAGACGGCCTGCGGTTTGATGGGCGGTCTTTGGCACAAACCCGTATATCGGGTTGCGCTTTCATTTGCAGCTAAACGGCTTATCGGCAGTCTTTCGCGCCAATCCGCACCGGCTTGAGCTTTTTCCCGTTGGCGGTGGTAATGCGGTATTCAAAGGCGTAGCGGCCTATCGTCATCAAATCCCGCATTTCGGTATCGGAGCACATTTTGCCGCGCATCATCCGTGCAAACTCCTGTTCCAACATAGACTGCATACTGTCTGCAACTGAGTCTTGATCGGGCGATTCTGCCGCCATCATGACAAAAGTATCGTCCGAACTGCGGTAGCGGACATCGACAAAACGGAAGCCGGAATCGGAATACTGATTGTCCTTATTTTTCTGCCTCATTTCGTTGGCTACCATCTCGCCGAGGTTGTCGCGTTCGGCAGCGGTCAGGCCGGCGAAAAAATGCTTTAAATCTTGGGGCATACCATCTGCCGAAAATGCGGCCAACGGCAGGGCCGTTAAGCATAAAAATAGTATTTTCTTCATTTTTCAAATATTTTTCTGAAATGGTTTATCTGCAGTCTTTCGCACTAATCCGCACCGGTTTGAATTTTTTCCCATTGGCGGTAGTGATGCGGTATTCGAAGGCGTAACGGCCTATCTTCATCAAATCGCGCGTATCGGCTTCGGCACACATCTCGCTGCGCACCATTTGTGCAACCTCGCGCTCCATCGTCGATTGAAAATTGCTCATGATTGAATCTTGATCGGGTTTTGCTTTTGCCGATATCACGAAAGTGTCGTCCGAACTGCGGTAGCGGATGTCGATAACATGGATATGCGAATACTGTACATCCATATTTTTATTCATATTCTCCTGCTGCATCTCCCTGGCTACCTCCCTGCCCAAATTGTCGCGCTCGGTGGCAGTCAGGCCGGAGAAAAACCGTTTCAGGTCATCGGACATGCCTTCGGCGGAAAACGCAGCCAGCGGCAGGGCGGTCAAGAGGACGAACAAGGCTTTTTTCATGATGTTTTTTCCCTAAGTATGCAAAGATTTATCGGCAGTCTTTCAATTGGTAACCCATATCGGTTCGGGCATGCTTTAATCGTTGTCGGCGGTTATACGGTATTTCATTGTATTGCCGTCGTTCGCCATCAAACCGTACTGCTGACGAATATCGCAAATACACCGGAGGGGTTGATGGCTTGGCGCAGATACGGGAATGGGTGGTATGACGGTAAAGATAACCTTTGGCGAAGCTTTGCCAATATATTCTGTATTTCTTCTTTTCTTAAGTCGGCGGCGGCAATCGGGTAAAAACCATTTCAAAAGTCATATGAAAACAAGGCGTAAACAGAATTAGAATCCGAAAAAGCTTTTTCAAACGGCCTTATCCCTACCTAAATCTCAACAATCCCGGGCACTGATGTGTATCGGAGAAGACAACGCCCTGCCGTTGCGCGCGAGCACGCGGTATTCCACCGAATAACGCCCGTAAACCATTAAATCGCGCATATTGTGGCTACGGCAGATTTCTTTTCTGCCTTCCTTGTGGAGCATTGCATCGAGCTTGCGCCGTTGTGCGGTATCAAGCACTTTCGGACTGGCGATTTTCTTCAATATCAGCGTATACACAAAAGTATCGTCAGAAGCACGGTAGCGGATATCCGCCACCCTCGTGTCTGCATCTTCCTTCAACTCCGTTCGGCGCAGATTGGCTGCGGCCTCGCGCCCTGCTTCATCGCGCTGGCGGGCATTCATATGGGAAAGATCTTGTTTCTGCTGGGCACTAGCCCCTCCCCGGCAGCCGCCAGCCGCCAGCGCAACCGCCAAAACAGATAAGCAAACAAACATCTTGTTCATAACAGCTCCTTATAGCTCCTTTTGGGGGGATTTTATTTTCAATTGAAAATGCATATGCCGTTTTCAAGAAATATTCTAAACCTGCCGCCCGCCTTCCCACAAGCTTCAAGGAACAGGGTGTCGGGCATAGGATGAAGATTCACGGTAAAATAACGCTTCCGCCGTTTTTCAGACGGTCAACCGAAAGGAACAAAAATGCAATTTAGCACAAAAGCCGCCGCCTTGCAGCCGCATCAGGAAGGCGCACTGCTTTATATCTGCCGCAATCGTGAAAACGCACCCGACAACGAGACCGCCCGCCTGCTGCTCGAATCGCTGGCCGAAGGCGAACGTTTTGCCGCCGCCCAAACCGCCGAATCGGGCAAACTGAAAGCCGTGGCGGTCGCACTGCCGGAAAACGACGGCCGCGACGCGCTTGAAAAAGCCGCCGCCGAAGCCGCCGCATGGGCGCAAAAACAGGAAAACCCGCACATCGGCCTGAACGGCTTCGACCAAAAACAAGCCGCCGAAGCCGCCGAAATCTTCGCGCTTGCCTTCGGACAGGCCGCTTACCGATTCAACCGTTTCAAAAAAGACGCGAAAGCCGCCAAACTCAACGGCGCGACCTTCCACACCGAACACGCCGACGCCGTGCAAACCGCCCTGAATTGGGCCGAAGCCCAACTCTACGGCATCAACCTGTGCAAAGACCTGGGCAACACCGCCCCCAACGTCTGCACCCCGAAATATCTGGCCGACACCGCCCGTGCCGAAGCCGAAAAATTCGGTGCGGCCGCCAAAATCCACGATAAAGACCATATCCGCGAACACATGGGTTCGTTCTGGTCGGTGGCCAAAGGCAGCGCGCAAGACCCTTACCTCATCGAACTGCACTGGCGCGGCGCGGCCGACAAAAACGCCGCCCCTGTCGTACTCGTCGGCAAAGGCATCACCTTCGACAGCGGCGGCATCTCGCTCAAGCCGGGCGAAGCGATGGACGAAATGAAATACGACATGTGCGGTGCGGCAAGCGTCATCGGCGCATTCGCGGCTGCCGCCAAAGCCAAACTGCCGATCAACCTGACCGCAATCGTCCCCACCTGCGAAAACATGCCCGACGCGGCCGCCAGCAAACCCGGCGACGTGGTAACGGCCATGAACGGCACCACCATCGAAATCCTGAACACCGATGCCGAAGGCCGCCTGATACTGTGCGACGCGCTGAGCCATGCCGAGCAGTTCAAACCCGCCGCCGTAGTCGATGTCGCCACACTCACCGGCGCGTGCATCATCGCACTCGGCCACGTTGCCAGCGGCCTTTTGACCAACACGCAGGAGCTGGCCGACGAAATCCTGGCCGCATCCCGCCAAAGCGGCGACAAGGCATGGCAGCTGCCCCTGTTTGCCGAATACCGCGAACAACTCAAATCCAACTTTGCCGACCTGCAAAACATAGGCGGCCGCCCCGCCGGCACCATCACCGCCGCCGCCTTCCTGTCGCACTTCACGGAAAACTACCCGTGGGCGCATCTGGACATTGCCGGCACGGCGTGGAAGTCGGGTAAGGAAAAAGGCGCGACCGGCCGCCCCGTGCCGCTCTTGCTGCAATTCTTGCGCAACCGCGCCGAATAAGGCAAAAGGCCGTCTGAAACCCCGGTTTGATGTTTCAGACGGCCTTTATCCTCATTTGCACCGCATAGCTGCACATCACACACTACGGAAAGGGAAAATGATGAACCGGAAAAACAAACAACAATATTTGTTTACTCCTATTTTCGCCCGAACAATAGGCTTCCAGACTTTCCCTGTTTCCTTGACACAGGCCTTCATCTCGTTCCTTTTCCTGCTGATACTGCTGACGCTGATTGCCGGCATTACCGCCATTGTCTTCATCATCCATGGCATCCTGCCCGATTGGGCGGTCATTGCCGTCAGCCTGTTTATCTTCCTACTCGGCATTATTTACTCCGAAGGCATGTGGTTCGGCCTGACCTGCAGCCGTTTTGCAACCCTGACCAACGACCGGCTGGTGTTATACGGCGCATTCGGACGCGAACGTTTCAGCTGTCCCACTGATTGGACATTCGAATACCGCAAAGTTATGCGGGGACCCTTTTACTTGCACGCTATCTCCCCCGACTGTCACGTCTATCGTTTCCGATTGGACTTGTGCCGCGACCACTATGCTTTTCTAGCAGCCTTGCAGGCACAAAGCAGCGAAGAAGTTTTCCAAAGAGCCTTGTCCGCCGAATACCGCCGCCTATTTGCCACCATGAACCCGCTGGGTGTAAGGTTTTTGAAAACCATATCCGTGGGATTCTACATCATTACAGTGCTGGCCTTTGTCTCGTACTTCTTCGTTCATCCCTTCAAACTGACTGCTGCCGCCTGGCAGCTTGCCTTGCTCATTACTCTTCTTATCTTACTGCCGTCTGCTTGGATGGTTCGCAAAGTATGGATGCACGAAACTGTTTTGGGCCTGCCCGCCCATCACTACCGCCGCCGCTCCGTTGTCGGGCGGATAACCGCAGCCATCATCATGATGACCCAAATCAGTTTAATCATACTGGTCCTCGGTTTTATATCAACATGGTCGCTGGTTTCCATCCTTGGCCCGGCCAGCCTGATCGGCAGCAAATTTGAAACAGTGGAACAGGCACGTTTAGGTTCTGTGCATGACTGCGGCACGGGATGCAAAGAAGTGCCCGTCTGCATGCCGGCCGGCTACGGAATGTTTGAAGGTTACTGGCGAATCAGCTATTCGAACCGCATTCGCCAAGGCGGAACAGTGTGCGTCCGCGAAAGCAAACTGGCCTACGAACTTTATTTCGACTGCCCCGCCAAATAAAACCGGGCAGGCCGTCTGAAACCCCGTTTCCCGTTTTTCAGACGGCCTCTAATCGAATATATACCGCATGCCGCCAATTCCCTGTTGCAGCCATTACGCCCGCCCGCAACGGCCAAACCCGTCCTGCGCCTGAAACCCGCATGTCCGCAGATTTGTACGAAGGCTGTTCGGATGAGGCGAAGATGCGATAAATAAGGTGGCGTACAGAACCTAACTGTCGGACACATAAGCGGCAGCCGACAGGTAAATCAATAAGGAACAAACCATGAAAAAATGCGTCGTCCTCACCGGTGCGGGCATCAGCGCGGAAAGCGGCCTGCAAACCTTCCGCGACAGCGGCGGCCTGTGGGAAGGTTACCGCGTGGAGGATGTCTGCACGCCCGAAGCGTTCGCCCGCCGCCCGCAAACCGTCATCGACTTCTACAACGCCCGCCGCCGTGCCGCTGCGGCAGCCGAACCGAACGCCGCCCATTTCGCGCTGGCCGATTTGGAACGCGCTTACGACGTACAAATCATCACTCAAAACGTAGATGACCTGCACGAACGCGCGGGCAGCGGCAAAGTCCTGCATCTGCACGGCGAATTGAACAAACTCAGAAGCACGGTTGATGAAAACGAAATCCTGCCGTGGCAGGGCGACCAAACCTTGGCCGACCGCGACAGCCGAGGCCGACCGCTGCGGCCGCACATCGTCTGGTTCGGCGAAGCCGTGCCGCTGATAGAAGAAGCCGTTCGTTTGGTCGAAGCCGCCGACATCGTTATCGTGGTCGGGACGTCGCTGAAGGTTTATCCCGCCGCATCCCTGCTGCACTATGCCCGTTTCGGCGTGCCCGTGTACCTGATCGACCCCAAGCCGAACGCCGATGTTTCGGGCGTGGAAATCCTGGCTCAAACGGCGGTTCGGGGCGTGCCTGCACTGGTGGCGGAATTATTGCGGACAGCCGAAAGATAAGGCCGTCTGAAAGCGCGGCCTGAACGGGGCGAACCCGTTTGGCGGCTTTCAGACGGCCTGTCGTCAAACTGCGGCTTATCAATAACTGGTGGCGCAGAACTGTTCGTTTTTATTGGCATCTGCGGCGTAGCAGGTCAGTCCCATGCTGGCGGCGTTGCCGTTTTTCACTTGTCCGCCCGGCTTTTTATTCACCAGCGTTTTGCCGCTTTTCGCGTCGGTTTCCACCGAAACGGCCGGGCCGTTTTTCTGTTTCCAGCTCAGGCTGCTGCCGGTCGGGGTTTGGCATTTTTTCACCGAGCACGCCCCTTCTCCGACGACGTTGCCGTTTTTGTAGTGCACGCACTGCTGGCCGCTTTCGGTGCAACCCGCGTGGGCAGCGGCGGCAAACAGGCCGCACAGGGCAAGGAATAAGGCTTTTTTCATCAGGTTCTCCTGGTTGGTCGAATAATGGCCGGTATGTTCCGGCAGAGGGAATGGTACGCCGAAAAACGTGCGGGCGACAGTATCGGCAGCATGATAAAGGCCGTCTGAAAATTGTTCGGACGGCCTTTATGCTTTCAGACGGCCTCCAAATATTGCCGCAGCCGTTTCAATTCAGTCCACGCACGGGCTTTCAGCTGCGGCTGGCGCAACATACGCGCGGGATGGGGGACGGTGAATACGGGCAGGTTGCCGAAGGTCGCGGCGACGGCTTCGGCGTTTTCCGGCTGTTCGAAAAACTGGCCGAGCAGCAGGACGGCGCGGATGCGGCCGGAAGCCGCTTCATGGCGCATCCGTTCGGCGGCGGCCTGCAATCGGGCGGCATCGGGGGAAAATTCCACCGACGGCAGCCAGCTGGTGCGGCGGCAGTCGGCGGCGGTCAGACCGATGGCGGCAAGCATGTTGTCGAGCAATACGCCGTCCGCACCGCTGAACAGGCGGCCTGCGGCCAAGTCGGCGGGGGCGGGGCAGATGCTGACGGCCAACAGGCGGGCGGCGTCGGCCTGCGTTTGCGGGATGATGCCGTCTTGCAGGGTGTCGGAAAGGGTGTTTGCAGCATTTGCGGCAGGCTCTGCGGGCTTCGGTACGGACGGTTCGCGGCTTTGCCTTCGGGATGTGCCGCCGATGGCGGCCAGGGTGGCGGCATGGGCGTTGCCTGACGGCTGTTTTGCATCCTCGCGGACGGCGGCCGCCGGCTGCGGGGCCGTGTGAACCGTCGGGGCGGTATCCGAGGCCGTCTGAAAACGGCCGTCCTGCCCTTCGGCGGGCGGCAGCAGGCGCGCGCCCTGTTTCAGCCACATTGGCCCCAAGCCGAGGGCTTCGTGCAGGTGCAGGTAGCGGCTTTCTAGCATGGTTTCTCCATCAATACGGCATCTTCCCGCGTGCCGTCGGGCAGGGAATAGTAGTCGCGGCGGCGGCCGCATTCGGTAAAGCCGTGCTGGCGGTAAAGGTTTTGCGCGGGCAGGTTGGCGGCGCGGACTTCCAACAGCAGCCGCCGTACCGATTGCGCGGCGGCGGCCTCGAACCAGCACTGCATCAGGGCGGCGGCCAGGCCGAGGCGGCGGCTTTCGGGTG
>ERZ773265.1703-NODE-1703-length-10886-cov-4.095928_pt1 | contig 10886 bp, 10 predicted proteins | sample MGYA00580512_ERZ773265 | MGnify/ENA primary metagenome ERZ773265 (study PRJEB29015, sample SAMEA2738169) | human oral metagenome | biome: human oral; feature: human-associated habitat; material: saliva | place: China | collected 2183 ...
CCTTTTCTTCCATGATAAAACTATCCCCCATATGGAAGCTCTATCATCCTCATATGAATTGACATAGAAACGTGCAGAGCTAATGTAGGCTGTTCCTCTGCTCTATGTTTTTCTACTATAGCACAATTCTTATTATCGTATATCCCCCTATTACACCCAGAAACCCAATCCAAATCTATATTGTAAAATTCACAAACAAAAACCTCCATCTTTTCGAAAGAATTCTTCGAGATGGAGGAAATACCAATCTAATTGATTTTTAACTACTATCCTTCTAGATAATATGCATATGCCTTATCAGCACGTCCAGCCGTATGTGAAGCACCTTCATATCTTGTTACGAAGATTGTAGCTGCCTCAGCTGCACCTTCTGCTGAATCCGCAACATTCTGTAATCCAACAAGAGTACTGTTATACGCACCTGTTAACTCATGTGTTAAGAAAGCTAACTGTCCTTCAACCGTTGTATAGTCGAGGCCATTATTTGCACAATAGTTAACTAAGTTTGTATATCTACCGCCACCCCATTGGCATAAACCGTAATAGGATGAACCAGCAGTTGGATTAAACTTTGATTCTTGCCACATATTCGCCAAAACACCACAAGCAGCTGCCTTAGACAAACCAAGTGTACCCGTTAGGTAAGAATAGATTGTCTGATAATTACCAGAAGTATCTACCGGTCCAGTGGACACATACGCTCTTGTGACATTAATTGTATAAGAAGCAGTAGAAACATTCCCATTCTTATCTGTTGCAGTTACAGTCGCTGTATAAGTTCCTGCTTTTGAGATATCACCATCAACCGCAACTGTATAGTTACCCTTACCATTTTCCGTTGAAGCAGTTAAACTACCATCTATTGGATCGATGACTGAGGTAATATTTGAGAAAAGATCATACGAACTTCCTGCTTTAATATCAACTTTACTAGCAGCTAAAGTAATCTCTGCAGGTTTTGTGTCCACAACATTTACACTCGCTGTAAATGTCTTGGAATTTGTTAAACCAAACTTAGACTCTTTACCAGATAAAATCAGTTTAACTGGATAGGATCCAATTGCACTAGCATCAATCTGTCCATCAATCTTTAAATCACCAGTATGTTCCGCAACGAGTGTATGTACATCAAATGTACTTCCATACTCAGCTGTCGTAATACCACTCATGTTAAGTCGAAGTGAATCATATAACCTAGCCTGTGATAATAACATCTGTTTATTCATATAGTCTCTTCTTGCGAGCACATAGCTAAGTGCAGTACCACCTACCATGCAAGCAGCCAAACCAAACGCAAGAAATTTCTTTGTCGTCATTTTTAATCTATGTTTCATATGAAAATGATACACGAAAATTATTTAAAACGTCAAATTTAGCGCATAAAATACACAATTTTCACACAAAATTAACACAATATTCATTATGTTAAAACATGCATGCATAATATATGAAAATTTCTTTCAAAAATTACTTGCATATCCAACTATTTTATTGATAAACGTGCATGCATGTAAACATATAAAAAGTGCTAAATTTTTACCTAGCACTTTTTAATACTATTTCTGTGTCATCTTTAATAAATCTTCTAGCGAAGGAGAATCACTTGCTTTTGGAGGTTGAACCTTAATTGTGAAATCAAAGTCAGCCTCAATGAGCTCACTCATATCGCTATCTGGATTCGATACTAATCTTGTGGATTGACGTAAGATTGCGTCTTCAATCATATTACGTGCAAGTCTACCGTTACCAGCTTCCATAGCATTGATACTCTGTACTTCATTGAAATACGCAGTTAGCTTATCCTTAACAGCTTCATCAATATGATAACCTTTACCCTTTGCTTGTAGACAAGCAATCTGATAGAGTTCTTCACCTGTGTAGTCCTTGAAGTTGATGATATTTGGGAAACGTGACTTTAGACCTGAGTTAGACTCTAGGAATACAGACATTTCCTTCTTATATCCCGCCAAGATAACGATTAAGTTATCACGGTTATCTTCCATTGCCTTTACAAGTGTATCGATACACTCTAATCCAAACGCATCATCTTTTCCACGATGTAGAGAATACGCTTCATCGATAAATAGCACACCACCAATCGCAGACTTGATTACCGACATCGTTAATGGAGCTGTCTGACCAACATATTGCGCTACTAAGTCTGATCTAGATACTTCCACAAGCTGTCCTTGTGTTAACGCACCAATCGCCTTCATATAACGAGAAATCAATCTCGCAATCGTTGTCTTACCAGTACCAGGATTACCTGTAAAGATCATATGTTTAGAAAGTGTTGCTGTCTTCATGCCCTGCTCACGACGCTTTTGTTGCATCGCAACCAAGGATTGTAAAGAAGAAATATACGCCTTCACTTCATCCAGACCGATAATCTCACTTAATTCACGATTTACTTCTTCAAGTTCCTCACTACTATTGCGTGAGCGACTCATCTGGATATCTTCTTCTTTGATTGTGGCAACAGGAATATCATTCTTCACTGTCATCTTGATTTCTTCCATATTTCCCAGGGAATGGTCTAGTACTGCCTGCCCTAGAGATACATAGAAATCATAGAAGTTAGAACTAATAGAGGCAGCACCTAAATCCTTATTAAAGTGTTGAATAACCCATTCCTGAACAGAATCTTCAACTACTAATTTAATCTTTAAGTTTTCTTCCGCCTTCTTAATCAAATTTGCAGTTTGAACCTGAACAATTGAACGAATACTTTCATCATCTAACTTCTTTAAGGTAACAGTATCCAACACATGGTACATAAAATCTGCCCCAAAGGCATCTTGAACCTTTGATACACTACCTGTTGTCATAAATACAAGATACTTACCACCAACGCTTAAAGTATCAACACTGTCCTTTACAAGACCAGTTTGATTTTCTACAAGTACACCCTTATTTAATACATAACGTTTGTTTAATACACAGCTACCCGTCGTAACAAGTGAACTAATCATACGTAAGAATGCAGGGAAACCATTTTCAAAGTTCTCAAAGCAGATAACAGAACCGTTACCAGAGATAGCCTCATATAAGTCCTGTAAGAAAATCTGTTCCTGTGCTGAAGATGTATAACGACTCATATCAATCGTATATACTTCATCACTGATAAATACTTGACGTTCATATAAAGAACGAGCCATCTGAGTAACTGCTTCATGTCTACCAGAGCCCACAGGCCCAGAAACAAGAATAACATTCTTCGCCTTTCCTGCTTCTTCTCCCATTAAATATGGTCTTCTAAATGCATTTACCATCTGATGGATTGCGTCTTTTTGTCCCATCACCTTGGAGATAATCACATTGTAGATATCATCGAATAACTTCTGTGAGTTGAATTCCTTCTTCTCAACAGGTTTTTGTTCAACTTCAGTTAAACCATAGTCACGCTTTAAATCACGTTCTAATACATCCATACTCATTGCGGAGATATCTAAAGGCTCATCCTTTTTCTGTAGCGCCGCATGCATATCCTCTAAATCTTTTTGTTGTTTACGCAAAATCGCATTTAGTTCCTGCATTGCTTGGTCTGGCTGTTTTAGGATGTTTAAGTTTTGACTTTGTTCATTACTATCAATACTTAATGTGATTTGTTCGGACGCATCTGTAGATTCATAAGCACGCTTTTTGCCTAAGACCTCATTCCAAAGTCTTTCTTTTTCCTCTGTTCTACGATCTTTCGACATTACTCGTCTCCTTTATGACCAACTTCAATCATACCATCACTTGTTAAGCCATCCTTCTTTAATACAGCATTCAAAGTAGCCATATCAGCAGATAGATTAATAAAGTCTTGGTCTGTGTAACTTGCAATCATATTCTTCATCGCATCATTGATTAATACAACCGTCTTTCCTAACTTCTCTTTTGTTTCTTTATAGTTAGGGTCAGTCTGTGCCGTCTGAAGAGCGTCGTATTGTTTTAGAATACGCACAAGGATTGGTAAATAATATTCATACAACTTCTTAAGTTTTCCCTTAGATGCAGGGAAAGTTGTTTCTAACTTCTGTGCCTGTTTTAAAAGTGCACATGTTTCAAATAATCCATTTGAGATTTCCTCATCCGGAATTGCGTCATTGAGTGCGTTAATTTGATCAATATAGCTCTGTGCACTAGAAGATGGTTCTTCAACTTTTACTTCTTCCTTCTTCACATTTGTTGGTGTAGCTTGTACATCGATGACATCTGTATTTTGATAATCATCTGCCTGCTTAGAAACTTCTCTTAAGATCTGTTCATACGATTCTGGATAGTTAGCACCAAATACATTGAGTCCACTTACCAAGATACCATTGCGGTATACATCCAAATTAGAAAGCGACTTATATTCACCATTACGTACACGTAATTCAATTCCTGTACTAACATTTAAAGCAGTATGCGTTCTAAACCACTTACGTAAGAAGATGTTATTCTTTGCCATCTGCGATGCGGAAATATTTGAAGCGCGATTTCCCGCATAGTATGTAGATGAGGAATAGCTAGCATATGGGTTTGATCTTTGTTCGCTTCTTTTTGAGGCATTTACCGCTGCCATTACAATCGCAAATACGATACCAACAATAATTAACATAGGTATAAATGTTCCTCCCCCAAGAAAAAATATTAAGAAGAATATCCAACCAAAATCAGAGTTCTTTCTGTTTTTCATTTTTATAACCTCTCACCAGTGAATTATAGCATATTACACGATTTTTTATATCTCTTCAATCGCATTCTATATACTTGATTTCATTTACGAATCAAAGAAAAAATGCTAGTGTTAAAACCGAGAATACGAGGTTGTATGAATAAATTTGTAAAACTATATATTTCCTGGTTTAAAATTGGTCTATTTACCTTCGGTGGTGGGTATGCAATGATTCCGATGATTCAAAAAGAAGTTGTTGATAAACATCATTGGGTGACGGCGGAAGATATCCTAAATTACTATGCAATCAGCCAATGTACACCAGGCGCAATCGCAGTCAACTTATCCACATTCATCGGTGGAAAGATTGATGGTTTCCTTGGGGCGCTTATTTCCACACTCGGTGTCATTACCCCATCTATTATTATCATTAGTATCATCGCAACTTTCTTATCCAACTTCTCCTCATTAGAGGTTGTAAAACACGCACTTGCCGGAATACAGATTGCTGTATGTGTGTTGATGTTTGGTGCAGTCAAAAACCTATTCAAAACAAGTATTATAGATATTCCAAGTCTACTTATCTGTCTGGTGGCATTCTTGCTAGCGTATTTCACAAACATTCCTACCGTCCTATTGGTAATATTGGCCGCAGTATTTGGCTATGTATTCTATACATACAAAAATAAGATTCACCTCAAATAAGCAATTCTCTTTCACAACAATCTCTAAGATTGTTGTTTTTTATAGCCTTTTGGTTATATATAACTAACTTATCGTGTAAAATAGTCTATGCGAAAGGAATTCTAAACATGATAGATAAAAAACTTTTAGCCCTTTTAGGGCATAATAAAAAATATATATTCTATGCAGTTGGTCTTATGATAGTAGGTTTATTTGCTAATCTTGCAATCACCGCATCCATCTGTTATGCCATTCAATATGCTGCAGAATATACATCCTCTGGTAGTAATGCACAAGGGTTCATTCTACCGGCGGTGATTGTAATCATTGCGATGGCAGTCCGTTATGTAACTTCTCGTAGTATTGGAGACTTGAAGGATACTTTAGGTAGAAACGTAAAGAAGGATTTGCGTCAGAAAATCTATGACAAGATTATCAAGCTTGGTGTTCGTACTACCGACAATATGAGTATGGCTGGTTTAACACAATTATCCATGGAAGGTGTGGAGCAGTTAGACCTATACTATTCTGCATATATTCCACAATTCTTTTATGCGATGATTGCTCCTATCATTTTGTTTATCGTCACTGTACATATCAATTGGGCTGTTGCACTTGTATTACTTGCATGTGTACCACTCATTCCAATGTCCATTATTGCGGTATCCCGTTACGCAAAGAAAATCTTTGCGAAGTACTGGGGTAAATACACATCCATGGGAGATAGTTTCCTAGATAGTGTACAAGGTCTAAAAGAACTAAAGATCTTCCAAGCAGACGCTGCACAAAATATCAAGATGAACGAAACAAGCGAAGAATTCCGCAAGATTACGATGAAGGTATTAGTCATGCAGCTAGCTAGTACAACAATCATGGATATGGTTGCCTATGGTGGTGCTGGTCTTGGTATTGCGCTAACGATACATGCCGTTGTAAACGGAAGTCTTTCTGCTTATGCAGCATTATTCTTAATTCTTGTAGCAGTAGACTTCTTCTTACCACTACGTGCATTTGGTTCTGCCTTCCATATTGCCATGAATGGTGCAAGTGCAGGTAATAAGATTCTATCCCTGCTTGCTCAACCAGATCCAGTATGGGGTAGTGAATCGATTGACAACACAGAAATTAAAGTGAAAGATGTTACCTTCTCTTATGATGGAAAACGTGATGTGTTGAAACATGCATCCATGAACTTTGGTTCAACTGGCATGTGCGCAATTGTTGGTGAATCTGGTTCAGGTAAGTCTACAGTTGTAAATTTATTATTAGGTGCATATCACCCTCAACAAGGTTCTATTCTTGTTGGGAATAAACCTTTGGAGACATTAAGTAGAGAATCATACTATTCCCACATTTCAGTTGTAAGTTATAACACCTATATCTTTAATGAAACAATCCGTCAAAACTTTATGCTAGCCAAAGACAACGTTACAGATGAAGAAATCTATAGTGCACTTAAGAAAGTAAATCTCTATGATTTTATTATCGATAATGGCGGTCTAGATAAAGTCATTACAGAAGACGCCGCAAATATTTCTGGTGGACAGAAACAACGACTAGCACTTGCAATTAATCTAGTCGCAAACAAAGATATCTACATCTTCGATGAAGCCACAAGTAATATTGATATTGAAAGTGAAGCAATCATCATGAATAACATCAAGGAACTCTCCAAAGAAAAATCCGTTATCGTTATTTCACATCGTTTAGCAAATGTCATTGCGGCTGATACCATCTATTACATCGAAGATGGAGAAGTAAAAGAACATGGTACACACAATGAACTCATGAACATGCATGAAGGTTATGCAAAACTATATACAACACAAAAGAAACTAGAGGAAGGCTATACGGAGGCGATCGCATGACAAACGAGAGATATGTCCGCCGTAGTGGCGCTGTGATTATGGCAAGTCTTATTACCTTGCTGGGTTCACTAGCATACATTATGATTCTTGCTGTAATAAACGGTTCTGTAGGTTTCATTGTCGCAATGGGTGTAACTCTCATGGGTGCAGTTGGCATTGCCAAATCACTTGGGGAAGCAATCCCTCTCTCTTATGGCGCAATCATTGCCTTAACAATCGGCTTTGGTATATTACGTGGTTTCTTACGTTACCTCGAACAATACAGTAACCACTACATCGCATTTAAGCTACTAGCTGTATTACGTGACAAGATTTTCCGTGCATTACGTATTCTTTGTCCCGCAAAACTTGAAAGCAAGCAAAAAGGTGCAATCATCTCAATGATTACAGCCGATATTGAAACATTAGAAGTATTCTATGCACATACGATTTCGCCAATTTGTATTGCGGTCATCGTATCAACCTGCGTTACTTTGTTTGTTGGATTTACAGTAAACTGGTATCTCGCGTTAATCGCATTACTTGGTTATCTTTCAATCGGTATTATTGTACCAATGATTTCTTCCAGCAGATTAAAGGAATCTGGTGTTCGTTATCGTGCTGAATTTGCATCCTTTAACGCTTACTTCTTAGATAGTATTAAGGGTATTAAGGATATCGTGCTTATGCACGCACAAGATCAGCGTAAAGATGAAGTAAACAAACGTTCTGATTCACTTCTTCTTGAAACAAAGAAGATGAAGCATGATACAGCGAAAGCGACTGCAGAAACAGAACTAAGCGTTTCTATCTTTATCATCCTTACATTAATCGTAGGTATTATCTTAGTCGCAAATAACAGTTTAACAATCGGTAAGATGTTAATCGGTGTAACAGCAGTATTTGGATCATTTGGTCCAGTTATCGCTATCTCTGCACTACCAGGCAACTTAACACAGACATTTGCATCTGGTGACCGTGTACTGAATTTACTATCAGAAAAACCGGCAGTAACACCAATAACAGAAGCTAAAGATTTTACATTCGAAAACTTAGAAGTAAATCACTTATCCTTCTCTTACGATGGACAAACACAAGTACTAAAAGATATCTCTATGCATGCAAAGACAGGTGAGATTGTTGGTATTGTTGGTGAGTCTGGTTGTGGTAAATCAACATTCCTAAAACTATTGCTTCGATTCTGGCAAAAGGAAACAGGGGATATTCTCTACAACGGCATTGATATTAATGAAATTAATACAGATAGTTTATTATCAAATGCCACAATGGTAAGCCAAACAACATATCTCTTTGATGACACTGTTGAAGAAAATCTTCGAATCGCTAAACCAGAAGCTACGATAGAGGAAATTCAAAATGCATGTCGCATGGCATCTGTTCATGACTTTATCATGACACTACCGGATGGCTACCAAAGTAAAGTTGGAACACTTGGAGATAATCTTTCTGCAGGTGAAAAACAACGTATCGGTCTAGCCCGTGCATTCCTACGTGGAAGTAAGTTAATCCTATTAGATGAGCCTACAAGTAACGTAGATAGTATCAACGAAGGTATTATTCTTAAATCTCTAAAACAGCAAAAACACGATAAATGCATCATCTTGGTATCCCATCGTGAATCAACAATGGCAATCGCTGATCGTATCTATCGTGCATCAGAAGGTGTCATGCATGAACAAAATTGAAGAAAAACGTCAACGTGAGATTTCTATCGTCACAAAGATGATTGAAGTCTATTGTAAAAAGAAACACGGCACAAAAGATGGTCTTTGTCCTGAATGCCAGGAGTTACTTGATTACGCTACAATGCGCAGTAACCACTGCCCATTTATGGAGACAAAAACATTCTGCGCAAATTGCCGTGTTCACTGTTACAAACCAGATATGAAAGAAAAGATAAAAAATGTGATGCGCTTTTGCGGTCCAAGAATGTTGTTGTATTATCCACTCGCAACGATTCGACATCTCATTGAAAGCATCAAAGAGAAAAGAAAACTGGAGAAACAGAAATGAATTCAAAAAAAATATTTTGGATAGTACTAGGAAGTATCAGCCTTGGGGTTGGTGTAATAGGAGCGTTTATTCCACTACTACCTTCCTTCCCATTCTTACTACTCGCAGCATTTAGCTACAGTAAGAGTTCTGAAAGACTGCACAACTGGTTTATCAACACCAAGATATACAAAAACAATCTAGAGAGTCATCTTAGTGGTAAAGGTATGACAAAAGCCGCTAAGATTCGTGTGATGTGTACAGTTACTGTATTTATGTTATTCGGATTTATTATGATGATTCGTAAAGCATTGTATATTCCATGTGCAATTCTTGGGGTTGTATGGTTAGGCCATATGATTTACTTCATCTGGGGTGTCAAAACTCGAGTAGATGATTCTGAAGAAGAATAGTTTTACAACAAAATTTGTCGTGATAAGATACCAGTGAGGTAATTATCATGGCAAATTTTTTATTGTTATGCTGGGAATTCTTTAAAACCGGTTTATTCTCCATCGGCGGAGGACTTGCAACAATCCCCTTCTTACAGGAGATGTCATTAAAATATGGATGGTTTAGTCTAACAGACTTAACGACCATGGTCGCTATCAGTGAATCAACACCTGGACCAATGGGTGTTAATATGGCAACCTATGTAGGAAATCACGTATACGGTTTCTTCGGTGGAATTGCCACAACTCTATCTGTTACAGCACCAGCATTTCTATCTATTATTCTGATTGCAACAGCACTTCAAAAATTCGAAGACTCTGTGATTGTACAAAATGCATTTATGGGCTTAAGACCTGCAGTGGTTGGTTTAATCACATCTGCAGTCATAGGTATCTATTTACTAGCATTATTTGATGTTACAGCATTCCAAACAACAAAATCTCTTTTCAGTTTATTTAAGTGGAAGCCTATTATCATATTTGCATGCATGTTAACTGTTTATCACTTTAAACCAAAGACACATCCAATACTATTTATTATCTCAGCCGCAATTATTGGAATCTTATTTAAACTATAATTATGGTTAAACGATCAACTTAATAACTATGCACTTTTCGGCACTGATAAGACCCCAGAGTAAGACATACATCTTTCCAGCCATCAACCTGCTTCCATTGAGATTCGTTACCATCGAGCCAGCAGTTTGCCTAGTTCTTCCTTCAGATTCCACCTCACGGTGGACACCCTTGAATTCGGCTCAACCTTAGGGACTACATTCCTTGGTTAGAGGTACCTTTCGGCCTCCAAGATATATGCCATGTCTGGCACACCAAGAAAAAACTTACAGAATCTTTCGATATACGCAAAGAAAATGCATGTGTATAAAAAGTGACCGTACCGATGGAGGTTCAAAGACATTGATACATGTATTCGACAGATTTGAGGATACGGATTTGATTACAGAACTACTGGAAGGTATGTATACGGAATTGCACGAAAAGAAACCTAATAAAGCTAAATGAGGTAAACAAGCTTCAGTTTGTCGAACTTAGCAAGCTATAAATTTCTATGAAATGAAACCTATAAAATTCGTACGAATACTGTAGGGTAAGAAAAGACGTCTTTCTCTATACTAAAATATGCCGAACGAAAGGGGGAATCAAAATGAATATTATCAAGTCGTTTAACAATACGATTGATTATCTTGAAACAGTTCTTGATGATGAAATTGATGAAAAGAAAGT
>ERZ773265.1707-NODE-1707-length-10864-cov-60.942825_pt1 | contig 10864 bp, 10 predicted proteins | sample MGYA00580512_ERZ773265 | MGnify/ENA primary metagenome ERZ773265 (study PRJEB29015, sample SAMEA2738169) | human oral metagenome | biome: human oral; feature: human-associated habitat; material: saliva | place: China | collected 2183 ...
CTTCCTGAGAAACTATCGTTTTTCCTGTTGAATAGACTGATTATTTAACGTGTTTAGCTAATTCTTCTTGGGCTTTTTTGTTAGATTCTTCTTTTTCTTTTAGCCATTTTTGTCTAGCTTCTTCATACTCAGCTGTTGTGACAATCTTATCTTGCAGTTTAACGTATTTATATGATTCAACACCCTTGTTACCAGCTTGAGAGAAAGCAGCAGAGAATGGAACTGTTTTTCTGATTCCTGGTGTTCCACCAAGAGATACGTTTGGAAGTGTGAGAGAGCTATCCACCAACCAAGCTTGTGCTTCAGCGTATTTGTCATAACGTTTGGTCAAATCTTGTTCAGCATTGGCTTCTTCTAGCATCTTAGTGTAGGCATCCAAGCCAACCGCAGTTGCTTTAGCATTACTTTCACCAGGTTCTAAGCCAAGGTTTTGCAATGAACCACCATTTGTAAGGTTAAGTGTATCAAGATAAGTTGATGGATCCTGGTAGTCAGGGCTCCAACCACCATTGTAGAGGTCATAATCTTTTTGGGCAGCTGTGTTAGCAAGATAACCAATGCCATCCATTTCTTCTGTAGTCAGCATTTGAATATCGATGACGACATTATCTGCACCCAAGACGGACTCGATAGATTGTTTGAAGGAACTTGCCTCTTGGACACCCTTCTTATATGATTGGTCTACTGGCAAGTCTAGATGAATAGGGAATTGTACGCCTTTAGCTTCCAATTCTTTCTTGGCTTGTGCAAAAACTTCTTTGGCCTTATCAGCATTATAATAGGCATCTTGTGCATCCGCAAAGTTCACATTTTGCCATACTTGGCCGTAGTTAACCATCTTAGAAGCGACGACATCCCCAAAATCTTTACCATCAAGAGTTACAAATGAAGGTGGAACGAGCAAGTTTCTGATAATCTTTGTTGCTCCCTCTTCCCCTTGTGACTGAGCCCCATAAGCTGTACGGTCATAGGCAAAGTTAATGGCTTGACGGAATGATTTGTTTAAGACTGCTTCTTGTTGGGCTGTCTTTTCAGCATCTGTTGTTTTTGATGTGTGGTTATATGATTTTCTATCTAGGTTAAAGTTAAAGTAGAAAGAAGTCGCAGTTTGCATACTGTAGATAATATTATCCTTGTATTTCTCTTGCACACCTGCAAAACTTGAACTATTTGGATAGAGACGGGCAAAACTATAGACACCTTCGCTAAAGTTACGAACAAGCGCATCTTGGTCGCTTCCATCATAGTAAGTCAACTTGACATCATCTACAAATACATTTTTTGCATCCCAATAGTTTGGATTTTTCTTGTATTCAAGTACAGATTTAGATGTGAATGATTTTAGGATGAATGGACCATTATACAAGATATTTGCTGGATCCACCTTACCAAAATCATCCCCTTTTGAGTTCAAGAAGTCTGCATTTACAGGAAACAGAATAGTTGCAGTTGTTTTTGAATTCCAATAAGGTTCTGGTTGAGTCAAAGTATATTGAACAGTATGGTCATCAATAGCCTTAACTCCAACTGTTGAAAAGTCTGTTGTTTTCCCGCTAACGTAATCAGCCAAACCAGCTACAGAATCTTGCACTAGATACAAGGCTTCTGAATTTTTATCCGCAGCATACTTCAATCCTGTCACAAAATCTTGTGCTGTTACAGGCGCATACTCATCACCATCTGCTGTATACCATTTGGCGTCCTTACGAAGTTTGTATGTATAAGTCAAACCATCTTGGGAAACAGACCAATCTTCTGCCAATGAAGGAATGTAGTTCCCATATTGGTCATTTTCCATCAAGCCATCTACCAAGTTTGTAACAACATCACCTGTTGTTGCACGATTTTCTACTAGATAGTTAAGACTGGAAGGATCGTTACTGTATACATAATTGTAAGTCTTTGTAGAACTAGCTGAACTACCACAAGCAGTTAATAGTAAACCAGCACTTAAGACGACGCCTGCCAGCGTCAGATATTTTGCCTTAGACTTTTTCATCTCCAGAACCTCCAAATTTAAATATTTGTATCATTATACAGTTAAAGTTTTTTTTAGTCAAGCATTTATGTGTTAAAAATTTACATTTTTCTACATTTTTTATATTTTTTTATATTTTTTAAAGAAAAAAAGAACAATTTAGACCTTTTTACGTAAAAAGTTCAAATTGTTCGTTTTATTTATTAAATATTATGATAATTTTAAGCGCGCTCGTAACTGGTCCGCTTTTGCCTGACCAATAACCTTATCCAAGAGTCGAGTATAGAGACTCATGACTCCATAGAGCCCACCACCAATTGTAGCAATTAAGGCGACATAGATGAAGCTCCAGAAACGTCCAGTTGGATGGAAGACAAGTCCAAAAATCCATTGCAAGAATCCAACCAGAATAAACATGACTAAAGTCAAAATAGTGATCAAGATTGTTCTCTTCAAGATAATCTTTCGTCGAGCACCTGTAATCTGACAGATTTCACGGTACATTAAAACAATTGGGATGATGAGACCGATAGTCGTTGAAATTAATGGTCCATAACTGTGGAAAATCGCTATTGATGGTAGTTGTAAAACGATCTTAGCAAGCGAACCATAGACAAAATATAGAACTGCCTTACGGTTACGGAACATAGCCTGAAGCATTGGAGACAAGACCATATACAAACCTAGGATTGTTGACTGCAAGACTGCAAAGACAAACAAGCCCAAAGCCAAACTATCAGGTTTACCGTAAAAGACTGTATAGAGGGGTTCCCCTACCATGACTACTCCAACCGTTGCAGGTAGTAGGAATAAGAAGAGCATAGTAATACTATCTTGCACCAACCGAGAAGCTGCTGGTAAATCACCCTTGACATAGTTCTCAGTCAAGAGAGGCAAACCAACGCTACCGATTGATACTCCTACGGAAATCAAAATCATGGTGATTTTATTAGGATTGGCAGAGAAATAAGAAAACATGACAACCAAATCTTCATTACTATAGTTGGTAAACCACTTCATGCTATTGATAAAGGTCATTTGGTCCAAGATTTGGAAAAGTTGAATAGCTGAACCTGTTATGATAAATGGAATAGCTTCCTTAATCGTATCAACCAGCAGACTCTTACTATCAATCTTATCTCGGGTTTCAAATACCTTTTGAAGCAATCCTTCCTTGTAAAGGAAATAAAGTAAGACAGCGAAGCTAGCTACCATTCCCACAAAAGCCGCAAAGGTAGATTGGGTAACCGCCGATAGATAATCTCTTGAACCAAGTTTCATGATGATAAAGGTTGCCAAGAGCATCCAAATAACACGGATAACCTGCTCAGCGATTTGGCTCATAGCATAAGGCTTGAGATTATTCATTCCTTGGAAAAATCCACGGATAACGCTCATAGATGGGAAAATCAAGACAGCCCACGCTAGACTTTGCATAATTGGAATTAAGTCCTTACCGACTCCAGAAAGGTCCGCCAACCAAGGTGCAAAGAGGTATAAGATCAAGGCAAAGGCAAGTCCTAGCACAGTCATAAAGCCCAAGAAACTTCGAATCAGGGCAAAACTATGCTCTTCTTCTTGCATGGTATTGTATTTAGCGACCTGCTTAGCAACTGCAACTGGAATACCTGCTGTCGAAATCAACAAGAACCAGGCGTAGATATTATAGCCCATGGTAAAGAGACCGTTAGCCGTTGCAGCATAAGTCCCCATCCATATATACCAGGGAATAATGTAAATAGCCCCGAGGAGGCGACTGATAAAGTTACTTGCTGTTAGCCAGGCAGTCCCTCGTAACATCTGGGCCTGCTGATGATTATTTTCGTTAGACATAACTTCCTCATTCATTTTTAATAACTAGGAAATGTTCCTTATCTTCCATTATAAACTTTTCCTTGTTACTTGTAAAATTCAGACTTTCAGTTTACAATAGAAAGTATGATAAAGATTGAAACCGTATTAGATATTTTGAAGAAAGATGGTCTCTTCCGTGAGATTATCGACCAAGGACATTACCACTATAATTACAGTGACGTCGTTTTTGATAGCATCTGCTATGATAGCCGAAAAGCAAAAGAAAAGAGCCTCTTTTTTGTTAAAGGAGCTGCTTTCAAGAAGGAATTTCTTCTTTCAGCAATAGAACAAGGACTCGGTTGGTATGTAGCCGAGCAGGACTACGAAGTAGGCATTCCTGTTATTGTCGTTAGCGAAATTAAAAAGGCTATGAGTTTGATTGCCATGGAATTTTATGGTAACCCGCAGGAAAAACTAAAACTTCTTGCTTTCACTGGTACTAAAGGAAAAACTACGGCAGCTTACTTTGCCTATAACATCCTAAATCAAAAACATCATCCAGCTATGTTATCAACTATGAATACGACTTTGGACGGAAAAACTTTCTTCAAGTCTGCTCTGACAACACCTGAAAGCATCGACCTCTTTGATATGATGGCCCAGGCTGTTAAGAATGGAAGAAGCCACCTTATTATGGAAGTTTCTAGTCAAGCCTACTTGGTGAAGCGAGTCTACGGCCTCACTTTTGATGTTGGTGTCTTCCTCAATATCAGTCCTGACCATATTGGACCGATTGAACATCCAACCTTTGAAGACTACTTCTACCACAAGCGTCTCTTGATGAAAAATAGCCGAGCAGTTGTCATTAATAGCGATATGGACCACTTCTCTGTTCTAAAAGAACAAGTTGAGAACCAAGATCATGACTTCTACGGTAGCCAGTCAAGTAACCAAATCGAGAACTCCAAAGCCTTTAGCTTCTCAGCTACTGGTAAATTAGCTGGCGATTATGATATCCAGTTGATTGGATATTTCAACCAAGAAAATGCCGTGGCTGCTGGACTTGCCTGCCTTCGTTTAGGTGCTAGTCTTGAAGACATCAAAAAAGGGATTGCTGCAACACGCGTTCCTGGCCGTATGGAAGTTCTCACTCAGAAAAATGGCGCAAAAGTTTTCATCGACTACGCCCATAATGGTGATAGCTTGAAGAAATTGATCTCAGTCGTTGAAACACATCAGACTGGAAAGATTGCTTTAGTACTCGGATCAACAGGAAACAAGGGAGAAAGCCGTCGCAAGGACTTTGGACTTCTGCTCGATCAACATCCTGAAATTCAAGTATATCTAACGGCTGACGATCCAAACTATGAAGATCCAATGGCCATTGCTGATGAAATTAGTAGCTACATCCATCGTCCTGTTGAAAAGATTGCTGACCGTGAGCTAGCTATCAAGGCTGCGATGTCTGTTACAAGTCAAGAACTGGATGCGGTCATTATCGCTGGTAAAGGTGCTGACTGCTACCAAATCATCCAAGGTAAGAAAGAAGACTATCCAGGTGATGCAGCCATCGCTGAACGTTATCTATAGTCAAACGAAACGAGGCTAGGAAATTTTCCTAGCCTTTTCTATTGTTTCATAAATATCAGTCTTTCCTTGTCCAAGTCCACTGCTAATTCATATTTGCCTTCATCATTTTTTCGGATATATCCTAAGACTTCTAAACTATCGACAAAGATGTCTCTGCGCTTTTGCTGGACTTCATATTTTTTGAGAAACTTTAGCAAGAATGATGTCATATACTTGAGAGCATACTCAGGATTGACATCCCCTAAAATTTCATACAGTCTCTGCTGTTCTTCCGTCAGTGGATACTGATGCTTAACCTTATAAAAATAATTAGACAAGGTCATATTTTCCCTTGCAAAATCGGTGTGCTCTTCTAGGATAGCTGCATTTGTTTGATTGCGCAATTTCGTCTGAAAATCTTTCTCCAGGATTTCTTGATAGATGGGACTATCATCTCTCACAAAGACTTCTTGGTCTAGTGCAAGAGATTCTGTAGATTCTAGAAAGGGAAGATTGAGATAATAGCGTTTGTTTTCTCTCAAAATCAAACCCGCTTTAATGTATTCCTCCAAATACTTATCAACTGGAACCTCTGAAAACTGAGCCTTGATTTCGCGTAGGATAACATCGTCATGCTGATCAAGATAGTCAACCAAATCCTTAAAGAATGGCTGTCGCGTTAAGCGAGATGGATTAAAAATCTGAATCATAAAGATTCCTTTCTTTACAAACTAAAAGAGGAGATACTGCTAACTGACTGGGATTGGTCCCCAGCTGGTTCAGAGGCACAGGAAGTTCGAGTTTCCGGTAATACTCCCTCCAAAAATCACTAATCTCCTGTTCCCCATCCCCAAACTTCATGGGAATGGGCTCAAAAATAGGGAGGATTTCTGCTACAAACTGGGAACAATAGAAACCATCTCCATCTGGGTAAAAGGAAGCATTGTAAGGAGCCCCTAGAAAGCTTTCTGCCAGCTTTTTGACTTCTTTATGATTAAGCTTCGCATAGCAATAAAGGTCATATACTTTCCCGTGTTCAAAGAATTCCTCAGGAGACTGATCAAGGACGCCACCTTCCACCGTAGCATGATAGACCCGTCCGTCCAAAAAGATGGCCACATGGCTATAGTGACCAGTAGATTCCTGGATGGCCTGTCCTATATCCGAATCATCTTTCACAAAAATCAAATCACCATTTTCTAACATACTTCTCTCCTAGCAAAAAAGGAGCCGAAACTCCTTTAGCTATAAGGAAAACATCGTTTTCTCGTGTCAATCGTTAGTCAAATAATTACCATTTAAATAATTCATTAACTATATTCTAAGAATCACTCTAGCTGAAAATAATAAAGTAGCACTAAACTTCCAAAAGACAGAGCTAAGTAGAGGATTCCTATTTGCAATCCATACAAATACCAAAAACTACCACTAACTAAAATGAAAATCGATGTCTCAGCAACGAGGCGACGCCATTTTTTAAAAGCATGTGGAGATTTTGGTGCCATATATCGCGCCCAAAATAAGATTAATAGAACTGCTAGAAGAAAAAATAGGAATTTTTCCAGCCAAGAAATTTGTATTACAGACACGGAGAAAAGACCAAGGATTGCCACAACCTCAACCAAAAAGCGTAGCCCTTCAATCAATCGCATCATGCTATCACCTTCTATAAATAGTCAAATTAACAGTTCCAAATATTTCTTAAATATTACCCATTAAAGCTTTCAGTCAATTGTGGTACCACTTGTTTCTTACGTGAAACAGCACCTGGAAGAAAAGCGTGGTTGTTTTCAAGTTTGAAGTTGAAAGCTGCTTCTACCTTGTCCATATTGGCACCAAGAGCCAAAATTTCTGAGTTTGAGTTGACGATGTCTGTAATCATCAAGACAAAGTCAGAGTAACCGTTAGCTGCATTTTCTGCTCGGATGGCTGCTTCGATTTCAGCTTGGCGTTCCAATACTTCAGCAATATCAACTGTATTGACTTGAGCCACACGGACATTGTTTCCGTTGAGTTCAAAAGTCTTAGCATCAATATCAATCAATTCTTCTGCAGATTTGCTTGCCAAGTTTGTACCAGCCTTGAGCATAGCCAGACCGTACTCTTCCAAGTTTACACCAGCCAATTCAGCCAATTCAGGAGCAATGACTTTATCAGATGGGTGAGTGGTTGGAGACTTCAAAAGAAGAGTATCTGAAATCAAACCTGAAAGCATCAAACCAGCAATTTCTTTAGGAACTGCTACACCGTGTTCTTTGAACATGCGGTAAACAATAGATGATGCTGATCCAACTGGTTCCAAACGCATGTAAAGTGGGCTGGCAGTTTCAAAGTTAGCCACACGGTGGTGGTCCACCACACCGTAAACTTCTACTTCAGCGATATCTGAAACAGATTGTTGGAATTCATTGTGGTCCGTCAAGATGACTTGCTCTGCACCTTCTGCCTTAGCAGATGTGATCACGCGCGGTGCTTCAACACCAAAATAGTTCAATACGAAAGCTGTTTCTTCATTTGGAGTTCCAAGGGCCACTGCTTCTGTGTCCAAACCGTATGCTTCTTTTGCAAGATAAGCAAAAGCTACAGATGAACCAATAGCATCTGAGTCTGGATTTTGGTGACCAAATACTAGAATCTTAGACATGATAATACCTCGTTTCTTTATTCTCTTTATTGTAGCATTTTTTTCAATTTTTGACAAAAGTAAGAGGAGTCAAAGAACTCCTCATTATAAGTCAAAAGAATCGACTAAATTCCTATTATGATTCTCTTTGAAATAATTTTCTTTTTGCAGACGCGTCTTACGCTTGAAAAGAGCTTCAGCAGACATGGCTTCTTCCTTACTGTCAAAACCCTCTGCAAAGATGAGTTTTACTGGCAATCGAGTTCGTGTATATTTGGCTCCTTTACCGCTATTGTGAACAGTAATCCGTTTCTTAACATCTGTCGTGTAACCAGTATAGTAGGAACCATCACAACACTCAACCACATACATATAAGCCTTATGATCCATAGTAAATCTCTTGAATTTCTGGTGTATAAGTACCATCACTATTATGAACAATGAGTGGTGGTAAAACCTTAAAACCACTAGTGGAGCCGTCCTTAATAGCCTCAATCAAAAGCATATTAGCTTCCTTCTCCCGTTTAGGATAAACAAATTGCAGACGTTTTGGAGCCAGATTATGCTGTTGGAGCGTAGTTAAGATATCTAATAATCGATCAGGACGATGAACCATTGCCAAACGCCCATTTGATTTGAGAATACTCTGGGCACTACGACAGATTTCCTTGAGATTGGTCGTAATCTCATGACGAGCTAAAAGGTAATGCTCACTTTCGTTCAGATTAGAATTTGGATCCACTTTAAAATAAGGCGGATTGCATAAAATCAAATCAACCTTGCTCCCCTGAATATAGGTAGGCATATTCTTTAAATCATCACAAATAACCTGCATCTGTTCCTCTAAGCCATTTAAACGGACTGACCGTTCAGCCATATCTGCCAAGCGTTCTTGGATTTCAACAGATAGAATTTTAGCCTGGGTCCGGCTACTGGCAAAAAGTCCCACAGCTCCATTTCCCGCACAGAAATCTACGATCAAACCATTTTTCGGGAAACGAGGAAAGCGTGACAAAAGTACACTATCGACTGAATAGCTGAAAACCTCACTATTTTGAATAATTTTGATATCAGTTGAGAAGAGTTGGTTAATACGCTCTCCTGATTTTAATAATTGTTCTTCGGTCATACTTCTATTATAGCAAAATATAATAACATCACAAACTGTTTAGAGGATATCACTGGCTATTTTTCTTCAAATGCTCCAAGGCTTCCCTTGTCCAAACAGGCATCATGCGACCAAGCGGTGCAAAACCATGTTTGATGCGATCATTCGAAAAACGTCTACGTCTAGGCAGTTGATGTTTTTCTTCTTCCAAAGTACGAATAGAAAGGCTAGCCTTCCCTGTATATTCATCAAAATCGACCACCTGTACCTGGACTTCATCACCAATTTTCAATACATCATAGATATTTTCGATAAATCCTGTCCGAATCTCTGAGATATGAATCAGTCCCGTCACTCCTGTTTCTAACTCAACAAAAGCACCATAGGGCTGAATTCCAGAAATACGGCCCTTTAACTTATCACCGATTTTCATTCTAGTCCTCAATTTCAATAGTTTCAATTACAACATCTTCAACTGGCTTATCCATGGCACCTGTTTCTACACCCGCGATAGCATCTAATACTTCATAAGATACTTCATCTGCAAGTTGGCCGAAAACTGTGTGACGGCGGTCTAGGTGAGGAGTTCCACCTTGTTCTGCATAAATCTCAGCAATTGGTTCTGGCCAACCACCACGAGCAATTTCTTTCTTAGAATATGGCAAGTGTTGGTTCTGCACGATAAAGAACTGACTCCCATTTGTATTTGGACCAGCATTGGCCATAGAAAGAGCTCCACGTACATTGTACAGTTCTTCTGAAAACTCGTCCTCAAATGACTCACCATAGATAGATTCACCACCCATACCAGTACCAGTTGGGTCTCCACCTTGAATCATAAAATCTTTAATAATACGGTGGAAAATCACACCGTCATAGTATCCATCTTTTGACAGAGCAATAAAGTTGGCTACTGTTTTTGGTGCATGTTCAGGGAAAAGCTTAATGCGCATATCCCCATGATTTGTTTTAATAGTCGCAATCGGACCTTCTACTGCTTCAATGTCTACTTGTGGAAAATGTAATTCTTTTTCTACCATACCAAATCCTTCTAAGGCATCAAAAATGCCATCTTCTTCTAAAGTTTTTGTAATATAATCTGCTTTTTCTTTGATTTTGTCATGAGAAATGCCCATAGCAATACTAATGCCTGCATAATCAAAGAGCTCCATATCGTTCAGTCCATCTCCAAAGACCATGACGTTCTCAGGTTTAAGACCTAAATGTTCTACAACTTTTGATACCCCAGCTGCCTTAGAACCAGAGACAGGCACCACATCTGACGAATGTTCATGCCAGCGTACCATACGCAAAGTCGATGCTAAAGTATCAGGCAAGATCAAATCATCTCCCCGCTCCTCAAAGGTCCACATCTGATAAATATCTTCTTTTTGGTAAAAATCAGGGTCCACCTCTAAATCAGGATAAATCGGGTCAATCGCCTGACTAATCATCTCTGTTCGCCTTGATAGTTTAGCAGCATGACTTCCCACCAAACCATAATCAATCCCAACTTCTTTGGTCCAAGTAATATACTCTTCAACCTTATCTCTAGCAATTTTATCACTATAAATGATATTGCCCTTTTTATCCTCAATATAGGCACCATTCAAGGTCACAAAAAAGTCAGGTTTCAGAGCTCGAATTTCTGGAACAACACCAAAAATCCCTCGTCCGCTAGCAATACCTGTCAAAATTCCTTTTTCACGTAATTGTTTAAAGGCTGTTGGAATAGTGCTTGGAATAAAGCCAGTCTTTGAATTTCGTAAAGTATCATCTATATCAAAAAAGA
>ERZ773265.1710-NODE-1710-length-10862-cov-3.457574_pt1 | contig 10862 bp, 6 predicted proteins | sample MGYA00580512_ERZ773265 | MGnify/ENA primary metagenome ERZ773265 (study PRJEB29015, sample SAMEA2738169) | human oral metagenome | biome: human oral; feature: human-associated habitat; material: saliva | place: China | collected 2183 ...
AAATAAGTCTCTTTGCTTCACCCTTACTTTTCGTTGTCTCTGAATTTACTAATATATCTGTAATAGCTTGGTCTTTAGTAGTTGAAGGTAATTCATTTTTAAGGATGTTTATTTCTTCTGAAGTTAACGAATTAAATTCTTTTCCGCCAAAGAGTACTTCTGTTGCGGATATGACATTTTTTGTATTATCTTTACCATGAACAATCTCAACGACATTTTGGGCCAAAGCCTTTTGAGCAATCCGTAGATGGGGGTTGTTGAGATGGTCTTGTTCAATTGATTCGATCTCTTCCTTTGTTAGAGTGGTGAGGATTTTAAGATATTCGAAAACACTTTGGTCATCAGAATTTAGTAAAAACTGATATAGTTTAAAAGGAGAAGTTTTCGAAGAATCTAACCAGAGTGCTCCTCCTTCTGATTTTCCAAATTTTCGCCCTGTTGAACGGTTAATTAAGAGAGGAGCGGTCATTGCAAAGACTTCGTCTCCTTCTTTTTTTCTAATTAGGTTTACTCCAGATAGAAGATTTCCCCATTGGTCACTTCCGCCAACTTGAAGAGAAACGCCTTTATTCTTGTGAAGGTACCAAAAATCGTAACCCTGTAATAATGTATAAGTGAATTCAGCAAAGCTAAGGCCGTTACCATTATTGATCCGACTTTTGAAGAAGTCACGGCTAATAAGTTCAGCCATGTTAAAGTTTTTTCCTATATCGCGAAGGAAGGGTATTAATTCAATTTTCGAAAGCCAATCTGCATTATTTACAACTTCAAAATCTTGTCCTGCGAATAATTTTGAGACCTGTTTTTTTAATGCTTCAGTATTTTTTGCAACTTTTTCGGCGGATAGTAAATCTCGTTCTTCTGTATCTCGCATATCGCCAATCATTCCGGTTCCACCACCAACAAGGAGAATCACCTTATGTCCATGATCAAGAAAGCGACGGACCATCATATAGACACTTAAATGGCCAATATGAAGACTATCTGCAGAAGGGTCGGCACCAAGATAAATTGTTAGTTTTTCTTTGTCTAAAATTTCCGGATCCTTGAAGGTGGTCTGATTCCAGAAACCTCGCCATTTTAGTTCTTCTGATAATTTCATTTTGTCTCCTATTACTTGATTATATGATATATATTAACATAAAAAGTGTTTTTTTTCCACTAAATAGGTTTAGAAAGCATCTTGAAATGCATAAGCATGTGCGGTATAATTGTAGTCAGTATGGATAGAAGAAATAGGCTTAATAAAGAAAAGAGTTCTACCAAAAAACGTACATCTTTGAAGAAAGGTGGTGCGCTCAAAAGGCAGAATAATCTAGGTTTGTATACAAATTTAGCGCATAGAATGAAAGAGAAAAAAGATTCTAGAGCTCGCGAAAGGGCGGAATACCTTGCAAGCTTACCAAAAGATCCAGTGAAGAGATTCTTTTATAGGCTGCATCCAAAGCGAGTTTTGAAATATTGGTTTAGTAAACAAGGCTTGTTTATGGGCCTAAAAATTTTAGGCGCAATAATTATTCTTAGCGGAATTGCTATTGCTGCTGCTTTTGCTTACGTCTCAAAAGACCTAAATCAGATCAAACCTGAAGAATTGGCGAAACGAGTTCAGACAACTGTTTCTAAGTATTACGACCGTAACGGTGAGCTTTTATGGGAAGATAAAGGTTCTGGAGACTATAAGCTAGTTGTTGAGAACTCTGAGATATCCGACTACGTTAAAAAAGCTACAGTCGCTATTGAGGATCGAGATTTTTATAAGCACAAGGGTGTTGACCTAACAGCTATCGTTCGAGCTTTTGTAAATAATTTTAAAGGTGGTGCTACCCAGGGTGGCTCAACATTAACTCAACAATTAATTAAGCAGGTTTATTTTTCGAACGAGTCAAATGAACGTGGCCTAAGTGGAATACCGCGAAAAATTAAAGAGATGATTTTAGCGGTTCAAGTTGAGCAAATGTATAATAAAGATCAGATTTTGTCACTCTATCTAAATGAGTCTCCTTATGGTGGACGAAGAAACGGAGTTGAATCTGGTGCTCGAACATACTTCGGAAAAAGTTCTAAAGATCTAACTTTAGCTGAAGCAGCCCTATTGGCTTCTATTCCTAATAACCCCGCAATTTACAATCCCTACAACAGAGAATTTAACAAGAGTCTAGTTGAGCGTCAACATAAAGTGCTAAACGATATGGTTTCTTGTGGATTTATCACCGAAAAAGAAGCTAAAGAAGCTAAAGATTTTGATATTTTGGCAACTATTAAACCAGAGAGAGATCAATATGCCAATATCAAAGCACCGCACTTCGTACAGGAAGTTAAAAAGAAACTTGAAGAAAAGCTTGGTGTGAAAGTTGTCGGTGCTGGAGGTCTTACCGTAAAAACAACAGTAGATCTTAAAGCTCAATCACTTGCTGAATCGGCTGTTAATGCAGGTTCTAAAACACTGTATATTAGCGGTGCCGACAATATCGCTATGACATCAGTGGATGTTACTACTGGACAAGTTATCGCTCAGGTTGGATCAGTTGACTATAATAAAGAAGGTTATGGTCAAACGAATGCTGCGACTTCCTCTCTAGATCCTGGATCAAGTATTAAGCCGGTAGTTGATTACGCTGCTTTATTCAATAAAAAAGATACAGTTTATACTCCAGGTACTATTCTAAAGGATGAAAATATTGATTCTCAATATTGTGCAGGAACTTACGGTTCTTGTCAGCTCAGAAATGCATCTAAACAGTTTTATGGAAGTGTTCCTATACGATTTAGCTTGGGTAACTCTTTAAACATTGCTGCGGTTAAATCTTTAGCGATAGTTGGAGTTAATGATGGTATTAGTGTTGCACAGCAACTTGGCGATAAATCTTACTGTAAGAATAGTAATGCTGGTCTTTCTGCCGCTATTGGTGGTGGATGTTCAGTTCATCAAGATGAGCATACGAATGCTTATGCTTCTATCGCTCGCGGAGGTGCATACAAAGAGCTAACTTACTTTACTGAGGTTAAAAACTCTTCGAATCAAAAAATTTATGAATGGAAAGATGAATCTAAGCAGGTTATTGACCAGCAGGCAGCGTACGAATTGACAGATATCCTTTCTGATGCTAGTGCTCGAACGACAACCTTTGGAGGTCAGAGTCGAAGTTATGGATTTGTTGTTCCAGGGGTTTGGACGGCTTCAAAAACAGGAACAACTGACAACGGTAAAGGAGCCGCAAAAGATTCGTGGATGATGAGCTACTCTTCTGTTGTAGCTACTGGTGTTTGGAGTGGTAATCATGATGGACGAGCTCTAAGATCTTCCGATAACAGTGCTGTACGTCGAGTAGTGAATGACTATATGAGTTCCGTACATAAACAGGTTTATGCTGCAAACGGAAAATGGAAGTCTGGCGATAAGATAGATAAACCTGCGGGCATCAGAAGCTGTACTATAAATGGAAGAACCGATATTTGTCCTTCTTGGTGGGATAAAAACAAAACCGGTTCAACATCTAGAGAAGTCGAGTTTGATAGTATTTCGAAAAAGAAAGCGACAAAATGTACACCAGACTCAACTCGTATTAAGTTAACTGTATTTGAAGTAATAGACCCTATTTCGAAGAAGAAATCAGTTACAGTTCCAGATGGATACAACATTAATGAAGAAGACGATATACACAAGTGTTCTGATAGTCAACCAAGCATATCAGGTGTTTCTTACTCAAGGCATCCGAATTCAAACACGTATAGAATAAATGTCAATATTAATAAAGGTAATTTTGATATAAATTCTGTTGTAGTAAAAGTTGATGGTGCTACTATTAGTACCGCCGTTCCAACTGGAAATACTTTATCTACAGACTACACATTCAGTAAGGCTGGTCAGAATATAACTGTTGAAGTTTCTGATTCTGGCGGTTATAAAATTTCAAAGAGTTATACAGGGCCATCTTCGATAAGTTCGAATAGCAGTTCTAGCGATTCTGGAAATTAAAAATAAATCACCCTTTCAAAGGGTGATTTTAAATTTGTCTTCGGCTTTGCATTGCATGTATAATTGCTTGGATAAAATCTCCAATTCCTCCGGGAATATTTACGAAGAAATTAAGAAGCCATACAAGAAGAAAAATAAGAACTGTTGCACCAATCGCGCTACCAAAACCGAAAGCTATTCCGCGAAAGAAGTTAACTTTATAGACTGTCCAACGATTAGGATATATATCGTTAAAAACCTCTTCAAGGAGTCCAATTTGAGCACCCTTAGTGTTGTCGTCGGAAATTTTTTTCTGAGCTTTCTTTAAAAATTTATTCATCGAGCATATTTTACTACAAAAAAGCCAAAAACGCAAGCACTTTGATTTTATCCGAGATAAGTGATAAAATGGTAAAAAGGAGCTATTGTGAATAACGAACTAAAAAATGCTGAAAATCATTTATCGAAATCAGCTTTCGAAAATCTTAAAATTTGGTTTTTTGATGAAAGATATAAAGAATTTCATACAGAAATAGAAAAATTAATTATTGATGAAAAATGGGAAGAGTTGGAGGAATCTTTTTTTAAAGTTTTGGAATTCGGAACTGCAGGGCGGCGAGGAAAAGTTGGTATTGGGCCAAACCGAATTAATTTAATTACTATTTCAGAAAGTGCTCAAGCGCTAGCTGATTATTTAAAGTTGAAAAAAGAACATAACTTGAGCGTTGCTATTGGTTGGGATGTTCGAAACTCATCGAAAGAGCTTTCGCGAAGGTGCGCTGAAGTTTTAGCGGCGAATCAGATTAAAGTTTTTTATTTTAATTCTCCGCGTTCAACTCCAGAACTATCATTTGCTGTTCGTGAGCTTAAAGCTTCAGCCGGAATTGTGATATCAGCTAGCCACAACCCACCTCAAGATAACGGAATTAAGGTCTATTGGAATGACGGAGCGCAGGTTTCTTCACCGAATGATAAAAACATAATGAAAATTGCACAAAATATTAAAGATATTAAAATTGGCAATTTTGAAGAGTTAAAACAAAGCGGCGAAATTCAAATTTTAGGTAAAGAGATTGATGAAAAATATATAAACACAAATACTAAACTTTCTGTAGGAAAAAATCGAAATGCTAAGATTGTATTTTCGCCAATTCATGGTACTGGTTCGACAAATCTTTTACAGACATTAAAATCTGCAGGCTTTAATAATATTATTTTAGTTGATGAACAGATGAATTTTGACGGAGATTTTTTAACACTGCCCGATAAAAAGCCAAACCCCGAAAACTTATCTGCAAACAAAATGGCAATCGAAAAACTTAAACAAACTTGCGCGGATATTGCGCTAACAACAGATCCAGATGCAGATAGAATTTGTGTGATGAGTCTTGAAAAAAACGGTGAAGTTCGAAGTTTTTCAGGGAATCAGACAGCAATTTTAGCTGCAGATTATCTTCTTTCGAAAATTCATGACAAAATAAATAAGTATGAAAATCTATATTTTGAAGATAGAAGGTTTATTTGCAAAAGTTTTGTTACTACCGACGCGCTAAATGCTTTAGCTAAAAAGTATGATGTAAAAATTTATGATGATTTAATGGTTGGTTTTAAATTTATCGGTAAAAAAATCTTGCAAAAGGAATCTGAGGGCGAAATTTTTATTGCCGGATTCGAAGAAAGCCTTGGTGGGTTAGTTGGTGATCAGACTAGAGACAAAGATGCTGCAACAATTGGACTAATCATTTCAGAATTAGCTTCAGATCTTCAAAGGGAGAATAAAACTTTAGGTGAGAAGTTGGATGAAATTTATTCAGAAATTGGCTTTTTTACAGAAAAAACAGAGTCTGTTGAATTTTCTGGTTCGAATGGATTTAATAAAATGCAGGAAATTATGCAAAAAGTTAGAAGTGGCGAAGAAACTTTTGGCGCAACAAAAATTAAAGATTTTGAAAATTTGACGGAAACCAATATTGCTACGGGAGAAAAAAGTAGATTTAATATGCTCGAAGGTGGCAATGCTGTTAGTTTCGAATTTATGAAACCTGAGAATAGAATTACAATTCGTCCAAGCGGAACAGAGCCAAAAATAAAAATTTATGCTCAATGGCTATTTGCTAAAAAAGAAGATTGTGCTAAGATTGAAGAAATTATAACGGATTTTAAGAGGAGAATTTTGAATGAGTGTTAAAAGATTGATTAATGATTTTAATCCTGAGCACTATGAGCTTTTGTTGGATTTATCTCAAGCGGATAAGCGTAGCTTTACAGGAAAGGTACAGATTTTTGGGACAGTCAAAAACGAAAAGGAGATTTTTCTTCATGCAAAAGATTTAGATATCGAAGAAATTGTTTTTTTAGATGATAAAAAGGCTACTTTTTCGAAAAATGGAGATGAAATCAAGGTTGAAATAGATCAATTTAATTTTAATCAAGATGATGAAATTAGCTTTGAAATTTGTTTTTCAGGTAAAATTACGGATGCAATGCACGGTCTCTACCCTTGTTATTATAAGGAAAATGGTGTTAAAAAGGAGCTTTTGGCAACTCAATTTGAGAGCCATCATGCGCGAGAGGTTTTTCCTTGTATTGATGAGCCTGAAGCTAAAGCAACTTTTTCATTAGAGATTATTTCGCAAAAAGATGTTGAAGTTTTGTCAAATACTAACCCCGAAAAAGTAGAAAAATTTAAAAATAGTAAAATTACTAAATTTGAAAAAACTCCACGGATGTCAACCTATCTTTTAGCATTTGTTTTAGGCGATCTTCAAAGAGTTTCGAAAAAAACAAAAAACGGGACTGAAGTTTCGGTTTTGGCAACTAAAGCTCAAAAATCTAGCCTACTCGAGTTTCCACTAGATTTTGCCGTAAGAGTTTTGGAGTTTTATGAAGATTTCTTCGATCAAAAGTTTCCGCTTCCAAAATGTGATCACGTTGCTTTGCCGGATTTCTCTAGTGGTGCAATGGAAAACTGGGGCTTGATAACTTATCGCGAAACTGCTCTTTTGGCGGATGAAAAGTCTTCGATTTCTTCTAAAAAATATGTAGCATTGGTTATAGCTCATGAAACTTCGCATCAGTGGTTCGGAAACCTCGTTACAATGAAGTGGTGGGATGAGTTGTGGTTAAATGAATCGTTTGCAACAATGATGGAGTATTTTGCAACAGACGTATTGGAGCCTGAATGGAAAATCTGGGAAGAATTTGCGGTAAATGAAGCTATTTTGAGCTTACGTCGTGATGCAATCGACGGAGTTCAATCGGTTCATGTTCCTGTTCATCATCCAGATGAAATCGGTACAATTTTTGACGGTGCGATTGTGTATGCAAAAGGCGCGAGATTAATGAACATGCTTCGAGAATATATTGGTGATGAGGCTTTTAGAAAAGGTTTGCGTGAATATTTTGAACGTTTTAAATATGAAAATACGGCAGGTGAAGACTTGTGGCGATGTTTAAGTGAAGCATCTGGAAAAAATGTTGCGGATTTTATGAATCCATGGCTTCTTCAGAGCGGTTATCCAAGCGTTTTAGTAAAAAATAGTGGTGATAATCTGGAGCTTTCACAAAAGCAATTTTTCATCGGTGAAGGAAAAGATACTAACCGAATTTGGCCAATTTTATTGCATTCAAATCAACCTAATCTACCAGAAGTGATGAATCAAAAAGAATTAACTTGTCAAAAAACGGGTGATTTTGTCCAGCTCAATAAAGGTAATGTTGCGCATTTTATCAGTAATTACGAAGGTGAACTTTTCGAAAAACTTTTAGAAAAAGTGCAAAATGGTGGGCTAGATACAGTTTCGCGATTGCAGATCTTGCAAGAACGATCGTTGCTTTCGAGGGGTGGTGAAATTTCCAGTGTTGATCTATTGAAGACTTTGCAATACTATAAAAATGAAACTTCTCTAAATGTTTGGGATATGATCAGTATCTTGATTGGCGAATTGAAAATTTTTGTAGATGAAGGCTCTGAAAGTTCTCAAAAAATGAAGAATTTTGTTGGTGGTTTGGCAGAATCAGAATTTAAGCGACTTGGCTTCTTTAAAAAGGCTGATGAAGACGAGGAAGATACGCAGAATCGTAGCTCAATCCTTGCGCATATGATTTATGCGGAAAATAAAGAAGCAATTGACGGTGCGTTAGAAATTTTTGCGAAAGCTCAAAATATGGAAGATATTGATTCTGAAATTCGAAGTTTAATTTTAACAGCAAAAATAAGATTTGATGAAACTCCGGGATTGATTAAAAAGCTTATCGAAGAATATCAAAACACAACAAATGTAGATTATCGTGATGATCTTATGATTGCTTTAACCGCAACTAAAAATCCTGAAACGGGTAAAAAATTACTCGAAAAGATGCTTGAAGATGATGTAATTCGTTCGCAAGATGTTTTGAGCTGGTATGTTCATTTGCTTCGAAACACGAAAATTCGAAAACTTGCGTGGACTTGGCTTCGAAATAATTGGGATGCTATTACGCAAAAATTTGATGGAGATAAAAGCTATAATGATTTTCCACGATATTCTGGTGTAATTTTAAGAACACGAGAAGAATTACAAGAGTTTAAAGATTTCTTCGAACCATTAAAAAATGACCCAAGTTTGACGCGAGCAATTGAAATGGGTGAGCGTGAAATTTCTGGGCGAATTGAGTTAATCGAACGAGATAAACAGCAAGTAGAAGATTTCTTAATGAAAATATAAGCAATATAAAACCGACCAAAATACTCAAAGGTCGGTTTTATTATTTTTTAAGAAAAATCGTTCGAAGTTTACCATATTTTCTGGTGTAATTTCATCTGGAAAATCATCTTCTAATTTTTTAAGTTGTTGGATAATCTTGCTTTTATTCATTTTTGTACCAATCAAAACCAGCTCAGTCTTAGGTTCTTCATCTCCCCATTCTTCAGTAGTCATATTAACGGTTTTTCCAACAGTCTGCACTATAAAGCTTTGCTCGTAACCTTTCATCCCGAAATAGCAAATTCCTTTCATTCTAAAAAGATTTTGAGGAAGATTGTCTAAAAAAGCATTGAATTTTTTAGGGTCGATCGGCTTTCTTGTTTCGAAAGAAATTGATTCAAATTCATGATGTATATGGTTTTTGTGGTCATGGGTGTTTTCTATATTTTCCGTAAAAGGTTTTTCATCCCAAGAAAAAATTATTTTCGAATCAATCTGTGAGTTTTGACTATAAATAATGGGTGCTTGCGAATTTAGCTCGCGAATTATAGATTCAATATTATTGAGCTTGTCCTTTGAAACCAAATCGGTTTTATTTAAAACAATAATATCACTCGCTTTTAAGCATTTTTTAAAATGTGTTGGAAAATCCCGACTAGCGTTTTCGAAATTTTGAGCATCAATAATATAGATATTTCCGCCAAAGTAAGAGTATTTATTCCCGGAATATTGCAAGGTTTTAAGAAGGTCATAAGGTTCGGCAATTCCGCTAGCTTCAATTAGTATTGCGTCAAGATCAGAGTCTTTATTGGCGAGTTTAGCTAGAGGCTCGCTTAAGCCGTTACTTCCAATCATGCAACAAATACAGCCATTACTGAGTTCAATAGTTTGTTGGTCTAAGTTGCCAGAGAGTAGTTTGCTGTCGATATTTATTTTTCCAAAGTCGTTAACGATTACACCTATTTTTAGATTAGGGTTGGTTTTTAGAAGATGATTCAATAATGTTGTTTTTCCAGCGCCTAAAAAACCAGAAATCATTATAACTGGGATTTTTTTAGGGTTATTTTGCGTTTTTTGAATTTCGGTTTTCGAAAAATCATTAAAGATATCTTTCGAAAAGTCGGTTAAGTCGAAATTTTCATTCATGTAATAAGTTTAACAGATTTTTAAAAACCAGGCAATGACTTGAAAAATATCAAAAAGTGTTGTATAATATGTAAGTTACTCGAAAGAGTAAAGAAAATTAAAAAAAGAGGTGGATATTATGAAAATATCAGAAATTTACAGGATGAGAAATTTTCAGAGCTCTAAAATTGAAAAAGTGAAGGCTAATACGAGTATTGCTAAGGAAAGCTCGTGGTTAGATAAACCAGCCAAGCTATTCTTTAAGAACAGTAAGATAGCCTATAAAATGATAGATTTCTGTATTATTGTTGCAGTTGTTCTATTATTTATTCTGTTAATAAAACAGAATAATAGACTGGCCATTTATGATTTCTTAATAGTATTTATTCTTGGCGTAGTCAGGTATAAGATCGGTATTTTTGGGTATTGGTATTCAAACAAAGATTTGCCAATATTTGACAAAGAACGTATTGGAAATGACAGAACTAACTTAGTTTGGTATAATGTTTTTCCAAAAACGAAAGAAGTTCAAAAACCTTCGAAAAAAGAGAGAGAAGTTTTTGAATATTTGAGAAAAATTAACAATCAAGTTAATAAAAAAGTTCTTGAATTTTATATCTTTTTTATAGTGATGCTGTTTGCTTTTTTTGCGATTATGGCGATCGCCATTGCTGAAAACGCCCCCAATATAGTAGGATTTATTGTGTTTTTTATTGCACTTTTATGTGGAACTCTTGGTTTAACAGCTACTAAAAGAGATATCTTGTCTTTAGCTGAAAATAACTTCAATGTTAAGATGAGAACTATAACATTCGATAAAGGTGTTATAATTAAAGTAAGTTTCTATGTTAAAACGTCATATCAAATTGATGACGTAATCAAAACTAGTGAACCTTATGAAATAGTTAAAATTTTACAAAAGTTCACATAAGCACCTCAATAAGGCAGCTAAGGCTGTCTTTTTATTTTTGGAGTTAAAAAGCATTTGATTGACTTATTCAAAAAATATGATATCATAATATATGTTCGTATTTTCACGAAAGTATTTTTTAGGAGGTAGTTTCTATGACATTAGTTAAGAAACAATACAACGGCAG
>ERZ773265.1721-NODE-1721-length-10821-cov-58.465540_pt1 | contig 10821 bp, 5 predicted proteins | sample MGYA00580512_ERZ773265 | MGnify/ENA primary metagenome ERZ773265 (study PRJEB29015, sample SAMEA2738169) | human oral metagenome | biome: human oral; feature: human-associated habitat; material: saliva | place: China | collected 2183 ...
CGTACATTTTGGCGCCGGTTTCGTCGGTCATTGTTTGGTAGTTGTTGTTAAACCATGCCTCATAATCAAAATATTCTTGGTTGATAGACTGGGAAGTATTTGAGGAATCGCTAGGGACTTCAGAATTTTCCTCTTTATTTTTATCTGCTGTTCTTGATCGGCGATTCGGTGGGTTCGGAACCTTGTAGCAATGACCGTTAGAATCAGGATTTGTGCATTCTTCAGCATATGCAGTTGTAGGGATTATCAGAGAAGCAGACAAAACTGATACGCAGAATATTCCAATATATTTGATGCCGCTATTCATCTTTGAGCTCATCTCCATCTCCACTGCCAATAATTTTCCAATAACCATTAGAGTAGCTGAAGAAGAAATTGAATTTATCATCATCTTTGTTGGTGTTTGCTTGCTTTGTAATTTTTCCGTCAGGCTCAATATACATTGCAATACTCCAAAAAACACGAATTTTCATACGGTAAATCTTCTGCTTCTCATCGTAAACAGGTATGCTCTCCTGCTGATATGAGTCAAGTCCTTCGATTACCCAACCTCCACGCTGGTAGAGCCCCTCAAGGTATTCGTAGAACTTGTATTCTTCAGTGCTCTCAGAAACGTACTTTTTGGCGTATGAGCAGTCGCCGGTCTGAATACCGTAGTTATGAGCAACAACCCAGTCCTCCATCATATGAATGAGGCCCTCCTCGTTTTCAGGATACTGAGCAGGCTCATTACGGGGCTTGGGGACGTTCTGCGCAGGGCCGTAGCCGTCGGCCTTACGGTATTCGCCGTCGGGTGCCTTGGACTGCCCTGAATATCCGCGAGTGACTCGCGGGCTCGGAGTAGCCGATGCAGAAGTAGCGTCGGATGCCGTAGCCGCCGCTGTCTCGCTCGGCGTGCCGGAAGAAGTCGAGCCGGCAGCCTCATTAGCGGCCTGCTGACCGCACGCCGCAAGCAGACCGCTCAGGCCGAAGAGTGCGCCGCCGCTCAGCAGCGCACGGCGGGTCAAAACGGAATCAGGTCCCATTGGGTGCTCCAATCGTCGGTGATGGTATGTATGTGCTAGTCGAGAAGCTTTCTTTAGGTACAGCAACGTATCCAAAAGCGACCAGACGAGGTTTCCTACGCTATCAATGCACCGGCGCATCGCTATGAGTCCCAGAACCACCCTACAGGAAATTTAGCCATGTTTGCACTCTTTTGCGGTTTATGACAGTCAAAAAACCGCAATACAATATTTTCGCTATCAAACAACATTTGCCTACCGCAACGATGCCTATACTCTTACGGCAACGAAGCCACTTCCGTCAGGCCATCACACCGTCAAAATGCAGGGCCCTATTCCCCCCGGCGGCTCCGCCGCATCCCGACTCAGACGGCGAGCGCGTACATGTCGCGGAGGGCATCTTCCGCCTCGTCGAAGGCGTATCCGCTCTGGCAGAGAGCATCGCAGCGGTTACCGTAGCGGAGGCCGGCGAGGAACTCGCGGTCGGTGACTTCGGGCAGGTGTTCCATGAGGTATTCGCCGTTGTCGGTAAAGAAGTCGTCGATGTTGGCGGCGTCCTGACCGGAGCAGAAGGTGCGGAAGTCTTCATCGCTGTAGTAGCCATCCGTGTACATGGGTTTCTCCTTTGGTCGTTCGATGGAGGAATGAGAACGCGTCGTTGTTCTCTGCCACCAAAGATACGGGGCGCCCCTGACAAGATAAGGGGCTGCACCGCCCGTGCCGGAGAAAATACGCAAAAAAAATATGTGTGACGAGGGTTTTCTGGAGGCACACTCCCCCACCGCCCGCATACGCTTCGCGGAGATGAGGTGGTGAAGACTGCTACCCTGCCGAGAAGGCTACTCCCATGAACGGCGAGAAGCCACATGTGTTTCGAGAAGCCACCAAAGAAGTGGCTTTTCGAAACACATGTGGCTTCTGGGCGAACTGCCGAGTTACAGCAGGTTGTGGTTTAGCGACGGCTATCTGAGTAAGGGCATAGCCGCCTGTTATGCGTTTGAAAGGTGTTTTATTCTTACCGTATATGATAGCTTTCCCAGCCGAAAAGAGCGGTAGCCCCTAGGTTAGAGTCACCACCCTTTATTGTTTATATAGTGCGGTACTAGTAGCTGTAGCGCTGCGGACCGTTCTTCACGTAGTACTCCAGCATTTCCGGAACCAACGCAGGATCCTCCACCTGGTACGACGCCACTGCAATCGCATCGCTGTTCACAACCCACCAATCATCGGGCAGCGAATCAATCCATGCTTCCCAATCCTTCGTACGCCACTCATAGAAACGCTTATGGAATTCCTCCAAGCTATCGCCGTTCAGAGATTCCGGGAAGATTGACACATCTTCCGTGGGGTCCGGTTCATAATCCTCAGGGCAGTCTTCATCCCAGCACTTGAGGAACTGACGCCAGTTCTTCTTCGTAATGATGAACGACTCCTCGCCTTCGGGCCCGAACCGCTCCAGACCGCGTACATATGAGGAGGCTTCTACACGCTTCCAGAACGTCGGCACATCAATCTCACCACGCTTGAGCAGATCAGCCAGGAACTCGATGCGGTCATGCTTCGGAGCGAACGCGCCATAGACCATTCCTTCACCGAAGGTCAGCAGATGGCCGGCAAGATAATCATCCATGTTGATGGTCTCCCAGGAGAAGCCGTGGATGTCCTCGCACTGGTCCGCTTCCATGCAGCGATACCAATCGCTGTTGTACACGTCTCGCAGGAGTGCAGCCGAAGCATTCATACCGTTACGGGCGAAGCGGTCTACCAGGCCAGCACGCACGTACTGCTCCTGTTCCTCATTCAGGTGGTACTCCCCCGCCTTACGGCGGATGCCCAACTTCTTCGTCTCAGTGCCGTCCTTCAAATTCATCTTGTGGACCATGACGGCATGCTCAATCGTCTTCTGATCCAGCGGCATAATATCCACCAGGTGAGTCAGCGTCTCATACGGAGTGACAATATTGAGCGAGCGCAGGACCTCTTCGCAGGCTGAAGGCTCGGTGGGGTACATGTTTTCGCTGATGAAGTCGAGCTTTTCGTCAAGGGGCATGTTCGGGATATCTGCTCGTAGCTTTTCGGCCCATCGGGTGGCGTGCTTGTCGTCAGGGTTTTCTGCAGCTTCTTCTTCTGCCCACTTCAAGTGCTGGTTGACGTATTCGTCGATGTTGAAGCGTTCGGTGAAGATGAGTTCGAGGGCGTCGCAGCGCTTCTGGTTGATCTGCCATCGTTCTTCTACGAGCTGTTCGTAGTAGTCTTCCTGGGCACGGATTTGCTGCTGTTCTTCGGGCGTGAGACGGTCCCAGGCTTCCTGTTCCTCGATTTCGTCGAGTTCGTCCACACTGAGGAGTGCCTGCCGTGACTTATCGAATACGTATAGGCGGCCGTAGGTGTCGGTACCGGCTGCATCCAAGAGAATGGCGCCGTGCTCCTTCTTGCGCAACGGGCGATCGCTGTTAAGCCACGCCCGGACGTCTCCAAGGTTGATAGGCTTGGTCAGACGGTAAAGGTATACCTTCCTGTAGATTCGGCTGTATTCGCCGGGCTTCTCGAATTTGAATGCGCGGAGGGCTTCTTCCTCGGTGAAGTACGGGTACATGTAGTCACCGCATTCCTGCCAGTAGGGTGCGTCCAGGCGCGGGTCATCCCAGACGAGTTCCTTACCGTCCTTGCGCTTGTACCGTGAGCGGCCCCTCGGGGGGTTGTTCTTTTCCTCACGTCCTCGGTTCACATGCACGAGGTAGCCGTACACGCCGGGTTCGCCTTCCAACTCGTTCTCAAGCGTGACGTGGTCATAATTTTTAGGAATATCGCCTGACCAGTGCTTCTCGTCGTTGAAGTAGGCGATTTCCTCATCGGTCATGTTGTCGAAGAGGGAGCTGTCGAAGAGCATGCGCGGGTCAATGAAGAAACGATAAATCCTCCTGCCCTCAAATTCGTAGTCATCCACCATGGTGGGAAGGTCCTTGGGCATGCCGTAACGGCGCCATTTGCGGGGGTGGACGGTCAGGTCCTTCTCCCAGTGGGTTTCACCGGTAACACCGGGGGCACGACTCTGCATGAACTCGGCGGAGAGATTCTTGCCTTTGACGGTGACGCGGTGTGCCTTTTCGAGCTTCTCGTAGGAGTAGCGGGCGCGGGCGTTGCGTTCGGCGTGGTACTTCTTCTGGTAGGCCTTGTAGCGGGCTTCAGCTTCGGGGCTGCGTGCCATGGTGGGGGTCCTTTCTCGCGGGATGCGCTGGGAGGCTGCGGTGCTCTCGGCGCGGGGGCTTCGGTGCTTCTGATACCAGAGTAGGGCGGACCCCTGACACGATAAGCGGGGCGGGATTTACCCCCGGGTAAAACACAGGCGACCCACGAGAACGGCGAATGCAAGAACGGCGAGAAGCCACATGTGTTCAACACATGTGGCTTCTGGGCGGGATATGAATCCGGCTAAGACTCTTCTCCAGCAATAACCTGCAAGTTCTGAATACCGCCCTGATTCACAATATCCAGAGCCAGAGTACGCAGCGGCGGCAGGATATCCTCAATCGGTGCCAGCGGATCAATAAATGTAGACACCGGCTGAAAACGATTAATGGGTTCAGAATATTTTTCATCCATAAGAATATTTATCAACCCTTCAAAGGTTCTCACCAAAATCGGACTATTAGCATCGCCTACCAAGCCAACACGAATGCGGAATCCCCCAGATACACGGCGTTCTTGTGCATGTTCTCGAAGAAGGGAGAAGAAATCTATTAGCGCATGCTCAATATCCTTGGACATACAATGATTAGGTTTTCCGACTGGATACTGGTCCGAAGGGGCTGACTCGTTGTATACACCCCCGAGCTGATAGGCTCCCAACAAAGTTCCGTCATCGTGCAGGTATTTGCGATATTTACCACCGGTTGTTTGCTGTAAGTTTCGAATCACCCACTGGCGCTTTCCTTTAACACGTTCTCCTTGGGCCCAAATAAAAGTAAAGTCAGTATAGGTTTTTCCTTCGTTTGGATATTTTCCTCGCTGTGAAGCCATAAAGTATGGATATACACCCGGGGTAATATGTTGCATAGCCGCGTTCCTACCCGCTGAATCTGGAGAACTACTAGGGGTAACAGGAACAGCTGCGATGGCAAGGAATACTCCTTCTTCAGGGTTGAGCGCTTCTGTCGCCTGTTCAAAGTACCCCTGTAGAGTCTTCTCCTGCTCAACACCACGCTGGAACCGTTCACGGAAACCACGCTCAATATCCCGATAGGTCATCGGATTCGTATGCGGCCCATTGCGCCGCGGGACGCGAAAAGCGTCATCACCCTTCCTCGCAAAATGAGGAGTATCCGCTGAATCCGGAACATGCATGAGCACAATATACCCCTCATCAGGATTTTCTCCGCAAGGGATTTTAGAGAATTCAATACCCTCAACCGGAGGGTCAATTTTTGTACGGGCGATAGTGAACATCTGCTGTTCTTCTGTAGCAGTCCATTCACAAGGGTGTATAGATCCAGCAATACCGGTTGCTCCTTCGCCCACACCATAAATAATCCATCCGCCGCCGCTATTCGCCATAGCAGCGATATCCTTAGCAATTTCTTGCTTAGATTTATCAGCCTTGAGATCTGGAACAACTCGTTTCATATCGAAATCTGCAGTCTCTTCCAGGCCTGCCTCAATAGCCTTTTCAATAAGCTCCAGCGTGAGATTCCCAGGCTCCAAGCCCAGGGCGCGGTGAATGGGTGTAAACATTAGAACTCCTTATCAAAAGAGGAAATACCATAGATTCTGAGTGCTATCCGCCCTCAAACCTCAGTATAGATTCCCTACGGAATTTCTGCCCCTGAATCGGTCAAATTGTGCAGGTATGCGGGAGGGCTGCGTGCTCGCCGAGAATAACTCAGCCAGCACACAGCCCTTCACCTATCGAATCAGCTACTTAGCGGTTCGCCTGCGAGCGCGAGGCTTCTTAGCAGGCTTGGCTGCTTCCTCCGCCGCCGTCAGCTCCTGATAGCGCTCAAAAAGAATCTTCAAACGCGCCTCATCAGAAGAACAACGACGAGACGCACCAAAAGCGACATCCACCGCAGAATCCAACTCATCATGAGCCGCACGCAACGCCGGATCCATCGACGCCAACGAAGCATACATATCAGCCAGAGACACCGGCTCACCCGCACGCTCCTCAATCGCCTCACGCGCAGCCAACACCTTACGGCCCGCAGCAATCACCTTACGACGCTGCTCCTCAGAAATCTGCGGCAACGGAAGATTATTCCACACCACCGTATTCGAGAAACTCAAATCAGACTTCAGACGGCCACCCACAGCCCTCTGCCAGGTAATGAACATAGACGACGAGATAACCGCAAAGAGGAAGCCATCCGGATCAATAGCCGTATAGACCTTATCGCCCGCAATCACTTCAGGTAACAAAGGCTTTACCGTGTAGTAGGGGCGGTTGTCCGAAACCACACGGGGAATACCCACATACGGTTCCAACGGACGAGCCTTATTCGGACGCATGAGATGCGGAATATCGCGTAGCTTGTATGCATCCCCCTTCTGAGACTGAGCTGAACGCCACTCGCGGTTAGCCGCCACACGAGCACTCAGTACCGGACTCGAAGCAATTTCCTCTTCCGAGGCGTCCTCCAGCCACAGGCACCAACGGTCTAGCCCACGTACAAGTTCCTTACCCATGCGGAAGGGACGCAGATAGCGAGCCGCCACCGGGTCAGCTGCAACCACGGGGTAGTCCTCCACCTCAACAATCAGATTGCCGTTGTCCACTGGCATTGACCCAAAATATGCATGAGTATTCTCAGGACTCAAGGTGTCCTTTGAATTACTACGTTCCCCAACAAATAGGTTTGGGGCATCCAAAAGATACCCGTTAAGTGTATGTACAGGCGCGAGTTCCTTAGTCTCCTTGTTGACGGCATCATATTCAAATAGGCGGACATCCTTCGTAGTCTCTTTAGCCTCCGACATAGTAAATCCAGTAATGACGCAATGTACGGCTGCTTTACCAGTTGCTTCTGATGTCCAGGGGAAGGTGCGGTAGGCAAATTTGATACGCCACCCATCCTTAAAAAGAGGGTCAAAGAGCGGCTTCACAGGAGCACCTTGGACAATCGAGTTCGTAGATACGAAGGCAAACTCACCCGGAGTCTCCGTTACACCCGGTACTTCGGACTGTTCCTTCAGAGTCTTCAAGTAACGAGCAGATTTGATAAACCAGCAAGTTACAAAATCCAATTCATACTTATAGTCACTGCCCCAAGCAATTTCCATTGCCGTCTTCTGCTCAGCTGTACGTTGTTTCTTACCCACAAAAGGCGGGTTACCCGCAATGTAGACGCGCACGCCGTCTGCTACATCCTGCACGGTCACCGGCAGAACCTTCGACCAATCACGGTCCACCTGCTCACCCGAATCAGGGTCAACCTCAGTCAGAGCATCACCCTCAAGAATATGGGCACTATGAGCCAGAGGAAGACGCACCGGAGCATAACCGAACTCCTCCATCATCTTCTGGTCCATCTGACGCTCGACCAGGAACATCGCGGTGCGCGCAATCGACGCAGGCCACGGGTCAAGCTCCAGACCATAAAAATTATCGATAGTCACCAAAGGCTCAATCGAGCGAGCACGCTTACGCACACCCTCACTCACACCAGCCGTACCCACAACCAGCGAACCCAGCTCACTCTCATCAATCTGACCCAGATTGCGCAGGCGCACCAGAATATCCAACTCCAACTTACGCATCTCACGGTACGCAATAATGATGAAGTTGCCGCAGCCACACGCCGGGTCCATAAAGCGGATATTCGCCAGCTCACGGCGCAGATTACGCAGGCGGGTCGGCTCATCAGACTTATCTACCGCATTCGTGAGCTTATCCCGTAGCTCATCCAAGAACAACGGGTTCAAGGTCTTCAGCACGTCCTCCTCCGAGGTGTAGTGCTCACCCATCTCACGGCGAGTCTTCGCGTCACGCACCGACTGGAACATCGAACCGAAAATAGCCGGAGAAACCTTCGACCAATCACGCTCCGAAGTCGCCAATAGCTGCTGACGGAACGTCTTCGCCACCGCGCCGCTCATCTCAGCAGGAAGCGGCACAGCATCCGCAAACATGCCGCCATTCACGTACTTAAAGCCAGACAGATACTCCGGAGCATCCGCCACAGCCGAGGCACCCGAAGGCTTCTTATTCAGCAAGTCAAAAAGCTCATTCAGGCGCTGAGCCAGATCCGTACCCTCCTGGTGGGTGTCACGAATCATCCGCTCAAACGAGTTTGAATCCTCAGACTCAGACCACATCTGCGTATCATCAGCAAACAACAAGAACAACAGGCGCGCCATCACCGTCGAAATCTGAGCCTCAGACATGCCAGCCTTCGCCAACGACTCAAAAAGACCCGCCATCTGGTTCGACGCAACACGAGTCTCATTCACCGTCTCAACGTCAAAACCACGACGCATACGGTCCAAAAGATCCAGAATCGACACGCCATTCGCAATGTCGTCAGAGGTCAGATACAGCAGAGCACAACGCTCCAACAGCGCCTCAACCTGAGCCTCATCCGTCACCAACAGCTCGTGACGAGTCAAACGCGACGACGAAGCGCTCGGCCAACGCCACACCTGACGCGGCGTAAAACCAACACCCTCCTGCACAAAAATGCACAGGCGGTGCATGCTCAACGCACGCAACGTACGGTCAACCTCAAGCTGCGAAGTATTCGACGGAATACGGTCCACACGGCACACCCACACCGGAATGCCCGACTGCACCGCCACACACTCCACGTTCAACACGCCAGAAGGAACCAGCGGGTCATCCACCTTCACAGTCTGAAACGAGGAGTCTCCCAAATCCGACTCATCCCAGCCCAGAGATTCCCTAAAGAAATCACCCAGGCGACCCTCCACCAGGTACGAACGCGCCTGGTCCAGATCATCATCAGGCCACACAACGGCCATAAAATACTCCTTTACAAGAGAATAGTGAACCAACCGATTCACAGAAAAACTACACACAGCCCCGCGGTGCGAGACGCTTCACCGCGCCCCGCTCCACAGACCACAGCACCCACCGGGGCGCACTAACGTACGAGCTTCTTCCCCGCAAAATCAGAATCTGAAATCGCCAACGAACACACCACGCGTGCCATCTGCATCTCAGATTCCTTCACCAACAGCTCATCATCCCGCTGCATACGCAACAACGCATCCAACAAAGAGCGGTTATCCGCCTTGCGGTGCAACATACGGCGAAGCTCAGACTCAGCCTGACGACGCAGCGGGTAATGGTACAGCTTATCCAGCACCTTCCGCTCCCGCTCCTGCAGCTCCAAAGTATCCACGGAAGCCGTGTTATCAGCCCCGTAGAAACGACGGAACACCTGACGGCGCACACCACGCAGATTACCGTGCGTCGTGCCCTCCTGCCGCAAAATATACTGAGTCAACTTCTGCTGCAGGTCATAATCTTTCGGGTCAGTTTCCTGACTCGGCGTCGAATACTCCGCATAGAACAAGCCCAGAGCCTTCGCCGGCGGCACCATACTCTCCTTCGCACTGTCCGTAGCCGGGTCATACGACCTCACCGCAAACAAGTCAATCTCAGAGTTCGTGCGCACATACGACACCATCAAAGCATTATCATCCGCCGGATGAACACTCGACTCACCGCGCAACGCGCGAGTCGCCAAACGCTTATCCTGCATCTTCATGATCCGCTCAGCATGCTCAGGACGATTCTTCGCAAAATCAGCCCAACGCTCAGCAGCCTCAGACACCGCGTCAATACCCTCTTCCTCAGGCTCCTCGCTATCCAGGTTGCCCGAGTAGAAATCCTCAAGAGTACGAGCCATAGCATCATCAGAAGACATATCAGTAAAGAACGCCTGATCAGCACCAAAAGCCTTAGCAGCAGACTCCAAACGCTCACGAATACGCGAACGCAACTTCAAAGTCCTCTCCACCGTCTGATGCGAAATCAGATACACATTCACCTCATGATGAACCTGACCCACACGATCCACACGACCCGCACGCTGAATCAAACGAATAATCGCCCACGGCAAGTCATAGTTCACCACTACGTGAGCATCCTGAAGGTTCTGCCCCTCAGACAGCACGTCGGTCGCTACCAGCACACGCAGCTCAGGACCATTCAAAGCAGGAGCCTCCGCGTCAGATGCCTGCTCCGTCGGCACACGGTTCGACACCGGCGAGAAACGACGAGCATACGAAGCCGGATCATCAGTATCACCAGCCACCGCAGCCACATTCTCAACACCCAACTTCCGCAGGCCCTCAGCAATGTAGTACGCAGTGTCCTTATACTCCGTGAACACCAGCACCTTATCATTCGCGTGCTTCTGCTCAATCAAATCACGCAGCGCATGTAGCTTCGAGTCAGTCTCAACCTGCCACGTGCCAAAGCGCCCCAGCATAGCCTTAATCAGCTCGCTATCATGATGCAAATCATCACGCAGACGAGACGTAAACACAGTCGAGGAAACCCACTTCGTCTGAGCCGGTGCACTCTGAACCAAGCTCTCATACATCTGCTCCAGGTTTCCGCTCAGGTCCTGAACCTGCAGGCCATCCACAGACTCAAAGTCAGCCGCGTCAGAACCCTCCAGGCCCAACTGGTCATCCGAGAAACTACCCGTCGGAACACTCAGCTGATGGTCAATCGCATAAATCCACAGCTCGTTACGAATCAACTGACGAGTCAACGACTGAATAAACGAATAACCCGAAGAGCTCAAACGCTTATACAGACCCGAAAGCACAAAGCCACGCACATTACCGC
>ERZ773265.1724-NODE-1724-length-10817-cov-4.192994_pt1 | contig 10817 bp, 11 predicted proteins | sample MGYA00580512_ERZ773265 | MGnify/ENA primary metagenome ERZ773265 (study PRJEB29015, sample SAMEA2738169) | human oral metagenome | biome: human oral; feature: human-associated habitat; material: saliva | place: China | collected 2183 ...
TCGTGCACGAATCCGTGGCGCTCATCGATATTGCACTCGGCGTGGTGCTCGATGTGCTCCTTGCAAGCGTCGGCGCACTGTTTGCACGCCTCGATGCAGATCTTGGCCTGGATCGGGGTGAGCGGCGAACGCTGGGCGGCCAGGCTCTGCAGGGCCTTGCACAGGGCCAGCATCTGGTTCACGGCCTTGGAGCAGGCAGCCATGCTCTGGTCGCCTTCACCCAGCAGGTTCAGGCAGTGGTTCAGGCACACTTCGGCGTGGGTGACACACTCACCCGCGGCAGCCAGCACGCCGGCGTACAGGTTGGGGGCGGAGGGCGCAGCAGCGTGCTTGCCATGGGCGTGGGCGTGGGCGTGGGCGCCATGGTTGTGTTCGGCAGCGGCAGCGGCCAGAGGCAGGGAAGCCAGCGATGCGACAGCGGTGCTGCCGATGAAGGAACGACGATCCATTCGGATTCTCCTGTTGAGGGGGGAATTTGAGATAACTGCTAATAAGCGAGAGATCGAAGTTTAGCCAAGGCAGGCATTTCATGCAGGAAATACCTGTCACAACCAGGCAAATATGGAACCTCTACCGACAGGAGGGGCATGAGCCTTTATGGGCGCGCCTGAAGGTGCGCCTGCAGCTTTGCCTCGTCCAGGTGCCAGTGGCAGATCTCCACGTCACCATCCAGCAGGACAGGCACCAGCTCGTTATAGCGGGCCACCAGTGCCTCGTCGGCGTCCACGTCGACGACCTCGATGTCGAAGCCGTGGACCTCGCGCCAGGGCTGCAGCGCGTCCAGCATCTTCTGGCACAGGCTGCAGTAGCTGCGCGACAGCAGCGTGAGCTTCATGCGGAGGTATCCGCGTCGGAGGCCCCGACTGCATCGTCATCTGCAGCTTCACCCGTGGCCTGCGGGCGCCGGACTGCCAGCCCCTTGGGCAGCGGGAATTTCATGCTTTCTTGCTCGCCTTCGAGCGTGCGCACCGATACCGCGCCCAGCGCGCGCAGCCGCTCAATCACCTGCCGCACCAGAATGTCAGGGGCTGACGCGCCTGCCGTCAGGCCGATGCGGGATTTGCCCTGCACCCATTCGGGGCGCAGGTCTTCGGCGCTGTCCACCATGTAGCTTTCAGTACCCAGGCGGCGGGCTACCTCGCGCAGGCGGTTGGAGTTGCTGCTGGTCGGGCTGCCCACGACGATGACCACATCCACCTTCGGACTCATCACTTTCACCGCGTCTTGGCGGTTCTGCGTGGCGTAGCAGATGTCTTGCTGCTTGGGCTGGCGCACTTGCGGAAAGCGCGCTTTCACGGCGGCGGTGATGCTGGCCGCGTCGTCCACGCTGAGCGTGGTTTGCGTGACGACGGCCAGTTTTTCGGTCTGCGAGGGCTGCACGCGCTGCACGTCTTCTTCCGTTTCCACCAGGTGAATCGTGCCGGGCGGCAGCTGGCCCAGCGTGCCTTCCACTTCGGGGTGGCGCTTGTGGCCGATCATGATGAATTCGTAGCCTTCCTTGTGGAGCTTGGCCACTTCCACATGCACCTTGCTCACCAGCGGGCAGGTGGCGTCGAATACGCGGAAACCGCGCGCGGCAGCCTCTTCCTGTACGGCCTTCGATACGCCGTGGGCGGAATAAATCAGCGTCGCGCCGGGCGGCACGTCGGCCAAATCCTCGATAAAAACCGCGCCTTTTTCGCGCAGGTTGTCCACCACGAATTTGTTGTGCACCACCTCGTGCCGCACATAAATCGGTGCGCCGAATTCTTCCAAAGCGCGCTCGACGATGCTGATGGCGCGGTCCACACCCGCACAGAAGCCGCGCGGATTGGCCAGCATGATGGTTTTTTGGGTCATAATTGTTTCTCTTGAATATGTGTAAAAAAGCGGTTTTTTCGGCAATTTGGGTTTTCAGGAAGCCGGTACCACGCTTTTTTTGACCGTTTTTTTCAATAGGACGAATTTTTTCTGTTGTTCCCGCCATTCGTAGAAATAGTCCGTCCTCCATTGAATATATTTCTTTTCGTCCGCAACGGGTTTGAAGCGGCAGGTGTATACGGTAAATAAGCGGCTGTTTGCACGGTATTGGAACAGGCCGGCTTCGTCTTCGCGGCCGTCCGGCAGGAAACAGGGCAGCATTTCGTCAGACGAACTTACCGGAAGCAGGTTGTGAATCGTGCCGTCGCGTGCGTCTGTCATGACACCCACCGCACAGCCGGTGCCGCAGCCCCAGACGACCGTGGTGTAGTGGCCGGCAAAGTCAATCTGCCCGCCTTTGTCGGCATAACCGTCCATGATGGTTATCTGTTGTTTACGCCACTTCAGCGTGATTTTGGGTTTGTGGCGTTTGCCCTGATGGATTTTGCCAACAGGGTAGTCGTCAAAACGGTAGGGTTGTGCGGCATAAGTTTTGCCGCATGCCAGTACCAGGATTACGGCCGCAATTTTCGGCAGCATTTTCCGCCTCCTTCGTCTAAGTTTCATCGTCCTGTCTTTTGTGTTTGAAATTGTCTATGACCAATAAGACCACACCGACGCAGATAAAGCTGTCGGCCACGTTGAAGGCGGGATAGGCCCAGCCTTCGCCATAGAACAGCAGGAAATCCACCACCTTGCCGTGGATGAAGCGGTCGATGACGTTGCCGACCGCCCCGCCGATTACCATCGCCGCACCCCACGAACCCCAAGGGCCGAATTCGTTTTTCCGCACGGCGTTGTCCAGCCAGAGGCACACTATTAGCGCCAGCACGATGAAGAAATATTTCTGCCAGCCGCCGGCGGTGGCAAGAAAGCTGAAGGCCGCCCCGGTGTTGTAAACTAAGGTCAAATCGAAAAAGCCGGGGATGATGCCCAGACGCTCGTAATCTTCGAATTTTGCCAAAACGGCGGATTTGGTGATTTGGTCGAGAATGACCGCGCCAACGGCCAGCAGCCAGTAGCGCAATTTGGAAGGATTTGTAGATGACATATTACGGTTTGCCGCCGAAAGGTTTTCAGACGGCCTTTCAATCAAAGTTACCAAAGTCGGGTATTTTAACCGATATTGGGCGGTAGGCCGTCTGAAAAAAACGGTTTCTGCCGGCAGAAAGGCATTCCGGCATGTCCGAAACGGGTTTTCAGACGGCCTTTCATGCGTTTTTCAGCGATACTGCCGCGCCGCCAAACGGCCGGGGCATAGGGAAACGGGACGGATGCGGTTTACCGTCCGCCTTCATGCTGCCGCACCAGGGCGCGGACGATGTGGCGGTTGGGATGCAGTGCCTCGCGAAGGCGACGGGAGAGCGGGTCGGGCAGGCCGAGGATGCGGGCGGCAATGCTTTCGGCGCACCACGGCGCGGTAGCCAGCCCGCGGCTGCCGTGCGCGCTGTTTACCCACACATTCGGCAGGTAGGGACAGGAATCGGACAGCGGGTAGTTTTTATCGTGCGCCAGCTTGGCATACACCTCGCGCATGGCGGCATAATCTGCTACCGGCCCGACAGTCGGCAGATGGTCGGGGCTGTCGCAACGCACGGCGGCGTGTCCGCTTACCGTCGGTGCGGCGGTCAGTTCGGCCGCCAGTTGCGGGTGCAGCCCGGCGAGTTCCTGCCGGTTGTGTTCTGCCTCGCTGTCGCGCCAATCGCCGCAGGCATCGTGCGACACGAAACTTGCGCCGTAGCAGTGCAGCCCTTCCCATGCGGGGCTGATGTAGCTGGCGGCCGACAGGGCGGTTTTCAGACGGCCTGTGTAGGCGGTGGCGGCGGCAAGGTTGGTTTGGCCGCGTATCAGCTGCCACGGCAGGGCGGCAAGCGGCGGCTGTTGCGGCGAGGAAGCTCCAGCGCAGTACACGATGTGGTCGGCAGACAGGGTGTGCTGCGGCGTATCCAGCCGCCAATGCGGGGCGCAGTATTGTGCCGACAGCAACGGCTGCCCTTCATACAGGCGGATATTCGGGTGGGCGAGTAAGGCGCGGACGAGCGCGGGCGGGTGCAGCCACGCGCCCTGCGGCCAGTAGAGGCCGTCTGAAGACAGGTCGATGCCCGCCAGTTCGGAGGCCTCGGCCGCGCTGACGCCGCGATAAAGATGGGCGTGCCAATCTTGGGCGGCGAGGCGGCGGTTGCGTTTTTCTTCGGCGGGGCTGTGGTTGAGGTGGAGTACGCCGCAGGGCTGCCAGCCGCCGTCGGGCAGCAGGCGGTCGAGCAGGCGGCGGCTGTGGCCGTAGCCGCCGAGCAGCAGTTCGGTCTGTTCGGTATCGTGGGCGGAAATTTTGGCATACAGCAGGCCTTGACGGTTGCCGCTGGCGGCATGGGCGGCGGTGCGGGCTTCCAATACGCTGACCCGCACGCCGCGTTCCGCCAATGCGCGGGCGGTGGCCGCCCCGGCAATGCCCGCACCGATGACGGCGACGTGTTCGGGCGGTGCGCCGTTTCGGTTTTCAGACGGCCTGAACCAAGGTTTTTGTGCGGCGGCAGGGCTTTGCGGGCGGGCTTCAGTCTGCCATTCGAGGCCGTCTGAAAAATAGTCGGACAAGCAGTCGGCAGCGGCGGGCGGCATCAGCCAGAGTTCCGCACCTTGCGGCAGCAGGCCGTGCAGGATGTTGGCGGCGGCAAATTGCAGGCAGGCGGATTGTTGCGGCCAGTGTTGCAGGAAACGGCGTTCCGCCTCGTCGGGCTGTTCTGACGGCTCGAAGCGGGGGATGCGTTTTTCGGGCAAGCAGACGGCAAGGCGGCGGTTGTGCGCGGCGGCGGCAAGCAGTTCGCTCAAGGGCGGGATGTCGTTCCAAACGGCGGTTTGCATGGCGGGACTCGGTTGGGAAAGGGGGAAAGCCAAAAAGGCCGTCTGAAAAAAGGGGTGCGTGTTCGAACCCTGTTTTCAGACGGCCTTCCTATGGCGGCAATGCGTTATTTTTCGACGAATTGGCCGTAGGCCATGATGCGGTCGAAACGGCGGTCGAGCAGGTCGGACAACGGCATGTCTTGGGCGGTGCGGAGCTGTTCGGCCAGCACTTCGCGCAGACGCTGCATCAGTTCGCCGTGATTGCGGTGTGCGCCGCCCAGCGGTTCTTCGATGACTTTGTCCACCAGATTCAGTTTTTGCAGGCGGTCGGCGGTAATGCCCAAGGCGGCGGCGGCATCGGCGGCTTTTTCCGCCGTTTTCCACAAAATCGAGGCGCAGCCTTCGGGCGAAATCACGGAATAAGTGGAATATTGCAACATATTGACAAAGTCGCCCACGGCAATCGCCAGCGCGCCGCCGGAACCGCCTTCGCCGATGATGGTGCAGATGACCGGCACTTTCAGCTTGGTCAGTTCGTACAGGTTTTTGCCGATGGCTTCGGATTGGTTGCGCTCTTCCGCACCGATGCCGGGATAGGCTCCGGGCGTATCGACGAAGGTCAGTACGGGCAGGCGGAATTTTTCCGCCAGATGCATCAGGCGCAGGGCTTTGCGGTAGCCTTCGGGGCGCGGCATGCCGAAGTTGCGGCGGATTTTTTCTTTGGTGTCGCGGCCTTTTTGGTGGCCGATGACGACGACGCTTTGGCCGTTAAACCGCGCCAAACCGCCGACGATGGCGTAATCGTCGGCATAGTGGCGGTCGCCGTGCAATTCTTGGAAATCGGTGCAGAGCGCGGAGATGTAGTCCAAAGTATAGGGACGCTGCGGATGGCGGGAAACTTGGGAAACTTGTGCAGGCGTGAGCTTGGCGTAGATGGATTTGGTCAGCTCGTTGCTTTTTTTCTGCAGGCGTTCGATTTCATCGCTGATGTCCACGGCGGATTCGCCTTGGACGAAACGCAGTTCTTCGATTTTTTTGGTCAATTCGGCAATCGGCTGCTCGAAATCAAGAAAGACGGGTTTCATGCTGAACGTTCTCGCTGAAGAATAAATATTTGCGCGGAATGATACGCTAATCCGCGCCGCTTGGCGAAAAAACGTGAAATTTACGCGATAAACGGTAGGCGGGCAAGCAGAATATTGTGCCGTTCGGCAACGATCCGACATCCGGACGCGCCGTCCGTGTTACACTCGTGCCTTTAGAATGACAAAGGGCAAATCATGGAAGACGGGCAAACAATGCGGCTCGACAAATGGCTGTGGGCCGCCCGTTTTTTCAAAACCCGCGCCTTGGCGCAGAAACACATCGAACTCGGCCGCGTGCTGGTCAATGGCGCGAAAGTGAAAAACAGTAAAAATATCGCGGCGGGCGATGTGCTGCACCTCACGCTCAATTCGCTGCCATACGAAATCACCGTACAGGCGTTGAACCACCAACGCCGCCCCGCTCCCGAAGCGCGGCTTCTGTACCGTGAAAACGAAGAAGTGGCCGCAAAGCGCGAACAGCAGAAGCTGCTCGATCAGGCATCCCGCATCAGTGCGGCCTACCCCGAAGGCCGTCCGACCAAGCGCGACCGCCGTCAAATCGAGAAGCTGAAACGGGGCGAATGGTAAAGGCCGTCTGAAAATACGTTTCGGATCGTTTTCGGAGTCCGTATTTACAGTCGGCACGGATAAGCCCGGCTCGGTGCACCCGAATGAGATAAAAAAAACATTGCGAGGATTGCGGAGGCGGTTTTTCAGACGGCCTCACACATCACATCTCCGCACACCAAACATCAATCAATAAACTTCGAAAAGGAACAAATTTATGCGTTGGCAGGGACGTGAACAAAGCTCTAACATTGAAGACCGTCGAGGAAGCGGCGGCGGTGGAGGCGGCGGGATGGGCATCATCGGTGTCATCGTCGTGCTGGTAGGTGCGTACTACGGCGTCGATTTGTCCGGCCTGGTGGGCGGAGCGCAGCAGCTGAGCGGCGGAGCACAGCAAACCGTCGTGGAAAGCAAGCAGGAAGCACAGCTGAGAGAATTGGCGGGCGTGGTGTTGGCCGATACGGAAAAAACCTGGGCCAATTACTTTGCCAAACGCAATGCCCGCTATACGCCCACCACTCTGGTACTGTATACCGGCGGCACACGCACCGCCTGCGGTATGGGTCAGGCGGCGATGGGGCCGTTTTACTGCCCGGCCGATAAAAAGGTTTACCTCGATTTGTCGTTCTACGAAGAGATGCGTACCAAACTCGGTGCGGCAGGCGATACGGCCTTCGGTTACGTCATCGCGCATGAAGTCGGCCACCATGTGCAAAACCTGCTGGGCATCCTGCCGCAAGTGCATCAGATGCAGCAACAGGCCGGCAAAACCGAAGCCAACAAATTATCGGTAAAACTCGAACTGCAGGCCGACTGCTTCGCCGGAATTTGGGCAAAAGACGCGCAGCGGCAGGATTTGCTGGAAGAAGGCGACATAGAGGAAGCAATCAATGCGGCCGAAGCCGTGGGCGACGACACCCTGCAAAAACGCAGTCAGGGTTATATCGTGCCCGACAGCTTTACCCACGGCAGCTCGGCGCAGCGTATGTATTGGTTTAAACGCGGCTTTGAAAGCGGCGACATCAACCGCTGCAACACTTTTGACAATTAAACAGCTACCATCCTAAATAGAAGGCCGTCTGAAAAACGATTTTCAGACGGCCTTTTGTATAAACACCAATTTAAAACAGGCATTACGCCCACTGCCGAAAACAGCATGATGCATACGGCAAAGCAGCCGATATTGCGTTACCCATTTTTACAATGCCATCCCGACTATCAAACGGCAAATCATGGCTGTACAAATCCGGCGGACACTGCATATTTTGATAGGGGCTGTACTAGATAACTAGGGAAATCTAATTTCAGGTTAGAATAATCCCTATGAGAAGAAGCCGTTTAAGTCAGTACAAACAAAACAAACTGATTGAGCTGTTTATTGCAGGAGTTACCGCACGCACAGCAGCGCAATTAGTCAGTGTTAATAAAAACACAGCAGCCTATTACTTTCATCGTTTACGTGTACTGATTTTTCATAACAGCCCGCATCTGGAAATGTTTGATGGCGAAGTAGAAGTTGATGAAAGCTATTTTGGCGGGCAGCGCAAAGGCAAACGCGGTCGCGGTGCAGCCGGCAAAGTGGCTGTATTCGGGCTTCTGAAGCGCAACGGCAAGGTTTACACCGTTGCTGTGCCCAATACACAAACTGCTACTTTATTGCCGATAATACGTGAGCAAGTAAAGCCGGACAGTATTGTTTATACTGATTGTTACAAAAGCTATGACGTACTTGATGTGAGTGAGTTTAGCCACTTTCGCATTAATCACAGCACACATTTTGCTGATCGACAAAATCACATCAACGGAATTGAGAACTTTTGGAATCAGGCAAAACGCCACTTACGTAAGTTTAACGGCATTCCCAAAGAGCATTTTGAGCTGTATTTGAAGGAATGTGAATGGCGTTTTAACCACGGTGAAATAAAAGTTCAAATTTCTATTTTAAAACAATTAGTAAAGCAGAATTTATTCTAGTTATCTAGTACAGCCCCTAAAAAATTCCAATCGAGATTATGCTATGCCCAACAAAATTCCCGATATTGCCAACTGTATCGAGCAAAACCTTCACCAATACTTCCGCACGCTGGACGGCGAACCCGCCTGCAACGTCTACGACATGGTGTTGCGCCAAGTGGAAAAACCGATGCTGGAAACCGTGATGGCGCAGTGCGGCGGCAACCAATCGAGAGCTTCGGCCGTTCTCGGCATCAACCGCAACACGCTGCGTAAAAAACTGCACGAACACGGCTTGCTTTAATCTGCGCCTGAGAACATATGAAAGGCCGTCTGAAAACCTTTTCCCCACGGGAGGAAGTTTTCAGACGGCCTTTTTACTGCGTGCGCTCAACCCTGCCGACGAATCAAAAAATCCAGTGCGGCCTCATAACCGTACACGCCCAGCCCGACAATCACGCCCTCGGCAAGGTCCGACAAATAGGAATGATGACGGAAAGGTTCGCGGCGGTGGACATTGGAAATATGCACTTCGACAAACGGTATGACCACACCGGCCAGCGCATCGCGGATGGCGACACTGGTGTGCGTATAAGCACCCGCATTGATGATGACTGCATCTACGCCTTCATCGCGGGCGGCATGGATGCGGTCTACCAGCCCGCCTTCGCTGTTACTCTGAAAACATTGCACCGCGACACCGCGCCCCGCCGCCGATTCAATCAGGCGGCGTTCTACATCGGCCAGCGTGTCCGCACCATAAATCTGCGGTTCGCGCGTACCGAGCAAATTGAGATTGGGGCCGTTGATTAACAGGATGTTTTTCATATCGGTTTGTTCCTTGATGGCGTAAAAGTCCGAATAATCTGTTTCAGGCAGTAAGGCCGTCTGAAAACAGACGGACTCATCTTATAGCATCGTTCCACCTGCTTTCAAGCGGCAAACTTCAGCAACGGCAAACCAAGCCTAATAATGGCTGATTCACATTGCAGGCTCAAGGCCAATATCCTGCGGCCATCATTACACAGCCGGAAATGGCCGGGCAGGCCTTTCTATTGGAATCGACCATCTTTGAGCCATATGAGGCCGTCTGAAAACGCTGCCAAGAAAAACGCCGTCTTCTCAGACGGCGTTTTGTACTGCTTATGCCTGCGGCTGTTCGTCGGCAGACGTTTCAACCGGAGCGGCGGCAACCGTTTCTCCCGATTGCGCAGCCTGCTGCTCCGCCCATTGGCGGCGGCGCGTGCGGTGGTAAGTCAAGCCTGTACCGGCCGGAATCAGTCGGCCGACGATGACGTTCTCTTTCAGGCCGCGCAAGTCGTCCTGTTTGCCCATAATCGCGGCTTCGGTCAGTACGCGTGTGGTTTCCTGGAAGGACGCGGCAGAGATGAAGCTGTCGGTAGACAAAGAGGCTTTGGTAATACCCAGCAGGATATTTTCAAAGCGCGCCGGTTCTTTGCCGTCGGCCAATGCTTTCTCATTAACCGCCATCACTTCGGCGCGTTCTACCTGTTCGCCGGTGATGAAGCGGGTTTCGCCCGGATCGACAATGTTCACGCGGCGCAACATCTGACGGATGATGACTTCGATGTGTTTGTCGGAAATCTTCACGCCTTGCAGTCGGTAAACTTCCTGCACCTCTTGAACAATATAGCGCGCCAGTTCTTCGATGCCTTTCAAACGCAGGATGTCGTGCGGATCAACCGAACCGTCTACGATGGTTTCGCCGCGGTTTACGACTTGGCCGTCATGCACCAGAATCTGTTTCTCTTTGGAAATCAGGGTTTCGTAGGCTATGCCGTCCACATCGGTAATGATGAGGCGTTGTTTGCCTTTGGTTTCTTTACCGAACGACACGGTACCGGTTACTTCGGCCAGCATGCCGGCATCTTTCGGGATACGGGCTTCAAACAATTCGGCCACGCGCGGCAGACCGCCGGTAATGTCGCGTGTTTTGGACGAAGCCTGCGGGATACGCGCCAATACGTCGCCTTTGCCGATTTCCTGTCCTTCGCGTACGGTAATCACTGCACCAACCGGGAAGGCCATGGAAACGGGGGTTTCCGTGCCCGGAATTTTGACTTCTTCGCCGTTTTCGTCGAGCAGTTTCACCGTCGGACGCAGCAGTTTGCTGGTGCTGGAAGAGCGGCGTTTGCCGTCAATCACCACCAAAGTGGACAAACCGGTGATTTCGTCGGTTTGTTTGGCAACAGTTACACCTTCTTCCACGTTTTCAAACTTCACAAGGCCGGCATGCTCGGTAATCATCGGACGGGTATGCGGATCCCAAGTAGCAAGGGTTGTGCCCGCTTTAATGGTCGAACCGTCCTGTACCAGCAAGGTGGCACCGTAAGGTACTTTGTGGCGTTCGCGTTCGCGGCCGATTTCGTCGTGAATCACGACTTCGGAAGAACGTCCGATAACGATCAACTCGCCCTTATTGTTTGCCACATAACGCATTTGGCTGTTAAAGCG
>ERZ773265.1725-NODE-1725-length-10812-cov-29.412476_pt1 | contig 10812 bp, 8 predicted proteins | sample MGYA00580512_ERZ773265 | MGnify/ENA primary metagenome ERZ773265 (study PRJEB29015, sample SAMEA2738169) | human oral metagenome | biome: human oral; feature: human-associated habitat; material: saliva | place: China | collected 2183 ...
GGATATTGCAGTTTGCCGCCTTCCACCCACCATGCTTCGGATGCGCTGAACACGAACTTGCCGCTGGTAATATCCACTTGTCCGCCGCCGAAATTGACGGCGTAAATGCCCTTGTCGATGGACGCGATGATTTCTTCCGGCTCATAGCCGCCGTTTTCCATAAAGGTATTGGTCATGCGCGGCATAGGCGCAGAAGCGTAACTTTCGCGGCGGCCGTTGCCGGTCGATTGCGTGCCCATCAGGCGGGCGTTGGTTTCGTCCTGCATATAGCCGACCAAAATACCGTCTTCGATCAATACCGTGCGGCGGGTTTCATTGCCTTCGTCGTCGATATTGAGCGAACCGCGTCTGTCGGCAATATCGCCTTGATCCACAACGGTAACGCCTTTGGCGGCCACGCGCTCGCCGATTCGACCGGAAAAAACGCTGGTTTCTTTGCGGTTGAAATCGCCTTCCAAACCATGTCCGACCGCTTCATGCAACAACACGCCCGGCCAGCCGTTGCCCAAAACAACGGTCATCTCGCCGGCAGGCGCAGGACGGGATTCGAGATTGGTTAGGGCTTGTTTGACGGCGGAATCGACAAACCGATGCACCAAGTTTTCATCGAAATACGCCAAATCATAACGTCCGCCGCCGCCCGCGCTGCCCTGCTCGCGACGCTCGCCCTGCTTGGCAATGACGGTTACGTTCATGCGCACCATCGGGCGGATGTCGGCAGCGTGTTTACCGTCCAGACGGGCGATGTACACCATGTCGTATTCGCAGGTCAAACCGGCCATCACTTGCACGATACGCGGATCGGCGGCTTTGGCCAGCGTTTCGACTTTGTTCAACAGCGCGACTTTGGCAGCGGAATCAAGGCTGGCAATAGGGTCAATCGCCATGTGGACAGGCTTGCCGTAGGCAGGTGTCGGCACTTTGACACTGGCCTCGTTGCCGGCCGCACCAATCACGCGCACGGCTTTGGCAGAGCGGTTGATCGAATCGATACACAGGCTGTCGGCGTAGGCAAAAGCAGTTTTATCGCCCGAAACGGCACGCACGCCCACGCCCTGATCGATTTGAAAACTGCCCGATTTAACGATGCCTTCTTCCAGATGCCAACTTTCATAGGCAGTGCGCTGACAATAGATGTCGGCATAATCGACATGGTTGGCGCCGATAATGCTCAGGCTTTGGGCGAGCAAATCGGGGGAAAGATGGTTGGCTTCGAGCAAATCTCGCTGTACGGCGGCGTAGGTTTGTTGCATAATTTTTCAGACGGCCCGACAAGCAGGCAAAGTTAATTTGGCCTTGATTATACGGTATTTTATATGGCTTTGGATATGTTGATTGCTTGGGTTTATGAGTGATTGAAACAAATCAAAAGGCCGTCTGAAATATAGGGTCGAAATGTTTGCTTTACCCTAGTTCAACGTCAGCCGCGTAGAGAAGATAACAAATCATCGTATGATTGATGCAGCGCAGGCTGATAAAGATTCAAATAATAAATAGATTGGAATTGAAATGAAAAAGTTACTTGTTGTATTGCTAGGACTGGCAAGTCTTAATGTTTATGCCAACGGCTGCGGCGGTGAATACCAACCTGCAACTGGAACCTGTCGTATTATCGACAGCTCGGGCAGGCAAATTCTATATAACGTTGGCAGACCACAATCTTCTAATAGTGGTTATTCTCAAAACCAACCAAACGTTGTCAATATCGATGTTCCTTCAAAATATGGAGCATGGGCAGTAAATTTTAAAACAGGTATTGCTGGTGGTGCACTTGAGATGGACTCACTTGCTGCTGCCAAAAGAGAAGCTATTAAAACCTGTGAACGAGGTGGGAAAAATAAACCGTGTAAAGTTTTGGCTTGGGTACGTAATGGATGTATTGCAGTTGCTCAGGGAAAAGATGGGACACTTTTTTTTGGAACGAAAAATACTGGCAATACTGAAGAAGAAGCTTTAATAAAATGTCAGGAATCTGGTAGTCCTCAATGTTCTATCGTTGCGAACGAAGGTTGCTCACTACCTAAATTCTAATAGACAAAGTGCCGTTATTTTATATCGCTTTGGATATGTGCTTGCTTGGGTTTATGAGTGATTGAAACAAATCAAAAGGCCGTCTGAAATATAGGGTCGAAATGTTTGCTTTACCCTAGTTCAACGTCAGCCGCGTAGAGAAGATAACAAATCATCGTATGATTGATGCAGCGCAGGCTGATAAAGATTCAAATAATAAATAGATTGGAATTGAAATGAAAAAGTTACTTGTTTTATTGCTAGGACTGGCAAGTCTTAATGTTTATGCCAACGGCTGTGGCGGTGAATACCAACCGGCAACTGGAACCTGTCGTATTATCGACAGCTCCGGCAGACAAATTTTATATAACGTTGGCAGACCACAATCTTCTAATAATGGTTATTCTCAAAACCAACCAAGCGTTGTCAATATCGATGTTCCTTCAAAATACGGTGCATGGGCAGTTAACATTAAAACAGGTATTTCAGGCGGTGCAATCGAGATGGATTCACTTGCTGCTGCAAAAAAACAAGCCATCAAAACTTGTGAACAGGGTGGCCGTAATGCACCATGTGTAATTGGAGTATCTGTTAGAAACGGCTGTATCGCCGTTGCTCAAGGACAATCTGGCAAAAAGGTAAAAACGTTCTATGGAACAGAGCCCTCTATTGGACAGGCAGAACCGGCAGCCTTAAGAAAATGTCAAGCTTCGGGAGCTGTACAATGTAGAATTACCACGCCTGAGGGATGCTCACTGCCTAAATTCTAATAGACAAAAGGCCGTCTTTATTCAGACGGCATTTTCAATCACGGCAAAGCCGATACCGAAATTTAATTTCCATACAAAACAAATCATTACGACAAAACCTATTATTTTTTCAATTTTGCTATTGATAATAGTTATTATTAGCGTATAATCAAAACCACTCGGAAGACGTCCTAATCCGAGCCATTAAACGACAGATTTTATCCCCCTCTTCCCCATTATCTCTTAATACTCGGAGTGCGCATATACGAAACATACCTGTTCCCCTTTATATCAGATACTCAAAACCGAAAAACATGAAACCCACTGCCGATACAGTGGGTTTCGTGTTTTATGGCGTTTGGTTTATCAGGCCGTCTGAAACCGAATAGGCCTGATTATCGGCAGGTTTTCATGTTCAACTTACCATAACGGCCGACAATGTTTCTGATGTCTTGGGCATCGCGCTCGTCGACCGCCATGAAAACCACGGTCATGCGCGCCACGCTCAAACCGGTATCGGGTGCGCTTCTGTCTTCCTGTTCGACAATGCGCGCGCCGCCAAAACCTGCGCTGGACAAGCGTGAAATCAAAACTTGGGCGGAAGAACGGCTGCGTGTTACGTCAACGCTGATTTCGCCGTTGTGAATGCTGCCGCTAAAGCCGCGGCTGCCCAAGGCATCAAGCTGGGCGGAGGTGTCGCCGTCGGCAGGCAAGACCACGCGGAAGGTTTTGGAAGAAGTCTCGCCACCGGATGCGCCGTTGCGTTTTTCGATACTGCGGCTGGCCGCATGAGGCCATTTGCCCAACAGGCCTTTGATGCGGTGGTAATCGTCTTCATCCATCACTACGGTGGCGCTGCTGGTACACAAGCGTTCCACGCCTGCCGCACCCATCTCTTCTTCGGCGGCGAGACGCTCTTGCGCCTCTTTCTCGCGGCGCATTTTTTCTTTTTTCTCTTTCAACTGTTGCGCTTCTTGCTTTTTACGCAAGGCTTCCGCTTCTTCGGATTCAGGTTCGGGCACAATCAGGCCGTCTGATTCATCCGCCACCCAATCGGGTTGCGATGCCTGCTGAGGCTCGGCTTTAGGCGCGTCCAAAGAAGACGGGCGCAATAATTCGTGCGTACCGCCTTCCAAAGCAGATTCGGGTTTGGCGGTTTTATGTTGTGTCCGATAGGCAACCATGCTGCCAAAAACAATGATGTTGAGTGCGACCAAGACCGCAAACAGCCATTTCATGATGCGTTTTCCTTTTTATTGTCCGTTGCGATGGGCAATCCAATGCAAGAGCCCGTGAATCACGAGATTATCGACGATTTTCACTTGATTGTCATGAACGAATGACTCCGGCAGCGCCTGCACGACTCTGGCCGCGCCGCCGCCCGTAATAATAATATCGACCGGTTTGCCCTCGCCCGTTTTGTCTTTCAGACGGCCATGCATCATCATCAACGCGCCGCAAACGGCATCCATCATGCCGCTGGCAATGGCGTTCGGCGTTGTGGTTGGGAACGGATATACCTTGCCGATGGGGCGGTTGAGGTTGGCGGTCTTGAGCGCCATCGCCTCTTTCATCAAGTGGAAACCGGGCATGATGGTGCCGCCGAGATAATGATTGTCTTCCGTCAGCGCGTCGGTGGTTACGGCGGTGCCGCAGCTGACGACGACGCAGGCATTTTGCGTAAAGCGACGGCTGCCCAGCGCATTAAACCAACGGTCGGAGCCATGTTCTTCAGGACGGCGGTAATGGTTGCGGATACCCAAAGCCTGCGGCATGGAAGACAGCCATTCGACCGGACGGGTTAATTGTTCTTCCACCATCGCTTTTTTAACCGAACCGCACACGGCGCAACCGACAATCTTCACATCATCATCGGCAAATTGCAGCCATTCTTCGCCCAGCTGGGTCAAATCACGATACGGCGCGCGGCCGACTTCGGAAAATGTGCCGTTCTCTACCCACGCCCATTTCAACTGACTGTTGCCGCCGTCCAGCAGCAAAAAGCGTTCCGGCTTAGTCGCGGCAGGTTGCGCCGGACGATTATCCGGACGCAAGCTGATCTCGCCGCTGACAATGGTTTTCTCGCCATTGTCGGTCAACAAACGCAACGCGCCTTGCGCATCCACGCCTTTGACTACGCCTTCATGAACAATGCGCCCTTCTTGAAGCAGCAATACCGGCCTGCCTGTGTCGCGGTTGGCGGCATCGTATTCGCCGACACATGACGCGAATCCGTTTTGCGCGTATTCGTTCAACAGCGCATCAAGTTGCACCAATACCGCATTCAACAAGGTTTTGGCGCTTACACCCTGCTTAGAGGCCGTCTGAAACAAGGCCTGCACGGAAGTGGCGTTTTCAACTTCTTTCGGCAATACAAAATTGATGCCGATGCCGATGACGGCGACAGTCTTATTTTCTACCCGCGCCGTTTCAATCAAAATACCGGCCAATTTATCGTTGGCCACGACCAAATCGTTCGGCCACTTGATATTTACGTCCAAACCGATATCGGCAAGCGCACGGCGGCAAGCCAATGCCACCACCAACGCCAGCGAACCCAGCTCATACTGCGGCTTGTCAAACGCCCAGCCCAAGCTGAACATCAGACATTCGCCCTGTCGGTTGACCCAACTCCGCCCTTGCCGTCCGCGTCCTTTGGTTTGGAAATGCGCCACACACAAGGCCTTATGTGCCAAATCTGCCGACTGGCGCGCCAAAGCCATGATTTCATCGTTACTGGACGAACATTCGTGTTTCAACTGCGCACGAAAGCCATGTTTCCCGGCCATTTTTTGCAGAGATTCTTCGGCGAACACAGCCAATGGGCGCACCAAGCGCCATTGCCCGTCATGCTGGCGCAGCAAACCGCGGATATGGCCCGGCATCTGCTGCCAGAATCCGTTTAATTGTTGCGGCTTCATCCCGGCCGCACGCGCCAGCTGAGAAACATGTTGCGGCAGGCCGTCTGAAAGCGCGGCGAGCAAGGCCCAATGGCGGCTGTTCAAATCCGTCATGCGCCTCCTCCGGCTTCACGGATTTTCGCCAACGTTTTGGTGGTCGAAGTCTGGTGTAAAAACGGAATCGAAAATACTTTGCCGCCACGCGCAAACGTCTCGGCCGCACCAACAATCTTATCCACAGGCCAGTCGCCGCCTTTAATCAACACATCGGGTTTGACTATTTCAATCAGCGCGGCCGGCGTATCGTCATCAAACCATGTGACCAAATCCACGCTGGCCAATGCCGCTGCCACTGCCGCGCGGTTTTCCAAAGGATTAATCGGGCGGTCGTCGCCTTTGCCCTGACGGCGCACCGACGCATCGGTATTCAACGCCAGCACCAAAGCCGCACCGGCCGATCGCGCCTGCGCCAGATAGGTTACATGACCCCTATGGAGAATATCGAAACAGCCGTTGGTAAACACCAGCGGACGGGGCAATGCCGCCAAACGCTCCGCCAGCTTTTCGGGCGGACAGATTTTGGATTCAAATTCTGGAGCTGGCCATTCGGACATGATGCGGTTCCTTTGGGAATGAAACAGAAAATAATCGGGGTATTATAAAGGATAACGGCGAAACACCATAAAAAGATACCGAACGGTACAATATTCGGGCTTGATTGCGTATTCATTGATATTTGATAACACGGCAAACGCCATTTTTGCCGATGCCATGATGAAACGGTTTGATAAATACTTTTTTGAAACCCAATTAAATCTAAAGTAAAATTCGGGTATAAACGGAAAAAAGCCTGCATACAATATGCAGGCTTTCATCTGGGGTGGCTGATGGGGCTCGAACCCACGACAACTGGAATCACAATCCAGGGCTCTACCAACTGAGCTACAGCCACCGTAAAAATTGGCACGCCCGACAGGAATCGAACCTGTAACCCCCGACTTAGAAGGTCGGTGCTCTATCCGGTTGAGCTACGGGCGCTCATGCCGATTCGTGCGAAGAATTTTGTGGTCGGGGCGGTGGGATTCGAACTCACGACCCTCTGCTCCCAAAGCAGATGCGCTAACCGGGCTGCGCTACGCCCCGACTGAAGACCTGAACTATACAGACCCTTTTCAACCCGGTCAACACCTACTTTGCTTTATTTTTTCATTTTTTGATTATCTTATTATTTTTAATCGTTATTTATTTTTATGTTTCGTAATCAGGATCACTCTTTTGTGTCAGGCCGTCTGAAAAATGCGATAATTTAAACGCAATATTTGTCCCTATTTAGGAGAAAAAATCATGGCTGCACAACTTATAGACGGAAAAAAAATCTCCCAGCAACGCATCGAGGCAGTCGCGCAGGCGGTAAAAGCGCGTCAGGAAAAAGGTTTGCACACGCCTTGCTTGGCGGTGGTATTGGTTGGCGACGACCCTGCCAGCGCGGTTTATGTACGCAATAAAAAACTGGCCTGCCAAAAAAGCGGCATTGAATCGCGCTCTTACGAGCTGCCGTCTGAAACCACGCAAGACGATTTGCTAAAACTGGTGGACGAATTAAACGGCGACCCTGCCGTCGACGGTATTTTGGTGCAACTGCCGCTGCCGGCACACATCGACAGCCAAGCGGTTTTGGAGCGTATCGAGCCGCATAAAGATGTGGACGGCTTCCATCCTTACAACGTCGGCCGCCTGGTCGTCAAAATGCCGCTGATGCGCCCTTGCACGCCCAAAGGCGTGATGACTTTGTTGGAAGCCTACGGCATCGACCCGAAAGGCAAAAAAGCGGTCGTCGTCGGCGCGTCCAATATTGTCGGCCGCCCGCAGGCGTTGGAATTGCTGCTGTCCCGCGCGACGGTAACCATCTGCCACAGTGCCACGCAAAACCTTGCCGATGAAGTTGCGGCCGCAGATATTTTGGTGGTCGGCGTAGGTATTCCGAATTTCGTTAAAGGCGAATGGGTCAAACCCGGCGCAGTCGTTATCGATGTGGGCATCAACCGCTTGGACGACGGCAGCCTGTGTGGCGACGTGGAGTTTGATGTCGCCAAAGAACGCGCATCCATGATTACGCCCGTTCCCGGCGGCGTCGGCCCGATGACGATTGCCACTTTGTTGGAAAACACGGTACACGCGGCCTCATTACACGATTAATCGCTGTCATTAAGTTAGGCCGTCTGAACATGGTTTTTCAGACGGCCTGACCTGTTTTTTTGCTTTTTACCTTATTGGCTTCACATGTCCTTACTCTCTTCCCACACCGACAACCCGACTTTCCGCAACGCCTCCTATATCCTGATGGGCTTGGCTTTGCTGATTGTCTTGCACTACCATTTTCTGCCGCTGCTGCTGTCGGTTATCCTGACCTATATCTTTATTACGCGCACCAACGGCGTCATCCTCAAACTCCGCCGCCGTGTTTTACCGCGCAACACGCGGCTGCATAAATCGCTCAACGCGCACAATATCAACCTGATTTCCACTACGCTGACGCTGGCCATCGTGTTCAGCATCATCACGATGATGTCTTTGGGTATTTACCACCTGATACACGGCGGCCATGTCGGCTTTATGCTGGCGAAGCTGGCGGCGATTTTGGAAGACACCAAAAACAGTCAAGACCTGCCTGCGGCCATTCTCAATATGCTGCCTAACAATATGGCCGAAATCAAAGCCTCGGCAATCAAGCTGATTGAAGAATACCGCGCCGCGCTGACCCGTATCAGTAAAAACAGCATCACGTCCTTCGTGTACATCCTCATCGGCATCATCATCGGCGCCATGCTCAGTTTCCACCGCCTGAAAATGCGCAAAAACCGCCACAAAATGCCGCTGTTTAAAGCCGAATTGATGCGGCGCATCGTCAATTTTGAAACCAGCTTTGAGCGCGTGTTCCTCGCCCAAGTCAAAATCTCGCTGATCGACACCTTCCTGACCGGCCTGTATCTCTACTTGGTTTTGCCGCTGTTCGGCGTTGACCTACCGTTTAAAATGACCGTCCTGATCGTTGCCTTTATCGTCGGCCTGATTCCGGTGGCAGGCAACCTGATTTCCAACACCATCATCATTATTTTGAGCCTCGGCTCATCGCTTTACGTCGCACTCGCCTCGTTGGTTTTCCTTGTTATCATCCATAAGCTCGAATATTTCCTCAACGCCAAAATCATCGGCTCGGAAATCGAATCCAGCGCATGGGAATTGCTGGTGGCAATGGTCGTCTTTGAACGCATTTTCGGCATCGGCGGCATCATCGTCGCGCCGGTTTATTACGCCTACCTGAAAAACGAATTGAAACTGCGAAAATTGATTTAATCAGTTGCGTTTATACACATCAAAGGCCGTCTGAAAACGACAATCGGGTTTTCAGACGGCCTTTGCTTTACCTTTTCTTACACTTTACGGCATAATGGCAGCCACGCATTTCTAGAAGAAAGATAAACAATGTCAACCAAAACCCCTTCCCTATTCGGCGGCGCGATGATTATCGCCGGTACGGTTATCGGCGCAGGCATGCTTGCCAACCCGACCGCCACCTCCGGCGTATGGTTTACCGGCTCGCTGGCTGTGTTGCTGTACACCTGGTTTTCCATGCTCTCCAGCGGCCTGATGATTTTGGAAGTCAACACCCATTATCCGCACGGCGCCAGCTTCGACACTATGGTTAAAGACCTGCTCGGACCGGCTTGGAACGTCATCAACGGCGTTGCCGTTGCTTTCGTTTTATACCTGCTCACCTACGCCTACATCTTCGTCGGCGGCGACCTGACCGCCAAAGGCATCGGCAACGCGGTAGGTGGCGAAATTTCGCTCACCGTCGGCCAACTCGTCTTCTTCGGCATTCTCGCCTTTTGCGTTTGGGCATCCGCACGGCTGGTTGACCGCTTCACCAGCATCCTCATCGGCGGCATGGTATTGACCTTTATTTGGGCAACCGGCGGCCTGATTACCGATGCCAAAATGCCTGTCCTGTTCGACACTCAAGCCCCTACCGGCACCAGCTACTGGATTTATGTCGCCACCGCCCTGCCCGTCTGCCTTGCCTCATTCGGTTTCCACGGTAACGTCTCCAGCCTGCTCAAATACTTTAAAGGCGACGCGCCCAAAGTGGCCAAATCCCTGTGGGCAGGTACGCTGATTGCCTTGGTAATTTACGTCCTCTGGCAAATCGCCATCCAAGGCAACCTGCCGCGCAGCGAGTTCGCACCGGTTATCGCCGCAGAAGGCCAAGTTTCCGTCCTGATCGAAACGCTGTCCAAGTTCGCCCAAACCGGCAGCATGGACAAAGTGTTGACCCTATTCTCCTACATGGCGATTGCAACGTCTTTCCTCGGTGTAACGCTCGGCCTGTTTGACTACATCGCCGACATCTTCAAATGGAACGACAGCATTTCCGGCCGTACCAAAACCGCCGCGCTGACCTTCCTGCCGCCTTTGATTTCCTGTCTGCTCTTCCCTACCGGCTTCGTTACCGCCATCGGCTACGTCGGCTTGGCCGCCACCATCTGGACAGGCATCATCCCCGCCATGCTGCTCTACCGCTCGCGCCATAAATTCGGCGTCGGCAAAAACTACAAAGTTTACGGCGGATTCTGGCTGATGGTTTGGGTCTTCCTCTTCGGCATCATCAACATTGCCGCCCAAATATTGAGCCAAATGGAGCTCGTTCCCGTATTTAAAGGTTAAATTCCCTTAAGGCCGTCTGAAACACCCTCTTTCAGACGGCCTAATTCATTATTTTCCGCTACAATACCCCCTTTCCCCCAACGAACACCGTCCATGTACGACAATATCCGTTTCCATCTCGACGAAGACTATCCCGACCAGCTCCCGCCCGAAAACGCCGCCACCCACATCGGCATGTACTGGCAGTGGGCGGCGCAGGCAGGCCTCGTCAACCCCGTATGGCAAACCGCCCCCGAAACCGCAGCCGACTTCGCCGCCATGACTGCAGGCAAAATCAGCGGACGGCACTTCCTGCTCAAACACATGGACGGCGCACTGACGGCGGACGACTTTACCGAACTCGGCCAACGGTTTACCGAGTTCTACTACACCGACGAAGAAGACGGCTACGGCGCATTTATGGAAGACTACGTCCTCGCCCTCGACAC
>ERZ773265.1726-NODE-1726-length-10810-cov-133.158717_pt1 | contig 10810 bp, 9 predicted proteins | sample MGYA00580512_ERZ773265 | MGnify/ENA primary metagenome ERZ773265 (study PRJEB29015, sample SAMEA2738169) | human oral metagenome | biome: human oral; feature: human-associated habitat; material: saliva | place: China | collected 2183 ...
TGCACCGCCGCGCCGTCATGTACGCGCGCGTACTGGACCTGGACTCCATCTCCCCCGCACTATTACCCGGCGCGTAAAAACCCACCCGAATACGGAAAAAGCCGCGGACCGATGCGAGAAGCATCAGGTCCGCGGCATTTTTATTGACGTATAACTGCGCTACGTTCCGCTGATCAGGGGTGTCACGCTTAGGATGCGACCTTCAGGTTCGCCTCCTGCACCGGAGACTGCTCCGGCAGGGACTCCTCGGAGTCCAGACGAACAGGGTTACCCTGGGCGTCAAAGCGTGCACCCAGGCCCATCTGAATAAAACGGATGGTGTTCAGAATCTGGCGCTCGCGAGTTTCTTCGTCCGGTGCATCCTCGGCGCGGCCAGCGCTTGAGGAGAGCGAACCGTGCACGAGCATCGCCAATTCGCGGATGTCGTTCTTGGGAATGTAATCCTCGGCAATGGCGGCAGACAGAATGTGTGCCAGCACCATCTGCAGTTCCTGCACGTGCTTGCCGAGCTTTGCGTAGGACTCGGGGGAGAGCATGGAACGCATTGCGGGTCCCGGGGGCAGGTGGCGGCGTGCCATATCGTTAATCTGCAGGCGGATATAGACCGCGAGCTGGTCGATCGGGTTTTCGATGCCTTCCAGGCCGACGCGCAGTTCGTTGAGGAAGCGTTCGGTCTCGTCCAGGGCGTAGGCGACCAGCAGTTCGCCCATGTCGGCGAAGTAGTTGTAGACCGCGGTGCGGCCGATGCCGGCGTTCTTGGCGACGTCGGTCATGGTTAGGCCGGACAGGCCGCGGGCGTAGAGGATCTCGCCGAAGGAGTTGAGGATGGCGCGCTTGGTGTTCTCACGCTGAGCGGCGTTGGTTGCTGCAGAAATACGGGGCATAGTGACACTCTACCCTAATACGTCATCAAATGACGAATTTATCGAATGTGTCACCAAGAAATTTGCGTAATCCATGCGAATTTTCACAAATATGACAAAAATCAATCCTCACAAGAACCCCAAACGAGTAGCCGCCGCCAAATCAGAACCTACCAACGACGCAATCGGATACCCCGTATGGCCACGCCCAGGAGTCACCTGCAAAAGAGTTCGCGCACCCAACCCCTCATAGAACGCGCTACCCTCCTGCGCCGCAATACGTGCCGACCAGCTACCCTCAGAACTCGTCGCCATCCGCCGACGACCCGACGGCGAACGCCCATCCAGCACACCCACATGCCAGCTCATCAGTAGATGCTCATGCGAGGAAGAATTCAGCGCAGCCTGTTCACGCACCCGCGCCGGCACGCCGTCAGCGCCGCCGCCACCGATAAAGGTGGCGCCACCTCCACAAATCCACTCAATATCGTGCGACAGCAGCTCGTAGCTGAGGAACTCGGCGCCACCCGAATAGCCCGCAAGCCAGATACGACTCGTATCCACCCCGTACGCCAGGGCAATCTCCTCAATGAGGGCGCGAACCATCCTGCCGTTCGAGCGGGCACGAACCCACCAGTTATAGGTCAGCGGAGGCGCATAAGAACCGGTACCGGTCAGGCGCGGCTCCCGCAGGCTACCTGGCGACAGCACCGGCACCGACAGCATATTGAACTCAGCCGCCACCTGCGCCAACTCGGTACGCAGGGGAGAGGTGCGGCGCAACAGGCGGCTACCCACACGGGAGAGGTGGTCGCCATCAAAATAGAACAGCACACCGGGCGCCGACTCAGACTCGGTCAGAAGATGCAGGTTATCGACCCGATAGTAGATATTGCGCCCGCGATGCTTAAACGACCGGTAGCCGAGCAACTCAGACGAAGCCAGAAACATCGGCTCCAGCAGGGAAAGGCCGGTGCGCACAGCCTGCGCCGCATAGGTGACCAGCGGATGCAGACGCGGAATATGCGCGCTCAGCCGCCGCTGGTTACGGTGTCGCCGCCTCCGCGCTCGCCGTAGAGAGCCACGAACCGCGCCGCGCACCGAGATACGAACCGAGGCACGCAGCGCACGCTCTGCCTCCAGCGGGGACGCCACCTGCCCGGTATGGTGAACTCCTCTGCGGTGAACTCTACGGCTCAGTCTCTTCATATTTCCATTGTAGGTGCGGGGTTTCTGCCGCCGCCGGGATGAGGCGGCTCCGCAGGCACCTGCACCGGGTAGCCGGGCGGATAAAGCGTCCACACTCTTGAACGAAGCCCGTAAACCTGCCGCCGGCACGGCATATAGGTACTATTAGATAGGCTCGGGTGGCAGACGAGCCGGTGACCCTTGCCCTGCATTGCAGGCTCACCACCACGCGTGAGGGCTCGTACCCTACGTGAAGAAACACATCGCATGAAGAAAGACTTGGGGAAAGTAATGGCTAAACCCGTTAGCGAATCTAAGGCTCAGACGAGCACCGTCAAGGTGCCCTGGGCTGGTCGCCGCGGCTACTTTGATCTGCTGCTGGGCGCATCCTGCGTCATCCTGATCATTTCGAATATTGGTGCAACTAAGGGCGTGGAGTTCGGTCCGTTGCCCTTCGAGCTGCCCCTGATTGGCTCGACCATTGTCACCGATGGTGGTTTCTTCCTCTTCCCTCTCGCCTACGTTATTGGCGACCTTCTTTCTGAGGTGTACGGCTTCAAGCGTGCCCGCCGCGCGATTGTGTCGTCCTTCGCCGCGGCTGCTTTTGCCGCCCTGTGCTTCCTGCTGATCGTGCACCTGCCCGCTGCGAGCTTCTACAAAGGCCAGGAATCGTTCGAGCAGGTTCTCGGCCCGGTCTGGCAGATTTTTGCGGGTTCCCTGCTCGGTTACCTCTTCGGTCAGACCCTGAACGCATGGGTCATGGTGGCAATGAAGAAGGCAAGCAAGGGCCGTTTCCTGTGGCTGCGTATGATCGTCTCCACCCTGGTCGGTGAGCTGCTCGATACCGTCATCTTCTGCTCCATTGCGGCACCGGTGCTCGGCATCGACACCATGGAAGCATTCATCAACTACGTACTGATCGGCTATATCTACAAGTGCCTGGTCGAGGTGATCCTCATGCCGATCAGCTACCCGATTATTGGTTGGTTCAAGCGTCACGAACTCGAGTACGTGGCATAAGCTAGCCTCCTGATAGCTGATGTGCAGAGCCGCCCGGCCTAACGACCGGGCGGCATTGCCATTTCAGCTTTATTCAATACACAGCATGTCTAAGAAAGAGATACGTTATGTCTAAACTGCAGGGGAACACCCCCGAGCAGTCGGAGAAGAACGACTCGTTGAATCGTTCCCTCTCCCACGGCCAGTTGACCATGATTGCGATGGGCTTGGCGCTGGGTACGGGTCTGTTCCTGGGCTCCTCCTCCGCCATTAAAATTGCGGGCCCTGGCGCAATCCTCTCTTACGCTATTGGTTCGATGATTGCGGCAACCATTGCTGCGTGCGCGGGCGAAATGTCCGTGCGTCATCCCGTCCAGGGCGGTTTCGGCACCATTGCGAGCCGATACCTGAACCCCTTTAGCGGCTATCTGACTCGCTGGGCGTATTGGGCGTGCACCGTGCCGCTGGCTGGTGCTGAGTTGGTGGCGGTTGGCCACTACATGGCGTACTGGTTCCCGGACGTTCCCCTGGCTGTGTTCGTTGCTCTCTTCGGCGCGATTATTCTGGTGCTGAACCTGGTGAGCGTGAAGTCCTTCGGCGCCCTGGAGTTTCTGCTCTCTTCGATTAAGGTTTCTGCCGTCATCGTGTTCATGGTGATTGGTGTGCTGTTGGTGTTCGTGGGTCTGCCCGGTCACGCTGCGGCGGGTACCGCAAACCTCGTGAACGACGGCGGCTTCCTGCCCAACGGCCCGGCATCCATCTGGATTTCGATGGCTGTTGTCATGTTCTCCTTCGGCGGTGTGGAAATGATTTCCCTCTCCGCCGCGGAGGCGAAGGACCCGGCACGCTCGGTGGCAACCAGCGTGAAGGCCATGATTTGGCGCCTGTCCACCTTCTACGTGGTGTCCATGGCAATTATTCTGTGCCTGGTGCCCTGGCAGACCGCCGCACAGAACTCGGAGCTGACCGAGTCGCCGTTCGTGCTGGTCTTCTCCGAGCTGGGTATCCCCTTCGCGGCGGACATCATGAACTTCGTGGTGCTCGTTGCTGCGCTCTCTGGCGCTAACGCCTCCCTGTACGCGGCAACCCGCCTGCTGCACGCCCTGGGCTCTGACCGCATGGCTCCCGCAGTGGCTGCCCGCACCTCCTCGCGTGGCGTGCCGGTCGTGGCTCTGCTCATCTCCTTCACCGGCGTTGTTGTGGCGACCGTGATGGCTGTTGCTAAGATTGGCGACATCTTTGCCCTGCTCATGGCGCTGGTGACCCTGTGCATCCTGATTGTGTGGATCATGATTCTGCTGACCTACCAGGCGTACAAGAAGGACCAGAAGGACGCCTCCTCCTTCACCGTGCTGGGTGGCCGCGTCACCGCAGGTCTGGCTCTGGCGGGTGTTCTGGCGACCCTGGCTGCAATGTTCATGCTGCCCGGCTCGGGCGTTCAGGAATCCATCATGGTCGGTATCATCTTCTTCGTGCTGATTTCTATTGGCTACGCCATCTCGTCGAAGGTTCAGGGCGGTTATGAGCGCCCCGATTTGGACGCTATGCACGCCGACGAGAACACCAGCGCGGCACAGCACTAAATAGCGTGAAAGCTTCGCGAGGCTAAAACATAAAAGGCACCGGATGGGGGAGCACCCCCGTTCGGTGCCTTTTCGCTTCTGTGCTCTAGACGGCGCCGTTCTGAGCGATGTGAGTGTGCCCGTAGAATAGTTAACTATTCGTACCCGTCAACGAGGCTAGAAGCCGCAGAAGCCGGGTGCGAGCACACATTGCACATCACGCCCCCTAAGGCGTACTGACGGAAGGCACCTTCGTGTCCCACAACGACGATACCCGCAGCCACGCTGCAGCGGGGACCGCCGGATCGCGCACCCTGAAGCGTTCTCTGTCCCACGGACAGATGACCATGATTGTGATGGGTTCCGCGCTCGGTACGGGCCTCTTCTTGGGTTCGGGCACCGCCATTGCGATGGCTGGTCCCGCGGTCATTCTCACCTACGCTATTGGTTCTGCGCTCGCTTCGGTGATTGGCGCGGCAACCGGTGAAATGGCGGTTCGCTACCCTGTCCGCGGCGGTTTCGGCACTATCGCTACCCGCTACCTGGGCCCCTTCGCGGGCTTTTTGACTCGCATCGCATACTGGACGGCGACTGTTCTGATTGCTGGCGTTGAGCTGGTGTCGGTTGCGATGTACCTGAATTATTGGTGGCCGCAGCTTCCGCTGTGGGCGGGTATTGCCGCGTTTGGTGTGGCGCTGATTGTGCTGAACCTGACCAGCGTGAAGTCTTTCGGCATGCTGGAGTTCTTCCTGTCTTCGATTAAGGTCATTTCGATTGTTGCCTTCCTGCTGGTGGGCCTGTGCCTGGTTTTCTTCGGTCTGCCCGGTCACGCCGCGGTGGGTACCGCGAACCTCTTCAACGACGGCGGTTTCATGCCTAACGGCCCTCAGTCGGTATGGCTGTCGCTGGCTGTTGTGATGTTCTCCTTCGGCGGTATTGAGATGATCTCGATCTCTGCTGCGGAGGCAAAGGACCCCTCCCGTTCGGTGCGTTCCTCGGCGAAGGCAATGATGATTCGCCTGGCGACCTTCTACGTGCTGGCGGTGCTGATTGTTGTGGCTGTTATTCCCTGGCGTTCGGCATCGGGTCTGGGCGACGCTGTGGATGCTTCCCCGTTCGTTCTGGTCTTTGAACAGCTTGGTGTTCACGGTGTGGCGCACTTCGTGAACTTTGTGGTGCTGATTGCGGCGCTGTCGAGTGCGAACGCAAACCTATACGCGGGTGCGCGTCTGCTGCACTCGTTGGCGGCTGACGGTATGGCGCCTCGCCAGCTGGCTCAGGTGAATCGTGCCGGCGTTCCGGCTCGTGCGGTGTGGCTGTCGACCAGCGGCATGGTTATTGCTATTCTGCTGGCGCTGTACAGCCCGAAGGAAGCGTTCCTCTCCATGATTTTTGTGATTATGGTGTGCGCGCTGACCGTGTGGGTTCTGATTCTGTTCGCCTATATTGTGTACAAGCGTGTTGAGCCTGCAGCCAATGGTTTCCGCCTGTGGGGTGGCCAGTTCACCGCGGCGGTTGGCGTTCTGCTGCTCTTCGCGGTGTGGGTTGCGCTCTTCATGGTGCGCGGTTCCACGGTTCCGGCAATTGTGGGTGTGGGCTACTTTGTGGTGCTGAGCTTGCTGTACTTTGCTCGTATTCGCCACACTCACATGATTGATGAGCAGACCTTCGTGGAGGCTCAGCAGGCAACTGCCGAGTACGACGCCATGAAATACGACGCTGATCATGCCCTGGAGACGGCGGCTAAGCTGGGCCGTTAAGGTTCTGTAGCTGCCGGGAGGGCCGGCGTTGGGGTCTGTAGAGACTCCAAGAAGGTAATAAACGAAAAATACGGAAATTTTCTGGAATTCCTCGTAATAAAACCGTAAAAATGCCGTTGGCCCTCAGGGCGGGTCTATCATGGACAGTGAACCGTATGATCTTGTATGCGTTCAAATGTCTGTGTGTTGGATGAGGCTCGAAAGCATCGTAGCTTTCGAGCCTCATCGCTTTAACTACCAAATATATTTCTAGCCCCCGAATCATCATCAGCTGATTCATTTGCTGTACCTTGCGGATTCGTACGAATAGCCCCCTCACAGCGGTGGGGGAGTAGAGTTAAAACCATGCAAAGCCACGAAAAGAACCGCGAAAACACCCCCGCCTCTGAGGTCGGTACCACCGATGAACTGCTGGTGCACGTACCCGCACGCTGGGGCGATATGGACGCCTACGGGCACGTCAACAACGTTGCTATCCTCTCGGTCATGGAAGAAGCCCGCGTGGCGCTCTTCGGCCCGCCGCCCTCCTCAGGTGAGAAGCCTACCGTGGCGCCGCAGCCTCCGATTCCGCTTTTCGACCTGGTCGCCGAGGGTGTGCAGGCGCTCATTGCCGAGCACGGCATCCGCTACCTGGCTCAGCTGCCCTACACCGGTGAGCCCGTGCCGGTGCGCCTGAGCGTGGAGAAGGTCAGCGCCGCATCCGTGCGTATTGGCTACTCGATTCTCTCCCCGGTGGACGGCCGCGAATGCGTGCGTGCCTTTACCGTGCTGGCGTTCTGGGATTCGGTTGTGGGGCGTTTGACCCGTCTGAGACCCGAGCAGCGTGAGCTGTTGAGCTCCTACCTGCCGCAGAAGTAGGGGTAGATACCGGCGCTCCGCTGTAATAAACCGGTCTTGAACGGGGTCAAGCGTATGCTTTAAATACCTTCTGCAAAGGGTGCAAAAGGTTCATTCCCGGGAGAGATAACGATGTCGTTTCACCACACTCAGGCAGACCCCGCCGATTGGGGTCGCCGCACGATGCGCGCCACCGGATGGGCCGCCGCCCTGCTCCTCGCCCTGACCGGCTGCTTTGGAGGTTCTCAGAACGAAAACTCTTCGTCGAGCCCCAGCCCCTCCAACACGGCTAACCACTCGCAGTACCCGCTCCCTTCCTCCACCCCGTCGCCGACAAAGAAGACCGAACCGACCGTCACCGAGACTCGGGTGTCAGCCCCCGCAGAGAGCGCCGAGGCGAAGGCATCCGAATCCTCCGCACCCGCTGAGGCGAAGGCAACCTCTGCCGCGAACCCTACTGCCGCTGAGACTCCCCGCGCGCCCGAAAAGGTGGAGGCTGAACGCGCCTCCGCCGGCGAGCGCTGCGGACACATTGGCCGCAAGGGCTACCTGAAGACTGGTGCGGAAATCATGGTGCTGCGCGGTACCGTGGACTGCGCCCACGCCCTGGACGTGCTGACCGAGTACATCACCACCCCGCGTGCCGACGACAACCTGACCGAGCACCAGGTTGCGAAGGTTCAGGACGCCACCTGCTACTGGAACCCGCAGTACGCGATGGCTGAGAACCGTCGCGAGGATCGCGGCGCCCCCGAGTGCACTATCGGTGAGGATGTCGCCTTTGTGGCTCGTCTGGAAAACCCGGATGCTCCCCCGATTCCCTTCCTCATGGAGCCCTCCTACTACGATTCCGGTGCCGGCTACTACCGTTTCAAGAGCGATGACGAGCGCACCCTCTGCGAGCTGAACCCCGCGGATGGAACCCTGGTGTGCGAGCGCCGCACCGGCGAGCAGACCGGTGACGGTAACGGTGCGGTCGGTCGTACTTTTGCCGGTCCGGTGGAGGTGACTCGCATGAACTTCCTGACCGGCGCTAGCGAGGTGAATACCGTGAATGAGTCCTCGGCTCTGCACGCGGAAACCACCACCGCAAACACGAAGATGATGCACACCTGGGATGTGGTGACTGTGCCCGCAGCTGAGGGTCATCAGCTGACCTGTTTCGGCGAGATTGAGAATAGCTCGATAAGCTGCCATGACGGAAACGGGCACACTATTCTGGTGCGTGGCAGGCACGAAGGCTAAGAGCCCGCGTCAGAATTATTGAGTTGCTAACGAGCTATCAATGAGTTGTGAAGAGCTAAGGAGGGGCTTCCCGCACTGCCGGGGCGCCCCTCCTTTCGTGCTCCTGGGGCTACCTCGCGAGTTCTTGAGATGTCATATCCACATAGCTAGCTCACAGGTAGCGTCTTTAGAATACTGGTTAGGAACCCGAACCGATGACGCAGAAAGGTCACCATGCATCCGGCACAGAAGCACTCTACCCAGACTTCTACCCAGGCTCGTTCTACTACGTTCCGCACCGCTAAGCGCTACAGCCCCGTAGCGCTCGGTGCCACGCTGCTACTGGCGCTGTCGGCATGCTCCGGAGGCGCAACCACCGCCTCCCCGAGCGCTACCGTAGTCCCTAGCCCCAGCGCTACGAGCGCGAAAGCAACCGCCAGCCCCACCCGCACCGCAACGGTCACTGAAAGCACCCCGACTGCCGGTACCGTGCACACCCCCACCGCGGCGGCTACCGTGAGCCCCGGAACCATCACCACCGCAAGCCCCGCGGCGACCGCGCAGGCGAGCGCGCAGGCGAGCGCGCAGGCGAGCGCGGTGTCGAGCCCTTCCGCATCGGCTAAGGCGAATACTTCGGCGAGTGCAGTGGCGAAGGCGTCGAGCACCGCAAGCCTGTCCAGCTCGGATGTTCAGTCTGCGGGCGGTAGCTGCGGCAGCATGGACGCTACCGGCTACCTGAAGCACAACGCTACGGTTCAGGTAACCTCGGGTGCGGTGGATTGCCTGTTTGCGCGTGAGCTGATCCGACAGTTTGTGGTGCAGAACCCCGCCGAGGTGACCGATAAGGCGAATGGTGAGCGTACCGTCATGTCGGCGCGCTGCTACTGGAAGCCGGGCGACGGCGCGGATCGTGCGACCCCTGAGTGCGTGTCCCTGGATGGTGGCAGCACCGTCATTACCGTGAAGCTGACCAACTAGCCTGCGGCTCAACCTCGGCAAAGTTTTAGGCAGTAAACACAAGCGCCGCGTTGACGACTGATTCGTCAACGCGGCGCTTTCGTGTCTCGAAGCTATCTCAAGCAGCTGGCGCGGCGGGTTTTAGAGCTCCCCGCGTGCGCGGGCGGCGAGCACGTCATCCAGGCGGGCGAAGGTCGAACGCCAGGTGGTGCGCACCTCCTCGTGAACCGAGGCGGGCATGGGACCGATCTCAATGACGATGCGGGTACCGGAACCCACGCCGTCGGCGGTAATCACGGTTTCGGGGAAGAAACGGTGGCGCTGGTACACCAGCACGCTACCGGGGTTGCCCAGGTGGTCGGGCAGCTGCTCGGCGTATTCGAGCTCCTTGAACGGTTCAATGCTCAAAAAGCGGCTCTGCAGAATGCAGGACACCGAGGGGTCAACCTCGTTGATCATGGACAGGCGCTGCAGACCGCCGACGACGGGCTCCACGACAACGTCGGTGGGGCGCACGTGCCAGCCGGCGGGGCCGTACCAGCGGACCAGCAGTTCGGGGTCCAGGTAGGCGCCGAAAACGTCCTCGACCGGGGCTGCAATCTCGTGGTCGAAGACGAGAAGCTCCTCATCGGGAACATGAGTGATGCTCATAGGGTTCTCCTTAAACGGGTTGAAGAGCGGGTTTAGGGCTTCTTGCCGGAGTAGTAGTTGCCGAGGAACTCGTCACGGTACTCGAAGTAGGTGCCGTCCTTGATGGCTTCGCGGGCGTCGTCCACCATGCGCACGATGAAGCGCTCATTGTGGATGGAGGCGAGGGTCGCCGCCAGACGCTCGTCCGCCTTGAACAGGTGGCGCAGGTAGGCGCGGGTGTAGTGGGTGCAGGTGTAGCAGTCGCAGCCCTCGTAGATGGGCGAGAAGTCCGCCTTGAAGCGTGCGTTGGTGATGTTGTAGCGGCCGGTGGGGGAGTAGACGGCGGCGTTGCGTGCCACGCGGGTGGGGGAGACGCAGTCGAAGGTGTCTACACCGTTCTCGATGCCGACGAAGATGTCGTCGGGTTCGGAGATGCCGAGCAGGTGGCGGGGCTTGGACTCGGGCAGCTCTTCGGCGCACCAGCGCACGATGGTGCCGAGGTTTTCCTTCTCAAGCGCACCGCCGATGCCGAAGCCGTCGAAGGGCATGGAGCCGAGGTCCTGGCATGCCTTGCGGCGCAGGTCCTCGTACTGTGCACCCTGAATGACGCCGAACAGTGCCTGGTAGGGCTTGCCCACGCGCTCGTTGGTGAGGCGCTGATGCTCAGTGATGCAGCGCAGCGCCCACAGGCGGGTGCGTTCGAGCGCCTCCTCCTGGTAGCCGCGGGAGTTGTAGAGGGTGGTCAGCTCGTCGAAGGCGAACATGACGTCGGCACCGATCTGGTGCTGAA
>ERZ773265.1727-NODE-1727-length-10808-cov-5.564680_pt1 | contig 10808 bp, 6 predicted proteins | sample MGYA00580512_ERZ773265 | MGnify/ENA primary metagenome ERZ773265 (study PRJEB29015, sample SAMEA2738169) | human oral metagenome | biome: human oral; feature: human-associated habitat; material: saliva | place: China | collected 2183 ...
GACGTACTGTTGGTTCAGGTATGGTTACTGAAATCGAAGCTTAATTCGATTTCGTTCCCAGATAACAATTATAGAATCAGACACAAAAAGTCTCGCTTCGGCGGGGCTTTTTCTTTTAGAGAAAGCCTTTTTCTCGCAAACATGATATAATGTTTTTATATTTTGTTGTTGAAAAGAGACGGTATGAAATTACTTTATACGGATATCCGCAGTCCTTTGACAGCGCATTTGGCTAAGCAAGCTCAGGACTTGGCAGTGGCCGGCAAGCGGGTCTTTTATATAGCGCCCAACTCGCTTTCTTTTGAAAAGGAGCGAGCAGTTTTGGAGGCATTGGAAAATCAGGCTTCCTTTGCTATTACAGTGACCCGTTTTGCTCAGATGGCTCGCTATTTTGTCCTTAATGATGTTCAAGATGGACAGCCCTTGGACGACATTGGTCTAGGTATGCTATTTTATCGGATTTTATCGGAAATGGATGACCGAGAACTAAAGGTTTATGGGCGGATCAAGAAGGATGCACAATTTATCCAGCAACTGCTAGACCTTTATCATGAGCTTCAGACAGCCCAGATGACTTTTACGGATTTGAACTATCTAGAAGAGCCAGAGAAGCGCGAGGATTTACTCAAGATTTTCACAGCCTTTTCTGCTGCTCTTCAGGCGGAAAATTATGATGCGACCTCTAAACTCACAATTTTTGCCCAACATATTTTAGCTGGAGATTTGGATGGGGAATTGGCTAATCTTGCACTGGTTATCGACGGCTTTACCCGCTTCTCAGCAGAAGAGGAATATCTAGTAGATTTGCTACATCGCAAGGGAGTGGAGATTGTCATTGGCGTTTATGCTAGTCAAAAAGCCTATCGGACAGCCTTTCGTGAAGGCAATCTTTATCAGGCCAGCGTGGACTTTTTGCTCAAGCTAGCTCAAACTTATGAGGTCAAGCCAGTATATCTAGCGGGAGATTCGACTCAGTCGGATGATGCCTTTGGTAAGATTTCCAAGATTTTAGAGAGTCGCTATGACTTTTCTGAAACACATGTGGAATTGACCGAAGATGACCGCTCTCACTTAGAGATTTGGTCGGTTCGCAATCAAAAAGAAGAACTAGAGTATGTGGCCAAGTCCATCCGTCAGCGGCTCCATGATGGCGCCCGCTACAAGGATATCCGGCTGCTTTTGGGTGATGTGGAGGCCTACCAGCTCCAGCTGAAGACCATTTTTGACCAGTATCAAATTCCATTTTATTTAGGGCGGTCTGAGCCCATGTCCCAGCATCCCTTGGTCCAGTTTTTAGAGTCACTGGAACGATTGAAACGCTATAATTTTCAGACAGAAGATTTACTCAATCTCCTAAAAACTGGCCTTTATGGTAGCTTGCGTCAGGAGGAGCTGGATAGTTTTGAACAGTACCTTCGCTTTGCGGAAATTAAAGGGGCAGCCAAGCTGGGGAGAGATTTCACCATTAACCGTCAGGGAAAATTTGACCTGAAGCGGCTCAATGCTATGCGTCGCAGTCTTATCACGCCTCTGTTAGACTTTTTCAAATCTCGCAGTCAGACAGCGACTGGTCTCTTGGCTAAATTTACCAACTTTATCAAAGAAGTTCGCTTGGATGCCAATTTGACTGGTCTGCTGGAAGATGCAAGTCAGCAGGAAGTAGAGCGGCAGGAGGAAGTCTGGAAGACTTTTTGCCATGTCTTGGAGCAGCTTGCTCAGGTGTTTGATGGTAGCAAGCTCAAGATAGATGATTTTCTGGCTCTGGTCCTGTCTGGCATGCTTTTGTCTAAATACCGAGTTGTACCAGCAACAGTGGATGTGGTGACCGTTCAGTCCTATGATTTGATTGAGCCCATGGCTGCGCCTTATGTCTATGCCATCGGGTTGACGCAGGAACGCTTGCCCAAGTTAGCGCAAAATAAAAGTCTTCTCAGTGACGAGGAACGGCAGAGATTAAATCAAGCGACTGGGGACGAGGCTGAGTTGCAGGTAGCCAGCAGTGAAAATCTCAAGAAAAACCGCTTTGCCGCCCTATCTTTACTCAATTCAGCGACAGAAGATTTGGTTCTGTCTGCTCCTGTATTGACCAATGAAGTAGAAGATGCTATGTCTTCCTATCTGACAGAGCTGGAAATAGCGCCTATCTCCCTACCCATCATCAGCAAGCAATCACAGGCTAGCAGTGACGATATTGGGACTTATCGGGCTCTGTTGGCGCGCGTGATTGACCTCTATCAGGAGGATATTGACCGCGAATGGACGCCGGAGGAGCAGACCTTCTGGGCGGTGGCCATCCGAGTCTTGCGTAAGAAGTTGGCAGCTGAAGGGATTTCTATTCCCCAGATCAGCAAGGAGTTGAAAACGGAGCCTCTCAAGTCGGAGACCCTTCAAGCTCTGTATCCTTCAGAGCAGCCTTTGAGACTATCAGCTTCTGCCCTCAATGAATATTTTAAAAACCAGTATGCCTATTTCCTTAAATATGTCCTGCGGTTGCAGGAGGAGTGGACCATTCAGCCGGATGCGCGCAGTCACGGGATTTTCCTCCACCGAATCTTTGAAAAGGTTATGCAGGAGCACTTGGAGCAGGATTTCGACACTCGCTTGCAGCGGGCTATGGAGGAGACTAGCTGGGAGGCTGAGTTTGAGTCTATCTATGGTGAAAATGGGGAGACCCAGTTTGCCCGCCGTTTGCTATTGGACACGGCTCAGGCCACTGGTCGTATCTTGGCTCAGTCGGATGGGCTGGAGGTCATTGGTGAGGAGACTGACTTTGGTCATGATCGACCTTTCTTACTTTTGGACAATGGCAGAGCTCTTCAGGTTAGCGGCAAGGTGGACCGTATTGATCGGCTGACGGAGACGGGGAGTCTGGGAGTTGTGGATTACAAGTCGGGCGATACCAAATTCAGCTTTGAGAGGTTCTTTAATGGGCTTAATTCTCAGTTGCCGACCTACCTAGCGGCTATCAGAGAAATGCCAGAATACCAGGAAGACAAGGGAATTTTCGGCGCTATGTACCTACAGATGACGGAGCCTCTAGCTAGCTTAAAGGAGACCAAGGCGCTGGACGAGGCAGTGAAACAAGTTATGAAAAGTCAGGTCTATAAAGGCCTCTTTCTTGCTGACCAGGCCAAGGACTTGGGCGCTAACTATGAGAAAAGCAAGGTTAATTTGCTGACTAAGGAAGAGTTGGAAGTGATTCTGACTTATAATGCTTATCTCTATCAGCAAGCAGCAGAAGGTATTTTAGCTGGTCGTTTTGCCATCAATCCTTATACAGAAAATAGCCGTAGTATCGCCCCTTACGTGGACCAGTTTAAGGCCATCACAGGATTTGAAGCCAATCTCCATCTGGGGCAGGCTAGACAGCTGACCAAGCTAAATCTTGAGCAGTACGAAAAACGGCCGACAGGCGAAAAGCTGCGTCAAGCCTGGCTAGAAAAAATCAAGGAGGAGTTGGATAAATGAGACGGATTCCCTTTTTAAACGAGCAGGATATCCTGGTCAAGCAGGCTGAGGAAGTTGCCTCTGACAAGCCACAAAAGCGCACACCAGAGCAGATCCAGGCCATCTACTCCTCTGGTCAGAATATTCTCGTTTCGGCTTCGGCTGGCTCTGGTAAGACCTATGTCATGGTTCAGCGGATTATTGACCAGATTCTCAGAGGTGTGGAGGTTAGCCAGCTCTTCATCTCCACCTTTACTGTCAAGGCGGCAGGTGAGCTCAAGGAACGGCTGGAGAAGGAGCTGAGTCTGGTACTCAAGGAGACTTCAGTTCAGGAACTCCGCCAGCATCTGGCTCAGCAGTTGGCTGAGATTGCCAATGCGGATATTGGCACTATGGACGCTTTTACCCAGAAAGTAGTCAATAAGTACGGCTATTTGCTGGGGCTGGCACCGCATTTTCGGATTTTACAGTCGGCCAGTGAGCAGCTCATTCTGCAAAATGAAGTCTTTGACCAGCTTTTCGATACCTACTATGAGAGTGATCAGCAGGAATTATTCAGTCGCTTGGTCAAAAATTTCACTGGTAAGCGCAAGGACATTTCTGGCTTCCGCCAGCAGATTTATAGTATTTATAGTTTTCTCCAGTCTACCAGCAATCCGCGAAAATGGTTGGAAGAGACCTTTCTTCTAGGCTATGAAACCAGTGATTTTGAAGCAGAGCGGGAGCGAATCCTGTCTGGAGCTAGGCAGTCTTTGCTGGATTTGGAAGATTTTTTCCAGAGCCATCTAGCTCATGAAGGCCAAGCCTTTGCTGGGGCTAAGTATCAGGAAAATGTTCAGGCAGCCTTAGATATCTTGGCTGAGCTGACAGAGCAGACTGGATCGGAGCAGTTGCTAGACCTGATTCAGCGCTTTTTAGAATTAGCCAAGACCTCTAACCATCAGGCTTTTACTGCCCGAGTTGGTAAAAATGCAGACGAGCTCAAAAAAGAGATAGTCCAAGCCTATAATGAAGCCCGTAAGCCCTTGATAGAGCGAATTAAAGAGCTGGATGTCCGCCTCTACCATCTGAACTTTATGGAGCAGCATCAATCGGAAGCTCTTCCTCCACTGGATTTGTTACGCGATTTTGTCCGAGATTTCTCGCAAGCTTATTTGGAACGCAAGGTAGCGGAAAATGCTTTTGAATTTGGCGACATCAGTCATTTTGCAATTGAGATTTTAGAAAATTATCCAGAAGTGCGGCGTTTTTATCAGGATAAGTACCATGAGGTGATGGTCGATGAGTATCAAGACACCAACCATACTCAGGAGCGAATGCTGGAATTGCTGGCTCGAGAAAATAATCGCTTTATGGTTGGTGACATTAAGCAGTCCATCTATCGATTCCGTCAGGCCGATCCGCAGATTTTTAATGATAAATTTAAACTCTATCAGGCCGATCCTAGTCAGGGCAAGCTGATTATCCTCAAGGAAAATTTCCGTAGTCACATCGAAGTGCTGGAAGCGACCAATGATGTCTTTAAACGACTCATGGACGAGGAAGTCGGCGAGATTGACTACAATGAGACCCACTATTTGGTTGCGGGAAATCCAGCCAAACGGGAGCCGAATCCAGCTAATCAGGCGGAATTTCTCCTTTATGATGGTAGCGCTGATAGCGACGAAGAGGATTCTGACCAAGGTCTGCCCAGCATTTCAGCGGGTGAGGTGGCCTTGGTAATCAAAGAAATTATCCGACTTCATAATCAAGAAGGGCTGGATTTCAAGGATATTACCTTGCTAACAGCTTCGCGGACCCGCAATGATCTGATTTTGGCAGAGTTTGACCGGCATCATATCCCGATTGTGCCTGATGATGGCGAGACCAACTACCTCCAGTCGGTAGAGGTCATGGTGATGCTGGATACCTTGCGGACCATTAACAATCCTCTCAATGACTATGCCCTGACCGCTCTCCTAAAGTCGCCAATGTTTGACTTTGATGAGGATGAATTGGCTCGGCTAGCCTTGCAAGCCTCCAGTACCAAGTCTATGGAAAATCTCTACGAAAAGCTGAGGAATGCTCTGGCTGATCAAGGTCTGGAACCTCAGCTCATCCATGGTGAATTGCGCAAGAAACTGCAGCACTTTCAGGAAACGCTTAATGACTGGCGCAGCTATTCCAAGACTCATTCTCTCTATGATTTAATCTGGAAGATTTATCAGGATCGTTTTTACTACGATATGGTGGGGGCTCTGCCCAACGGTGAGCAGCGTCAGGCCAATCTCTATGCCCTGTCCTTGCGGGCTAACGACTACGAAAAGTCGAGTTTCAAAGGCCTGTCCCGCTTTATCAGCATGATTGACCGGATTTTGAAAAATGAGCACGATTTGGCCAGTGTCCCTCTGGCTGCTCCGAAAAATGCAGTCCAGCTGATGACTATCCATAAGAGTAAGGGGCTGGAGTTTAAGTATGTCTTTCTGCTCAATATGGACAAGGCCTTCAACCGTCAGGATAGCAGCTCTGCTATTATCCTCAGTCGACAAAAAGGCATTGGAATCAAATATGTAGCCGATGTGGTCGTTGATGCTCAGGATCCTCATGCGCCCAATCAGATCCGTATTTCTATGGAGACCCTACCTTATCAGCAGAATGCCGAAGAACTCAAGCTAGCGAGCCTGTCTGAGCAGATGCGTCTGCTCTATGTGGCCATGACGCGGGCTGAAACCAAGCTCTATCTGGTCGGCAAGGGCAAGCAAGCTAAGCTCCAAGAGCGCAAGTGGGGGACTAGTCAAAATGGTCGCTTATCTAGCAGTCTTCGAAGCCAGCTGACCAATTTTCAGGATTGGCTCTATGCTATTCAGTCAGTGTTTGAAAAGGAAAATCTGGCTTATCAAACCCGCTTTGTAACTGATCAGGAGCTGACAGACGAACAGATTGGCTTAGTAGAGCAGGTTGATCCTATTCCAGTAGATGATTTGACAGGCAACCGTCAGTCAGAAGATATCCGCCGAGCTCTGGATATCTTGGAGAATGTAGACCGGCTCAACAGCCTCTATCAAGCGGCTATTGAATTGCCTAGTGTCCGTACGCCCAGTCAAATCAAGAAGTTTTATGAGCCAGTTATGGACTCAGAAGGGCTAGACATTATGGATGCGCCTCGAAGTTATCAGCCCCAGCTGACTTTTGATCTGCCTGATTTTGGCAAGAAGAAGCAAATCACAGGAGCTCAAATCGGCTCTGCTGTTCATGAGCTTATGCAGCGGATTCAGCTGGACCAGCCTGTTACCAAGACTAGCATTCGCCAAGCCTTGACTCAGGTTCAGGCAGATGCGGCAGTTAAGAAAGAGATTGACTTGGCTAAGATTGAAGCCTTTTTCGCTACAGAACTAGGTCAGCTAATCCAGCAGGAGGCCGATCATCTCCATCGGGAAGCACCTTTTGCCATGCTCAAGCAGGATCCAGCCAGTGGTCAAGACTTTGTTGTTCGGGGAATCTTAGACGGCTACCTGCTCTTTGATGATCGCATTGTTCTCTTTGACTATAAGACTGATCGCTATCATGAGCCGACAGAGTTGGTGGAGCGCTACCTAGCTCAACTGGATCTATATGCCGAAGCACTCAGTCGTTCCTATGGTCTTAGTCAAGTAGATAAGTATTTGATTCTACTAGGAGGTACTGAACTGCAGGTGGTCAAGGTGGACTAGCCTGATTGGAAACTGATTAGAGTTCCAGTAAGAAAGGATATTACTAAGGGGAATGCTTGGCGGAAGACTAGGTACATGAATTAAGTACTAATCTTCCCTTGGCGTTTCCTTTTTTTGCTTCTTTTGGGTATAATAGAAGATATGAAAGTATTACTATATCTAGAAGGAAAGTCTGTTTTAGAAAAATCAGGTATCGGCCGTGCCTTGCAGCATCAAATGCATGCACTGGATCTGGCAGGAATTCCTTATACAACAGATGTTTTAGGAGATTATGATGTCGTGCACATCAACACTTACGGACCTCGTAGCTTGCTTCTTCTTCATGCAGCTAAGCGGAGAGGCAAAAAAGTGATCATGCACGGACATTCGACCAAAGAAGACTTTGAAAATTCTTTTATTGGCTCCAATCTTTTTGCGCCCTTGTTTGGCAAATATCTAGCACACATGTATAAAATGGCGGACTTCATCATTACTCCGTCTGAGTATTCAAAAAAATTGATTGAGTCCTACGGTGTGACGACGCCCATTATGGCTGTCTCAAACGGCATTGACCTTTCGAAATACAAGAAAGATGAACGCAAGGAAGAAGTCTTTAAAAAACATTTTCAGATTGCAGATGGGCAGAAAGTCGTAATCTGTGCTGGTCTTTATTTCAGACGAAAAGGAATCGAAGACTTTGTCGAAGTAGCTCGCAGAATGCCAGATGTCCGCTTTATCTGGCTGGGCTCTATCAATCTCTGGCTTATTCCGCGCAAAATTCGAGATCTTGTCCTCTATAATCATCCAGAAAATGTGGAATTTCCAGGTTATTTCAAAGGCGCAGTTTTTCAAGGAGCCATGTCAGGCAGCGATGCCTTCTTTTTCCCGTCTTATGAAGAGACTGAAGGGATTGTGGTCCTAGAAGCGCTGGCCAGCGGCCAACACGTAGTTCTGCGTGATATTCCTGTTTATAATGGCTGGATTGATGAGGAGTCGGCGGAGCTTTGTCATAATGTAGATGAGTTTGTCGAATCGCTTCGTAAGGTTCTTGACGGAAAAGTTGATAAACGTGAAGCAGGCTATCGTGTTGCGGAGAGTCGCTCTATCGATGATGTAGCACTGCAGTTGGTCAAGGCTTACCAAACAGTTTTGGAGATGTGATATGCGGATTGGTCTTTTTACAGATACCTATTTTCCTCAGGTTTCCGGGGTGGCGACGAGCATTCGTACCCTCAAGACCGAGCTAGAGAAACTAGGTCATAAAGTCTTTATTTTTACTACGACGGACAAGGATGTCAACCGCTATGAAGATTGGCAGATTATCCGTATTCCTAGCGTGCCTTTCTTCGCTTTTAAGGACCGGCGCGTGGCTTATCGTGGCTTTTCCAATGCCTTAGAAATTGCTCGCCAGTACCAGCTGGATATTATCCATACTCAGACAGAGTTTTCGCTGGGCCTTTTGGGCATCTGGATTGCCAAGGAACTGCGGATTCCAGTGGTTCACACCTACCATACCCAGTATGAGGACTATGTGCACTATCTTGCCAAGGGCATGGTAATTCGTCCGAGTATGGTCAAGTACATCGTGCGTGGTTTCATGAGCGATTTGGATGGAGTTATTTGTCCTTCTGAGATTGTCTACGATCTTTTGGTCGGCTACAAAATCAAGGCGGAAAAACGGGTCATTCCAACAGGAATCGACTTGGCCAAATTTGAGCGCCCAGAACTCTCACGGGAAGACATCGAGAAACTGCGCTTTAAGCTGGGCATAGCAGAAGACGAAATCATGTTACTCAGTTTATCAAGAATCTCCTATGAGAAAAATATCCAGGCGATTGTTGAAGCACTGCCAATGGTTTTGGAAGAAAATGCCAAGGTGAAGTTGGTCATTGTCGGAGATGGACCTTATGCTGAGGACTTAAAAGCCTTGGTAGCCCAGCTTCATATTGAGGATTCAGTCATTTTTACAGGGATGATTGCGCCGAGTGATACGGCCCTCTACTATAAGGCGGCAGATTTCTTTATCTCAGCCTCAACCAGCGAGACGCAGGGGCTGACTTATCTGGAAAGTCTAGCCAGCGGTACACCCATCATCGCCCATGGCAATCCATATCTGGACAATGTGATCAGCGATAAAGCCTTTGGTACGCTTTATTATGAAAGTAGAGATTTAGCAGGAGCTATTTTGGAGGCCATTTTGGCAACACCAGATATGGACGAGAAAAAGCTAGCTGATAAATTATACGAGATTTCAGCTGAGAATTTTGGTCGCCGAATCTATGAATTCTATTTGGATTTGACTATTAGTAAGGATTTTCATAATGATCTCAATCCAGAAGAAACGATGGCCAAACGCTTGGCCAAGACCATTGTCTATTTACCAGGAAAAATCATGTCACTGCCGGTAAACAGCTCAACTAGGATGATAAAAGCATCTAAGAAGCAGATCAAAAATATTCGGAAATATTGGGAATAAACTTTCTCATAAGGCCTAATGAACGGAGGTGCTTTTATGAAAGTCTATAAAAAAGAAATTTTCTTTTTGCTCCCCCTTTTCTTTTTCTATTTTGTCTTTTATATACTGTTACGGTATGTTCCAATGGATTCCATCTTAAGTAAGGGGCTAGTAGTTGGAAATGTTCTCATCTACTCTCCTCTGGCGACCCTGTTGGTGTCATTGCTCTATGCAGCTTTATATGGATTTTCTTTGCGCTTTTCTTTCTTGGTTGCCCTTTTATTTTTCCTGACTATTTTCACCTTTGGGGAGTGGATTCCTCTTTATCATGCCACCTATTTCCTATGCTCACTAGCTGGAAATGGCTTGGGGCATGTGATTTATCGATTTACTAGGAAAAATAGCAGAGCTGAAAACCAATAAAAGTTCTTGCAAATTTTTTCAATCGTGCTATAATAATTTTTAGAGACATATCACCTGCAGGAAATCTTTTAGAGAGCGCGTGGAGCTGGAAATCGCGCAGAGGATGCAGTTGGGACTACTCTACTGACTTTTATGAAAACATAAAACGGTGGCTACGTTAGAGCCAATCAGAGGTGTAGGTCTTTTTGACTTGCATAAATGAAGGTGGAACCACGTTGCGACGTCCTTTCGAGGATGTCGTTTTTTTATATGGAGAATAGTTACGACAAAGTTAAAATGAAATTTAGCTAAGAGCTGAATGAGGTGATAGATTTGAAGAAATATTTATCTTGGATGATGGCTTCTACCTTCCTTATAGTCTATGTCTGGCTAATGAAAACTCTCAGTCTATGGGGGACGGAAAATATTGTCGTCTTTTCATTTTTTCTACTCATTCCTCTCTTGCCATTTCTTGCCCCCTTTCTTGGTATCTTAATGTTTTTCAACAACAAGAAACTCATTATAACAGGATATCTTTTAAGTTTGACAGCTGCTATCTATTTGGTCAATGCAATCAAAAGTTATCCGATAAGAATATACATGAGAGGTGAGATGACTCAGGAGGAATATCTGTCTCTTATTCTTTCCTTGGTAGGCTATTTATTTATTTCTACGCTTTTCTTTATTTTTAGAATGAAAAAGCTAAAATGAAATTGATTGTTATTATTCTTTGTTGATAGCTGGTTTCCCAGTTCTTCAAAACTCAGTTATAAAAATATGATAAAATTTTAAGGAGAAAACCATGATTAAGATTACTTTCCCAGATGGCGCTGTTC
>ERZ773265.1731-NODE-1731-length-10794-cov-7.387932_pt1 | contig 10794 bp, 7 predicted proteins | sample MGYA00580512_ERZ773265 | MGnify/ENA primary metagenome ERZ773265 (study PRJEB29015, sample SAMEA2738169) | human oral metagenome | biome: human oral; feature: human-associated habitat; material: saliva | place: China | collected 2183 ...
AAAATAATACTAAAAATACAAAATTGGGTCAGATGGGTCAGATTAATCCCAAAACTTTTCGAAAAAAAAGTTTTCTAATCTGGCAGTAACCAAATACACCCAATAGGTGTATTGTTAACCATCATTATTTATGTCTAAAAAACGTATAGAGTTGGTAAGAATCTGACCCATCTGACCCAAATATTAAAATCCTTATATTCCGAACCGCCACAAACGTTGGTATAATAACATTTCTGATTTTAAAAATCGCAAAAAATCGTGGGTCAGATTGTGGGTCAGATTGTTTTTCATGTGACCCATCTGACCCAAAATGTGACTCAATCTGACCCAAAAATCGCTTGTGAAACATTTTTTGCACCCCGAAATGTATGAAAATCATTATGTGAATCGTTTCACAATCTATGAACACATACTCATAATATTAATAGAAAGAAAATTTTTTTGCATTTACGTCTATACACGGATTGCATAGTTGTGTTAGAATGGATATATCTTAGCAAGAAAGGAGCTGACGATTTCTTGTTCACTAAACATTTATCATTTAAGAGTAATGATGAATTCTATAAAGCATGTGAACCATATATTGAAGACGCACAACATGATTTGTCGAAACGTCGTTTACCATTACACGTGCTAGTACGTGCTTTACTACGTGCTGGCGATTTTTGTCGTTTAGACAAAGATGGAGACGATTGTGAGATGTTCTTTCCAGATTACGATAAGAGAGAATATTCATCCGACATTAAATTACTAAGTCGACATTTAGCGCAGATTTCTACCATGTATAAACAACACACGTTCTCTGAACGTACAAAGTTGTACGATATGGTCGTGGCGTTGTCCGACGAACCGGGGTCTGTCATCTTATATCATTATGCTCCACGACATTTAACATTATTAAAGAACGGAATTTATGATTTAGAGAAAATGGAATACACAGAGGAGACAAGTGACGCTGATGGAGAATACTTTTTCGTCGAGACTCGTAACTTCGACGTGGTCGATGTGAACACTCTCGACCCGAAGTGGGTGGAACTGGTCAATTATGTTCGAAATCAGTGGTCGAGTAATGACGCTGAGAACCGAAAGTTTATAGACCATTTGACATACGCTGGATTTATTGGATTGAATGCAAAAAAAGTTGTAGTAATTCGTGGTGATGGTGGTAATGGTAAATCAAGTTATTTGAATGAACTTACTCTCATCGCTGGTCAAAGAGCGACACTACCGTTCAACTTACATGACTTAGACTTAGAGTATAAAGTGGCGTTAATTCAAAATTATCACCGTATTTTAACTGGTGATGATTTGAAAACTAAATGGTATATGGGTGCTAACGCGTCGACGTTGTTTAAATCATTATTAGATGGAATTGGACAAATCGTAAACGTGAAATACGACCAACCACGAAATATTAAGTTTGGGGGACTCTGGGTGCAAGCCACCAACCACGCTTTTGGTTCTTTAGAGAAAGGTCAAATGATGAACGACCGACTGCTTATGTTTCCGTGGGGAAGCACAAACCATAGACATAACAACGAGTCACGAAATCATTTAAAGCAATTGGTCGGATATTCACTAGACCAATTATTATCGACTTACGATGAAGAAGCGACGTACAAGTATTTAACAACAACGATTTCGATGATTGTACATTCATTAGAAAGACCGACCGCTGCTCTATTTACGGATTATGCTGAAAAGTACGAAGAATTCTTAAAAGAAGCACTTGATGAAACCAAAGATTCATTTGGATTGTTCATTGATGAGTTGGATTATAATGAAACATTCACACAAGCGGTGATTCCAGTATCCGTGTTGTTTAAAGAATACTTACAATTTTGTAATCAGTCGAATTTAAGACAATCACTACTCAGTGCTAAATCGTTCTCATTACGATTAAAAGATGTGTTATTAGACCGTGATTTCATTTTACTAGACTCACGACAACGTATCTCAAGTATTAAACCACAAGATTATAATATACGAGAACACTATCAAGGGGCTGCTCCAAGTGATTTGAAAAACACTTCTTATAGTAAGGAATTGCAGTTGAAAACAGTTTTGTATAAAAATCCGAAACCGACAGCTCCGTTATTGACACATTCTATGGAAGATATTTTAGCAGAAGCTGTGATGGATGGAATGACGGACGTGGACTTGTTTTCAATGTCTCCACGAGAATTACGTGAGTTTTTGGAGAAAAATGTGGAATAACTATTCACATTTCATAAAATATATGTTATACTCTTTACATGTGAGTCACTTTGTGCTATAATATTTACTTGAATTTTAAAGAAATAGCGAGGTGACTTAGATGTTAAAGAGATTCATGGCGTTGACTAAGAGTAAATTAAACCGTCTAATCTTAGTTGCACAGCCGAGAATGCTGTAAAATTTTTGTCACGATGTTTCACAAACGAAACCAGTGACACCAGAGGTGCGGTCTCACCCAGTACTCTCGAAGTACAAAACTTCTTGTATGACCTAAGTTTTAAAATCACAACATATTTTACAAATAGAGAGGAGCAATTGTGATGAAACAATTCAAACGTACAGGTGCTGCTTTAAGCGTATTAGTAGCAGCAAGTCCAGTAGCATTAGTGGGAGCAGAAGAAGCGGTTAAAGAAGCTCAAATCACAGCTACAAACAAAGACGCAGCAAATGGTTCTAACTTAACATTAAACGTACCATTCGTTGCAAAAGTAGAAATTCCAACGAAAGATGGTGACTTATCAAAAGCAACACTATCTGTGAAACTTGGAAAAGAATTTGCATTCGCTCCAGAAACAGTAACAAATACTGAAACTGGTGCAAGTACAGAAGTAACAAAAATCAAAGTGTTACACGGAGATACTGTATTCCGTGAAATCGATGTTGCAACTTTACCAAAAAATGATGACGGTTCATTAGACTTTACGTTAGATTTAACAGCAGACGACGCTGCTAACGGTGTAGTAGCAATTCAATTTGATTTAGTTGCACCTAAAGGTGACAATTTAACTCGTAAAATCCAAGCTGAGTTAAAAGCTGGAAACTTTACATCTAAAACAGAGTTATCTATCGAGTTTGCTGCTGGAGAAACTGGTTCTAAAGAAACATCTGGAACTGAAACAACAGCTGAAAAACCAGTGGAAACAACAGCGGAAACAACAGCTGAGTCAACTGGTTCAAACTCAGAAACAACAGCTGAGTCAACTGGTTCAAACGCAGAAACAACAGCTGAGTCTACTGGGTCTAACTCAGAAACAACAGCAGCACCATCAGCTGACGCTACAACAGAAGCTCCAGCTGATGCAAATGGTTCTACAACAGTAGAAGCTAGTGGAGACGCTACAACAGAAGCTCCAGCTAATTCAAATGGTGAAACAACTGTAGAAGCAGGTGGAGACGCTTCAACAACAGCTAACACAAACGCTAATACTGGTGCGAATACTAGTGACGCAACAGGTAAACCAACAAACTCTAGCAAAGCAAACGGTTCTAATGATAAACAGTTACCAAAAACTGGTGCTGTTGCATTAGGTGGAGCTGCGATTGTTGGTGCGATTGGTGCAGTAGCTTCTGTGTTTACTCGTAATAAACGTAAAGGACACTAATATGAAGAAGAAAGTTGCTTTAGCTCTAATGAGCTTATTAACACTATCTACAACTATTAATAATTACTCTAATATTTGGGCGAGCGAAGCGACAATCGATATTGTATCAGCGATTCCAAAAGACGCTATTACAGTGACACGTTCTGAGTCGGTAACGCTTAAACATGATTATGTTGTGATTGTTGATAGAAGTGCGTTACCGTCCAATGACTATAGACAAAAAGTAGATAAATTCGTGAAACGGTTGGTAGACTCACTTGGTGAGTCTGACCGTGTAGCGATTGGATATGGTACGTCGAAATCCTCACGCTTGAAACTCACACAACCGCTGACTTCGGATAAAGCAGCGATTTCAAAGCAATTGGAGACGGATTCTAAGGTTCTTAATTCGACTTTCGACACTTATCCAGCTTACGGAGACCCGACGAATGTGTACACGTACTTGGAGAATGAGAGTACTCTCGCAATCGACCGTCAGTTCTTGTACATCTCTGACGGTAACGGTGGTAATGCTGTGTTTACTTCTAAACACTCGTTAGGTGCATTATCAAATGAGAGTGTATTCGATTTCATGAAACGCATGAATATCGACTTCCATCCAATAGTGCTGGGTAGTAAAGATTCTACGTTTGCAAAACAATTCATGGATAATGGAATCCAAGCAAGCATTTATGACGAGTTCTTTTCCCGGGATTCTGAAAAGATTGACTTGCCAAGTCTTCCAACAAATGAAGTAACAATCGATATTACTTCAAATTCAAGTTATTTAACATTGAAGAAAGCATGGCTGTTGACCGAAGACAAGAAAGAAATTCCATTGAAGGTGGAAAGTAATGCGGTACATGATAAAGTAACGTTAGACCATGGGAAACAATACTTTGTTATGTATCAGTTTACTGGTCGTGTAGAAAATGAAGCAGATGAAATGACCGTGTCGATTTCAAATAGTCGTCATAGTATTATAGAAGCTTCATCTACGATTCAGAAGAATTTAAAAGCTATTGAACTAGATTAGCGTGATTTTGGGAGTAAATTTTTACTCCCAATTTTTATATCTTTATTTAAAAGAGGAGTATGAACTTATGAAAAAATTGCGAAATGCAATCTTATATACACTATTGATAATTGTCGTATTTAGACTCGGAGTGCATATACCAGTACCGTTTGTAAACGTAAGTGCGATTCATGAATTGACGAACTCAGAAACATTTGACTTCTTGAGCTTGTTAAATGGTGGTGGATTGACGAACTTCTCGGTGTTCGCACTCGGAGTATCACCATATATCACAGCTTCGATTATTATTCAGTTATTGCAAATGGATTTATCGAAAACTGTGGTAGAATGGTCGGAACAAGGACAAATTGGTCGTAAGAAAACCAAAAGATTGACGCTAGTATTGTCAGCAATCTTTGGATTTATGCAAGCTATCGGACTAACTTATGGATTTAATAAATACAGTAGTGATTTTGTGGTGAATCCAAGCACGACTACATATCTAATTATCGCAGGAGTGATTACAATTGGTTCAGTAGTGTTGGCTTGGATTGGTGAGACTGTTAATGATAAAGGTCTAGCAAGTGGGATTTCACTAGTGATTTTCGGTGGTATTGTATCACGAATTCCATCGGAGTTGGGGCTGATTCATGAAAGTGGTCATTGGTGGCAAGCACTAGTCGTGTTTCTCGTACTAGCAATCATCATTGTGTTCTTCGAACAATCACAACTGAGAATTCCGATGTATTACTCAAAGAAAGCAACAGACGAGTATCAAACATCTTGGCTTCCAATCAAGATTAATGCTGCTGGTGTAATTCCAGTAATTTTAGCTGGGTCAATCTTCATGCTACCACAAATCGTGGAAGCGTTATTCTTTAGTAATAGCGTGAAACCAGATTGGTTAGTATTTGTGTTCGAGTGCTTTAACACGTCAGCGAAGAAAGGTATGTTGACGTATGCACTTATTGTGATTCTATTCACATTCTTTTATGCACAAGTTCAAATCAATCCAGAGAAACTAGCTGAGAACTTAGGTAAATCTAATGGTTACATCGTAGGCGTGAGACCGGGAGAAGATACTGAGAAATACGTATCGAAGAAGTTGAATCAATTAAGTATAATCGGTTCGATTTATCTATTAACAATTTCAACACTACCATTAACGTGGATTTTTGGATTACAACATTCAAGCTTGTTGAGTGGTACGACCATTCTTATCTTGATTGGTGTTGCGGTAGAAATGTACCGTAATGTTAAAGGTAAACAAACAATGAAACATTATTTATAGAGAGTGGTTGCAAAACCACTCTTTTTATGTGCAAAATTCACAAATTCCATTGCAAGAAGGGGTTAATTCGTGGTATAATAGTTTTGTGTTAATTATTATTTATGACGAAGGGAAGAAATTTTTATGACACAAAACAAGAAATATTTATTACGTAAAATCGGTAAACGTGTATGTCACGTTGCGATGACCGTATCAACATTTGCAGTTGCTGCCACAACAGTGGTGAGTGCTGACGAAGTAGTTGCACCAACAGATAATAATGTGACAACTACAACAGAAGCTCCAGCTACTCCAGTAACTGAGACTCCAACTACTGCTGCACCAACAAGTGAAACACCAGCAGCAAATCCAGTAACTGACGTTGCTCCAGCGACTACTGTTACACCAACAACGGAAGCTCCAGTAACAGAAGCACCAACAACAGCAGCTCCAGTAACAGAAGCTCCAGTAACAGAAGCTCTAGTAACTAAAGCTGAGAAATCTACTAACATTGATGAACTATTACGTCCAGAGACAAACCAATCAGCTCAAATTACTGTAACAACTCAATTACACAAAGGTCGTGAGGGAGATATAGACTCAACTCCAACTGGTGAACCTAAAGTTGAGAAAGTTTCAACTACACGCTCAAACGCTGACGCTCGTGTGAATGCAATTGTAGTGGACGAAGTGAACAAAATCAAACAAAGCAACAATGGAAATGCTTTAGAAATCGATGGTGATAACTATCGTGCTTCTAGCTATAGTGTAAATACTGAAACTAAAACAGTTGATGGAGTACAGGTATTAAACTACTCAGTAAATGTGTACACAGAACAAGCTGGTGGAAACTTTGACCGTCGTGTTCACAGCTATGAATTAACAGTAGCTGATGAAACAGGTGCTAAAGTAGAAGAAAAACACCAAACAGAAACAGGTGTAGAAGGTCTAAACACTAAAGAGATTTTAGCTGACCAAGAAAAATATGCTCTAGGTTCAATTGTTGAAAACAATGGAAAATCATACCGAGTTGTTTGGAATCAGCAACGCAATGATAAGATTGATAGTTTAGATTCTAATGCAGACGAAGAATACATTAATTACGGAATGGAAGTTCGTTTAAAACCAATCGCTAAATTCCCAACAGAAATCATTATGTTCCAAATCAACGACGATAAGGGTAACGTGTTGCGTGGGCCGCGTCGTGCTGAGATTGTTGCTGGACGTGCAGAATCAATCTTCAACATCGGTGATAAAATCGTTGAAGGTGGTAAGAACTACGTAGTAGCAGGTCGCTCAATGAGTCATTCGAAAGAAGACTTACCAACTGGTGAAGTACAAACATTCTTATACAAGATTACACTTAAAGAAGATGCTCCAACTGCTGTAGAACAAAGACCAAATGTAAAAGTAATTACAAATGATGGAACTACATTACTCGACTACAACCCAGTAACAGAAGGTGGAAAAGCGGGTACTGAGTACCGAGTGAAAGACGAAGTTACTGTCAATGGTAAGAAATATGTAGTTACAAACATCGGAGGTAACGGATATCGTAATCGCAACAAAGCTACTGGTAAAGATGTGGAGGTATCTAACACTGTGGTAACAGTTCGTGAAGTATCTGCTAAACCAGCTCAGTATGTGGCAACAGTTGACTACGTTGTTGGTGGAGAAATCATCAAACAAGCAGTTGTATTAAATGGTTCAGCTGACAATAAAGAACAAGCTGACACTCAATTAAACTCACAATCAAACTTAATGCAAGCAATGTTAGGTAAAGAGTTTGAAATGGGTGGTAAGAAATACAAAGTTAAAGCAGTTCGTGACATCCAACGTGAGAACTTCGATGAAGATGACAAAGTACGCTTAAGTCTAAAAATGGTTTATGACTTAGAAGAAGTTCCAAAAGCTGCTGAACAACCAGAAGAATATCCACGAGCAGAAGCTCCGGGTACAGAAACTGAGCAACCATCAGAAGAAGCTCCAAAACCAAGCGAAGAAAAACCATCAGAAGATGTTAAACCATCAGAAGATGTTAAACCAAGCGAGGAAGCTCCAAAACCATCGGAAGATGTAAAACCATCAGAAGATGTTAAACCATCGGAAGATGTAAAACCATCAGAGGATGTAAAACCATCAGAGGATGTAAAACCATCAGAGGATGTTAAACCGTCAGAAGATGTTAAACCATCAGAAGATGTTAAACCATCAGAAGATGTTAAACCATCAAATGATGTTAAACCGAGCGAAGATGCTCCGAAACCAAGTGAGGAAAAACCATCAGAAGATGTTAAACCGAGCGAAGAAGCTCCAAAACCATCAGATGATGTAAAACCATCAAATGATGTTAAACCAAACCAAGAAGCTCCAAAAGAAGATAAAAAAGCTCCAAGTTCAGAAGTGAAACAAGAAAAAGTAGCTCCTAAGAACGAAGAAAAACAACTTCCAAACACAGGTGTCGAATCACTTATTGGTTCATTAGGTGCTGGATTAGCAGCATTACTTGGTGGATTAGGTCTAGCAATTAAGAAAGACCATGATAAATAGTTATCCAGTTTTTAACCATAGCGTCATATTTCTGACGTTATGGTTTTTTTTCATTTAGGTCTGTACATGTTTTAATAGTTGTGCTATACTATAGAAGAAATAAATATAAACTTTATGTTTACATTAAAGGAGAGACTTATGGATAATCATTTAAGTAGCACTTATCAGGAACGAATGAATCAGACGGTGCGAGCAAAACTAGAAGCTGTGCTACCACATTTAGAACCCGGAATGAAATTATTGGATTTCGGTTCTGGATTCTCACCAGAATTCATTCATCAAATCGAAAAACGTGGCGTCATCTATCACGCATACGACATTTCACCAACAGTTCAACGACAATTAACTGTAAATGGTACGACGTGCGTGACGGACTTGTTAGATAAAGTAGAATACTATGATGTAATTTTTGCTTCAAGTGTGTTCCACGAACTTGTTTCTTATCAAACAGAATCAGAATACACTACTATAGTAAGAAACTTAATGGACACTCTGAAACAATATGGTAAAATCATCATTCGAGATTGGGATTTTCCAATCCAAATTGACAATGAAGAAACAAGACAATCCGTTCCATTCAGAATGGAAAAGCTCGTGGAGATTCGCCAGTGGTGTGACGCATTGTTAGAAAACAAGATTATCGAGTGGTTTGAAATCGACACGAGTAAGTACGTGGTGACAGCGACGGAATTCGACTTGTTGCAAATCATGTTCCATGTCACGTGGGGTCTCGACGCACTAGAGCGTGAGAGTCGTGAGATTTATCCACCGATTTTAACAGCATATAATATAGTGGATAACTCGACCGAACCAGACACAGTTGTCTTCGATACAGAGTATGACGAATATGATTACTCTTACTTACCACATTTACAAAAGTATTTCTTAATTGATGAGTTACCACAACATACAAAAAGTGTGCTTACACTTATGAAAGTACCACAAATTCGGTGAATGGGTATTGTGTAAACATTCACAAGTGTGCTATAATAATATAGATAACTGTGTATTAATTTAAATTACAGGTTCTAAATATGTACACTGGAGGTGGTTGCGTCAATGTAAAGATGAACAGTTAGGGAGGTGATTATGCTTGACAATTATACAACAAGTGGAAAAACACTTTATTAAAAAGAGTAATCCATACTATTCTATGTTTTGTGAATACACACATCTAGCAAAGAACTTGTATAACCATGCTAATTTTTTAGTTAGAAATGAGTTTACAAAAACAGGTAAGTGGTTACGCTATCAAGAGTTAGATAAAATTTTAAAACAAGATGTTGATTATCCAGATTACAAAAATATACCGGACGCTCAATCTGCGCAACAAACTTTACGATTGTTGGATAGTAACTGGAAGGCATTTTTTAACTCCATTAAAGATTGGTCAAAGAACAAAGATAAGTACACAGGAAGACCCAAGTTACCGAAATACAAACCAAAGGTAGGAAGGATGGTTTTTGTGGTTACAAATCAACGAGTGAGACTGAGGGATGATTTACTACACTTTCCAAAATCTTTTCGAGATTTTACTGTAAAACCTAGATGTGTACGATTGAATAATTTTAAGAAAATTAATCAAGTTAGAATTGTTCCAAACAATCAAATCTTTTGTGTAGAGATTGTGTATAGTATTTCTGTTGCTGATAATTTGTTATCAGATAATGGTCGTTATATGAGCATTGATTTAGGTTTAGATAACTTAGCAACTGTTGTTACGAATACTGGGTTGAACCCAGTTATTGTCAATGGTAAAGGTCTAAAATCAAACAATCAGTACTATAATAAGAAGAATGCTCATTATCAGAAAGTGGTAAAACAAATGAACAACAAATTTTACACCAATCGTTTATATCGATTGACTCAAAAACGAAATTTTAAAATTGAAGATTCGTTACACAAAATTAGTAAGTTTATAGTAACATCAGCTCTTTCTAACGATATTAGTATAATCGTGATTGGAAATAATAAAGATTGGAAACGAGACGTTTCTCTAGGAAAACGTGTGAATCAATCATTTGTAAATATACCACATCAGAAATTAATCGAAAAGATTATTTATAAAGCTAGAAATGCAGGTATTAATGTGATTCTTACAGAGGAATCATACACGAGTGGCACAAGTTTTATTGATGGCGAATCTCCACGAAAAGAGTTTTATAACAAGAAACGAAGAACACATCGTGGATTATTTGTAAGTAACCAAGGTATAAGTATTAATGCTGATGTAAATGCCGCATATCAAATAATGAAAAAAGTATTCCCTAATGTTTTTACAGATGGGATAGAGGGTGTAGTGTTACATCCAGTTAGAGTAGACATTGTTTAATAATGTTGACTAACAAATATTTTATTAAATAGATTTAATATTTTTAAAT
>ERZ773265.1732-NODE-1732-length-10788-cov-11.713314_pt1 | contig 10788 bp, 10 predicted proteins | sample MGYA00580512_ERZ773265 | MGnify/ENA primary metagenome ERZ773265 (study PRJEB29015, sample SAMEA2738169) | human oral metagenome | biome: human oral; feature: human-associated habitat; material: saliva | place: China | collected 2183 ...
TGAGCCCAATCCTGAAGAAGGGGGTCGTTGAGAGCGCGTCTCAGACCCTCGGCGATGTCGACCAACACCAAAAAGCGCACGCGAATAACGCACAGCTGCGTGCGCTGGGCGGTCGAACTCAGCTCCCCGTCTTGCGTAAGCTGCTCTCCTTGATGGAGGGCCAGCACTACTCTGCGCGTGCCGGGCAGGGCTGGGAATTTATGGACATGGCCGAATATAAGCCCGGCGATGATGTCAAAGATATCGACTGGGCAGCAACCGCTCGTGCTGGAAAGCCCATCGTTAAGCGATTTGAAGCCAGTGCGAATGTTCAGGTCATGCTGGTTGTTGATACCGGTCGCTCGATGAGTGCGCTTGCCCCTTCGGGCGAAAGTAAAGAAGCGGTCGCGCTGACGATTTGCCAGGTTGTCGCATGGCTTGCCTCTAGTCGAGGTGACCAAGTCGGTTTGGTGTCGGGCTGCCAAGGGCGTATGCGGCATATGCCTGCGCGATCGGGAAATGCGCATATCGAACTCATTCTGCGACGCCTCGAGGAAGACATTGACCTGCGTTCGCCCTCTTCGGATCTTGAAACCCTTCTTGCTCGCGTGCAGGCGGCAACCTACCGTCGCTCCCTCATCGTTTTGGTCACGGATGAAACGCACCCCCAGCCCACGCCTCGTGCGCGGGAATTGCTCAAGCGCCTGAGCGTCCACCACCGCTTGCTCATCATGCAGGTTGCAGATGCGGATCCGACGCAGCTCCCCGCTGGTACTCGGATCGTGGATGTTGACGCCGGCCCGCTTCCGGATTTCCTTTTGGGGGATAGCCAGATTGCCGCCGAGGCCGCCGCGCGCGCCGACCAGAGCCGCACGGCGGTGCGTCAATTCCTCGAGATCCCTGGGATTACCCGCGTGAGTGTTTCGTCCAGCGATCAGGTCGTTCGCACTCTTCTCTCCGCGTTGGAAAGGGAAAGTCGTGTCCGGTGAATTGCGCGAGGTTCTCAACTACCCGAACTGGATGTGGATTATTGGAGTCTTGCTTCTGGCTCTTGTCCTCGTGTGGGTAGGAGTGTGGCTGATTCGTTGGCTGCGCTCGAACCGCTTGCAGGAGCAGAATCAGATCGCGCTTATTCCCTTGGATGAGAAGCGTCGTCAGCGCTACCTGGGATTCATTGACGAGGTCGAGGGGCGCTTGAACACCGGCGACTTGGATGACCGCGGGGTGCACTTGGCAGTCGCAGGTATCTTGCGCGCACTGGGCACTGAACGTACCGGCCGCGATCTTGAGACCGCAACCGTCTCTGAAATTCGAAAGCTCATTCCCGCATGGCCTGATCTTGCGGATGCTCTTTCCGCCTGCGAGGACAGCTTTAAAGCAGACTCCGAGGCGAACGGTGAAGAGACTCAGTTCGATCCCGCATTCGTCATGGATTACGCGCGGGAGGTGGTGAAGAAATGAGGTATGGGTACCTCATCGCCGTCGTCCTGGGTGTTATTGCCGTTGCCGCAGCATTTGGCTGGTGGCGTGTCGGTCTGCGGCTTCATGCGAGGGAGCGTCGAGGCTGGGTTGCAAATACCGGTTACGTGCGTGACTTGCCGCGTTATCGTGCGCTGATGCGTCGCACGCGTATGGCAGTTGCTGGTTTGCTTGCTGTTTTTTGTGCCGCTGCTGTGTCGCTTTCTGTCGTTGCTGCAAACCCCGTTGACCGTCACGTTGATGACCGTCGCCTGGCCTCGCGAGACATTGTTCTATGTCTGGATGCATCAGGTTCGATGCTGGAATATGACAGCGAAATCGGTGATGCCTTCAAGAGTCTTGTTGAGCACTTCAACGGCGAGCGAGTGTCTTTGTACCTGTGGAGTGGTCGTTCGGTTCGGAAGTTCCCGCTAACTGATGATTACACGATGGTGAACGACAACCTCGAGACCTTGAGCTCGCTCCTGAGGAATGGCGTTATTTCGAAGACCTCGAACGGATATCGCATCACCAATGATCTTGCCCGTTATCTTGAGGGAACTGATGATCCCGATGGGCAGGCAGCATCCCTTATCGGTGATGGCCTAGCATCTTGCGTGCTTGGCTTTGATCACACGGATCAAGAGCGCTCGCGGACAATCATTTTGGCCTCCGATAACGAAGTCAATGGTGAAGGCTTATATACCCTCAAGGAAGCGATTGACTTCGCGAAGCGCCAGAAGGTTGAGGTCATCGGCCTCTACCCGGGTTCGACGTTGACCACTGAGGGCGAAGATATGAAGAACCAGGTTGAGTCCACCGGTGGCGAGTTCTATACGATGTCGAGCTCCGGCACAGTGGATTCGATTGTTCAAAATATCGAGGCCCAGCAGAAGCGCGAGGTTGAGGGCGACGCTCGCGTCACGGTTACTGACCGCGTCAATAAGCCCGTGGCTTGGCTGGCAGTTGCCATCGTTGCCTTCCTTGGGCTTGTTGGTTTTGCCAAGCTCTGAGGCCTAGGAAAGAGCCGGAGCGGGATCCCTTAATAGAGCCTAGGGGGCGGTAGAGGCTAAGACGTATTAGGGGCCTAGAGGCATTCTTTGAGCCTGCCTCGATTGGTGTCGTAGATACATTTGTGGGGCCGCAGCTGATGCTGCGGCCCCACAATGATTTATTGCCTGAAGCGCTTAGGCCTTGCGACGCTTAGCTGCAAGAAGACCAGCAATCAGGGTCATTCCTGCTGCGCCCAGAACCATTCCGCTCGTGGCACCGGTGTGTGCCAGAGGGCCTGCCTTCTTCGGGTTTTCAGCCTTGGGATTTTCTGGCTTGTTGGGCTCCTGAGGCTGATTGGGAGTGGGCTCAGTTGCCGGGGTGGTCGGAGTCGGCGAGACCTCGCATCCGGGGATAGAACCAACCAGAGTGTGGAAGAAGACCATGGGCTCCGACGTCGGGGTCTTGTGTGCCTTTTCGCCGGTCAGCACTGCGGTAACCTCAACGCTCAGAGAGGAGTTTTCCGGCATGTGTGCGATCGTGAAGGTCAGGGTCTTCTTGTCCGCGCTCACGGTCGGGTTGGACATTCCCGTCACCGACTGCGAGAAGCCATTGCCGACAAGAGCGCCGCCACCGGGGGTCAATGCAGAGGCGATCGAGGCCTCGTCGAAGGTTGCACCCTGGGGAGCGCTCACGGTCATCGTCGCGTTGTTCAGCTCGCGCTTGGTCGCTGCGTAGAAGCGCATGCGACGCGTTGCGCCGGCGGCATCAGAGTACTGGCGCGAAGGATCCCAGCCGTCAGCTCCGGCCTCGCCCCAGAGAGCGCCGGTTCCCTGCCAGCGATCGGCGTACTTCTCACGGAGGTCAATATCCTTCGAGTAGGGCGAGAAGGTGGTGCGTCCAACGACTCCGGCTTGGCACTGTCCGACAGTGAGTTCAGGCTCGGGAGTTGTCAGGCATGCGTTGCCCTTCTCATCAGTTTCGCGCAGGCCGCGGAAGTGAGAGGTTGCCTCGTAGTGTCCCGTACGGTCACCGGTTCCGACGAATTCAACGACCGCAGCGTGGCCTTCTGGTAGACCGTTCGGGAAGGTCAGCGTCCAGATATTACGCGCTGCATCGGTCTGGGTCGCGTTGGGGACGATATCCCAATCGAGCTTGCGTGCCAGCGCGCCGAAGGTCTGACGCTCCATGAACTGATCAACCGTGGTGTTCTTCACCTCAGTGCTCAGGTCACTGATCAGACGGACATTGGTCATGTCGTCGGGAAGATCCACCGTGAGGGTTGCGCCGGGAAGGATTCCAAACTCGGCGCCGATCGGGATGCGCCAGTACTGGATATCGCTCACAGGGTTGAACCAGTGGTGGTTCTCAAGCACGGCCTTGCTGCCGTAGTCGGGGTGGACACTCTCCATGAAGCCGGACGTTGAGTAAGGGCCCTTGCGGAGTCCGACCGGGATATTCTCCATGTTCTGATCGAGCATGGCGCGTGCGGTCCAGTCAACGACGCAACCGGAGCTTCGATCGCCATTGATTTGCCCGGGAACGCGTTCAACGGCCTGAGCATCAATGGCGGTGAAAGAGGAAAAAACGAGCGCCAGTCCGAGTGAACCGGCGGCAATGTTTCGGAGGGTTTTCATCTTGCCTCAATTGATCTTTGTGGTGTGTATCAGGACACCATGATACACAAATGAATTTAGCCGTGGGTCACTTCAGATGTCAAATAGATCTCCCTAGAGGATGAATTTGAGATGGGCACTATACTTGCCAGTGTTTGATCCGATCCGCAGGAGGAATATTGTCGCTCTCCTTCCGACCCCTGATGTCGGTTGCAATCATCATTGTGATCATTGCAGCGTGCGCTTTCTTCTCCTGGTGGAGTGCCCGGCGTCATCGCCCTTTTAGAACATCCGATCTGGTGCGCAGAGGCGCTATTACCTGCGCACTGCTCTCGATCCTGATCGGCCCTTCAGTTCCCGGTGAAGCACAAAAAGTGACGACCAATGTCGAGGTCTGGCTTGCGATTGACCGTACGGGTTCGATGGCCGCCGAGGATTGGGAAGGCGGAAAAACTCGCCTTCAGGGTGTGAGCCATGATGTTGAGCAGATTCTTCAAGCTGCTCCTGGGGCTCGTTATCGCATTATTACCTGGGATTCCGAGGCCGATACTGAGCTTCCCCTGACCTCTGACCTTGGTGCAGTTCGTTCCTTCGTTTCGACACTGACCCAGGAAGTAAGTTCTTCCTCGCGCGGTTCGTCTCCGGATCGCCCCGCACAATACATTGCGGAAGAAATGCAGGATGCCGCAAACAAACACCCTGAAAATACCCGCGTGCTTTTCATATTCACTGATGGTGAGACCTCGAATAATTCTGCTTGGAGGAGCGCCGGCGGAGGTGACTCTCAGCAGTGGAACAAGATCAAGCCTCTCCTGACGGGGGGCTTGGTGATCGGCTATGGAACCGAAGAGGGCGGAAAGATGAAGGTTGCCGCTCTGGGAAAGCAGAACGACAGCTCGAAACCTGAATACATCAAGGATTTTTCCCAGCCTGGAAACCCCGATGCGATTTCGAAGATTGATGTCAAAAAGCTGAACGAGATCGCTCAAAAACTTGGTATCGATATGGTTCGCTCACCCAATGATTCCGCCATTAGCTCCGCAGCTTCATCCTCGGTTCAAAATGCTCGAAATATCGCCGATGCAAACGATACGATCCAAACTTCGCGCTATGTGTTGTGGCCATCGGCTCTTGTTTTGACTGTGCTATTAGCTTGGGAAGCCGCTATTTTTGCGGGTCGTATCCACGCGCTGAGGAGGACCCGTGCGATTTAAGCGCCGCAGCGATAAGGAACAGCGTCCTACTGCTTTCTATCAGCCTCCTGCAGATGGCGAGGCCGCCGCTGACGCGCAAGCGGGAGATGGTGCCCCCAGCGCAACCCCGGCCTCTGCAAAGAGGAACGGCGCGGAGAAACCGCGACGCAACGGGAAGCTTTTGCGCCCTCTGTGGTGGTCTCTCCCTATTGTTGTGGTTGCGCTTGCTGTCGGAATTTATATGACCGCCCTGCCGCTGTGGGCATGGAATACGGGTCGCAGTGCGCGCGCGGGGAATAATGAGGGTGCTCTGAACTCCTATTCGCGGCAGATTTATTGGGGAGATCTTGGCCCCGCCAGCTGGGTTGCGCATTACAACGCGGGGACGCAGCATGTGAAGCTTGATCATCCTGACGAGGCCGTCGCTGAGTTGCGCATTGCTTGGGACCGGGTTCCGAAGGCGAAGCAGATCGAGGATGGTCGAATTGAGACCTACTCCTATGAGTGCACCGTCAGAATGAATTTGGCGCTTGCTTTGGAAAAGCAGGGCGATGCGGCGATGAGTACGGATCGTGCGCGCGCTGCTGAAATTTATAAAGAAATGGGCGAGGTTGTGGCCCCCTGTCAGTCCGCGGCCTCGACGCAGAATCAGCAGAACCAGAACCAGCAGGGCGGCGGCGGTGGCGCCGATGCTGACAAGGCTCATGATCGCGCTCAGCAAAAGCAGCAGCAGGCTCAGAATCAGGAAAATCAGGACAAAGACAAAGATAAAGACAAACAGAATCAGGATAAGGACAAGCAGAACCAAGATAAAGATAAGCAGAACCAAGACAACAAGGATAAAGACAAGCAAAACCAGGATCAGCAGAACCAGAATCAGGACAAGGACAAACAAGACCAAGACAAGTCCAAGGATCCTTATCAGGGAGAGACCAAAGAGCAACGCGCGAAGCGTGAAGAGATGCAAAAGCGTCAGGAGCAAACCGATCGCGAGGAGCGTCAGAACAAGGATCGCAAACGCGGAACCGGTGGGACGGGCGCCTGGTAAAACGTCTGTGATCTAGGTCTTAGGTCGGAATAAAGCGGAATCTGGGTGGCGTTTATGCCTACAGTGCTGCCTGAAAGCGGCTCCTGGAAGAAAGGCTTATCCCATGACTTACAAGGTCGCTTACATCATTGGTTCGCTGTCTTCGAACTCCATTAATCGCAAGCTGGTTGGCGCGATGATTGCCGACGCTCCAGCTGATCTGGAATTTGTTGAGGCTGATTTCTCGAAGCTGCCGCTGTACAGCCCTGATTATGATGCGAACTACCCGCAGATCGCTACTGACTTCAAGAACATCCTTGAAGATGCCGACGCGGTTCTGATTGCAACCCCTGAGTATGACCGCTCGATTCCTGGCGGTCTGAAGAATGCTATCGACTGGTTTGGTCGTCCGTGGGGATCCAACCCCATCGGTGGTAAGCCTGTTTATGTCGTGGGTGCATCTATGGGGTCGGTCGGGGCTGCTATTGGGCAGATCGCAACCCGTCAGACTCTTGAGTTCTTCAACCCTCTGTTGATGACGCAGCCCGAGGTCTACATGAAGATGTCTCATGAGGACATCGGTGAAGATGGTCGCTTTATTGATGCGGCAACTCAGGGATTTGTGAAGTCAGCTATTGAGGCATTTGCGGACTACATCCGTAAGCACGCCTGAGCGTTGAGGTCGCTGAGTTAAAACACCCTCCAGCCAAGACTGGGACTAAAGTCCTTTTTAAGGCTGGGAGGTGTTTTATTTATGTGTTTCGGGTGTTGGTGTGCCAACTTTGTTCAAATCGCATCACCCTGTTTTATTGCGGTAGACATGGTTGTCACTTATGGTCAATACCTTGTTATTCAAGGGAAAATCTCGAGAAAAACACAGAAGTAAAAACCTCCGAATGGTTTCTTGTCGGCGCTAACGTGAGGAACGGAGACGTAAAACACCCCCTGACATTCTGCGTCTCCACGAGGGCGCCTGTTGAGTCTCTTTCCGGGCGCCCTCAATCTCTTCTCGTTAAGTCTTATAGCGATGACATCAGCTCAGAAGGTCTGCGCAGTCGAGCGCCAAATGACGAAAATGCAGACTTCCCAGAAAAGCGGAAGGATGAGCCTTCTCAGACTAGGCTTGTGGCTACACGTCTACGCATGAGGAAGGGACATGAGCGAGAACCGCGTATCGGCCATTGAGTCGAACTATGAAGGCGAAAACGCCTCCGCTCATTCGCGCCCGCGTCCCCAGAAACCCCCTGTCTACCAGCGTGCATCTGACAAACTCTCGTTTACGCAGGACCGCGACTGGGGTTTCGATGATGTCGTCGATGCCCTGTTCTTTATCTTTTCCGGTGTGGCAACACTGTGGCTTGCCTACGTTTTCTTGGCGGGTTCAATCAAGCTCAAACCTACTGCCATCGCCTGGTTTCTAATCTGCTGGGCTGTTACCGCCTACCTCGCGCTTCCCAGAATCCACCAGTTGCTCACGTGGCTGTATGTTCCCGACTACTTCATCGGTCGTACAAGGACTGCTGATGGTCTTCTCGGTGATCCGGTGAACCTTGCTCTTGTTGGTAGCGAGATCGATATTCACGCTGCCATGACAGCGGCCGGCTGGGTGCGCGCTGACCCGATTACGCCCCGCACCGTTCTTCGAGTAATACGTGCCTTCGTCAGTCGTAAAAGCTGCGATGCTGCGCCAGTTTCAAACCTTGTGCTCTTTGGGCGTAAGCAGGACTTCGCCTACCAAAAAGCGGTTCCCGGTCGTTCTTCAGAACGCCATCACGTGCGTTTTTGGCGTACTCCCGATGGCTGGGTTCTTCCGGGCGGTCGTCGCGTCGAATGGCTGGCAGCGGGGACCTTCGATCGTGCTGTCGGATTGAGTCTTTTGACCTTCCAAATCACGCACAAGATCGATGCTGACATCGACATCGAGCGCAACTTCATCGTTGATGATGTCCTCTTCGCTAACCCTGCGGCAGAGCTAGAGATTCTTCCCGATTTCTTCAGTGCCTACCACGATAAGAATGGCGGTGGTGACCGAGTCATCACCGATGGTGACCTGTACCTATTGGATGTTCAAGACGTTGAACCCAACGATGATGATGCGCACGAAATGGCAGATGCTCATGATGTTGATTCCCAAGCGCATCGCCAGCGCCCAGTCCAACTGGTTGTTGGTATGGCCTTGGTTGCCCTCATGTTTGCAACGGAGCTGTTCCAGACTTATCTAGTCCTTCAAAATCCGTGGAAATACATCGCGCTTAATGTCATCGGCATTGATGATGTCGCCGATGCGCAAATCTACATTTTGACGATGAGGCTGGTTGTCGCTCTTGTGACTTTGGTGCTTCTTGTCATGGAAATCATTACTGCTGTCATGACGTGGAACGGACACCCTCGTGCGCGAATTATCCTTCTGACAGCCCTGAGTGCCGACATTATTTTCGGCGCTGCGGATATTGCCAGTTCGGGTGCAACTCACATCGTTTTGATGACGCTGATTCGTTCGTCTTTGGGGGTGCTTGCCCTATTGGCCCTTTCTGCGCGCGCCTGCCACCAATGGGTCAGAGAGCGTAAGAAAGAACGGCTTCAGGCGAAAGCAAAGCTTGCAGGCGTCCTGCCTACTTCGCCGGCTTCATAAACCACGCAGCCTGCGAGTCCTCGGGCACCCCATCGTTATAGGCAAGTCCCGCGTAGGCGGCCGCGTTCTTCCCCAGCTGGGATTCGAGGAATGCTTGGAAGGAGCGAGCGGCCTCGGAATTCGAAGAAGACTGCGGGACTGCGGCTGAAACGGTTGAATCCACGCAGGTTCCGGGGATAGCCTCGGCGCGGCTTTCGGTGCCGGTATTGGAGGCTGCAGCAACCGCCAGGCGCGCATCCCAGATCAGGATCGGACGCTGGTGGGAGCCCTGCGCGCTGGTCGCGCCCGAGATGAGTGAAAGGCGATCATCCGCAAGGGTAACGGTCCACTGTCCCAAGGCTTCCGCCGCGGAGGAAGAGATCGAATGCGCGTCGTTCAGGTTTTCTTTCCAGTCCTCGTAGTCCTCGCCGAGGACTGAGCTGGCCTTTGCGGCGAAAGCAGCGCCGGCCTCGGAATCCTGGGAAGGAATCGCAGTCAGAGAGGCGAAGTTTGCCGAGGAAAGGTCCTTGAGTGAAGAGGGGAGTGCCTTGCTATTTGCGGAGAACCATGAGCGATCAGCCCATGCGCATACCGGGTCATTGCCGATGGTGATTGCTGTCCCCAAAGCCGCTGCCTGTTTTGAATCGACGCCAAAGATGACGTCGGCATTTTGCGACGAATTCGGAGCGTACTCACTCTGCTCGATGGTGTAGCCGCTGGCGGCCTCGAAAGCAGAGACGTAGTCAGTGGGAAGGCGCCAGCCCGGCGCGTAAGCGATGCGTAGGGTTCCGCTTCCTCGTGGAATTCCGTCGGTATTGCCCGTGGTTGCACGGTTCTTCGTTGCCGAGGTCGCGCTCCCCTGAGCCGAAGACGTTGAGTCTGTGCGGAAGGGGTCATCCGTCCACTGCGTTCCCTGCGGGATGGAGGGAGAACACGCGCTCAAGGCTAGCGCGCCAAGAAGCGTGATGCTGAGGCGGCGCAGATGCGCTGAGCGTTGGGTGGACGGAGAGGCGGTCTTGGTCTTTCGCACCGTACCAGTCTAAGCAATAGTGCATGGAAGGAGAGATATTCCCGCGGTAATAGGGCAAAATGTCAGTATCGAGTGTTCGATGCGATCTGATGCAAGGAGTCATCATGGGAAGCAGTCTCAGTCAGAAACTCATTACCGCAGGGCTGTCTATGGCCGTCGGTTTCGTGGCCGGAAAGGTCGCGGAGCTGGGCTGGAAGGCTGTGACCGGTCAGACCGCACCTCAAGATGATGATGGCACCGCGTCCTTGGTTTCCGTGGTCGCTTTTGCCGCGGTTTCTGCAGCTATCGCAGCAGTTGCTCAGCGTGGTGTGGTCAACAAGACGAATAAGTGGTTTGCGCCGGTCGAAGCCGTGTCGCAGATCCTGTCGGATCTTGATCAGCCGGCTATCGCAAATTAGAAAATAGCGGAAGATAGGTGGACAGATCGGTGCGCTGTCCCGAGGCCTGAAGATCCCCGCGGGAGAGCGCGTCATTCCAGTCCAGCATTCCGCATGCGAGTTTGAGCCAGGTTTCTGGCGACATTTCGATCACCGCCGGGGGAGTCCCTCGGCGGTGAGTTGTACCCGGGAGGATTTGCGTCGCACCGGCCGGGGGGACGCGGAGCTCGACGGCGCGACCGGGGTGAAGTTCGGCAATTTCTTCAAGCGTGTAGCGCACTGCGGTGAAGAGTGTTTGTCGTGTAGCGCTTTCGGGGGCGCGGTACCACGTGAGGAGTGCGCTGTGGCCTTCTGCAGGATCGATACGCCTTTTTGCCATGTCGTCAGTCTAGGTCGCCTCGTCTATCTTGGCGTGGAATTGCCCCATCCTGCCAGATCCGCTATTGTGGAGTGCCGAGGTAGCGTGTCCGAGCGGCCGAAGGTGCAGCACTCGAAATGCTGTGTGGT
>ERZ773265.1747-NODE-1747-length-10732-cov-2.851925_pt1 | contig 10732 bp, 11 predicted proteins | sample MGYA00580512_ERZ773265 | MGnify/ENA primary metagenome ERZ773265 (study PRJEB29015, sample SAMEA2738169) | human oral metagenome | biome: human oral; feature: human-associated habitat; material: saliva | place: China | collected 2183 ...
TTATTCACAGGCTCTTTTTTTGTTGAAGTGTTTTCACATGGCTTATTAGGCTACAAAATGAAATGCGTCACGAGGTGTTTTATCGTGTCCAACTACCTTGCCGCAATACACAAAACCAGCATGTGTAAGCGTTGTAGTCATAGCGACATTTGCTTCATGAGTATCTGCGCGAACGTTTGAATAGTTTTTGCAAATCCAATTGAATATAAAAGAGGCAATTCCGCGACCTGTATATTTAACAGCCACTCGGTGAATAACAACGTAATCCAGGCTGTTTATCCAAGCGCCTTCAGCAATATTGACGTATGCCTCGTCAGGACCGGGTAAGAGCGAAAAACAACCAATAATTTCTTCCGATCCTCTATCTTCTGTAACTACAAAGAGACCGTTTCTTTCAAGATCTGTTGCAGCATCTTCTAAAAGTGGGTAATTCTTGGTCCACTGAAACGTGTTATTTTGCTGATACATAGTCTGACGACCTATGTCGTACAAATCTGCAACAGCGCTGAGATCTTTGGCAGCAGCTCTTCTGATAAACATCAGAAAACCTTGATACTCAAAGTTTTAATAATGCTCTGACCAGGTTGAAGGATTATGATACCCGGCTTGTGTTCAAAAATGCCGTCGCAGTCAACGGTATCGGCAATTCCACACCAAGGTTCAAGTGCAACAAATGGACAGGCAGGTGCAGCGCTCCAAATACCAAGGTAATCAAAACCCTCAAAGTCCATCTGAATACCGTGTGAATCAGACACATTTTCAGCATGAGCCGCAAGTGTAATGCGTCTATCAGGGACATCTTCAAGTGTGATGGTCTTCTCGCGATCAATAAGCTCCCAAGACAGGTTAAGCGTATCAGAGTCCACGATAAGCCTCTGTGGAGTTGTGTAATCGCAAAGACCCTCATCAGTAATAGAGGGGCCATAGCTGGTCCAGGAGCGCGTAAATAAGAGGTGATACTGGTCCAAAGCGGTAGCCTCAACGCCGGGGATTGGAATGTTGAACGCCGGGTGAGCGCCAAGGGTAAACGGTAGTACAACGTTTGCAGGATTAGTGACCTTATACGTTTGTGTCAGTGTATCGCCATCTACCGAGAAGATCAGTCTGAGTTCAAAGTCATAGGGATAAGATTTGCGAGTCTCTTCGGTACTTTTTAGCTGGAGCGTTACAGAAGAGGTACTCTGCTCGACAACCTCAAACTGGTTGAGGCGAGCAAGTCCATGACGGGCAAGAGAAATGGTACCTTCCGCAGACTCTGCTTTACTGTCTTTGAGAACGCCAACAATGGGGAAGAGGATAGGAGCTCGTCTTGGCCACCAGTTGGAATCTCCCTGCCAGAGGTATTCTGACTCACCTTTGCGTAAGCTCATGAGCTGTGCGCCCATGGTGTCAATTGAAGCGGTAAGAGAGTTGCTAGAAATAGAAATAATTTCAGACATAAATGCCTCCAGCTAAAGAATAAGCCAGCCTCTTTTGAGACTGGCTTAGTATACCAAGTTAGAAGTGCAGAAAGACTAGTTATTGTCTGCCATCTGAGCCTGAACAGCAGTAATTGCAACAACGCCAACAATGTCGTCAGCGGAGCAACCACGGGAGAGGTCGTTGACAGGACGAGCAATGCCCTGAAGAATTGGACCGTATGCCTCAGCACCACTGAAGCGCTGAACAAGCTTGTAGCCAATGTTTCCAGCCTCAAGGTTAGGGAAGACCAGGATGTTTGCGTTTCCTGCTACCTTAGAGAATGGAGCCTTGAGCTTACCAACCTCAGGAACAAGAGCTGCGTCAAGCTGAAGATCGCCGTCGAGTGCAAGCTCAGCGTTCTTCTCGTGAGCAAGCTTTGTGGCCTCCTGGACCTTCTCGGCAGTTGCGCCGCCAGCAGAGCCCATAGTGGAGTAGGAGAGCATGGCAATACGAGGCTCATCGCTCATGAATGCGCGCCAAGAATCAGCGGAAGCAAGAGCAATCTCGGAGAGCTCCTCTGCAGATGGATCAATGTTAAGGCCGCAGTCAGCAAAGAGCAGAGTGCCGTCCTCGCCAAAGTCAGTTGAAGTGCTCATGATAAAGAATGCAGAAACAAGCTTGGTACCAGGAGCAGTCTTGATGATCTGCAGAGCAGGCCTCAAGGTGTTTGCGGTAGAGTGGCAAGCGCCAGAAACCAGGCCGTCAGCATCGCCCATCTTGACCATCATGGTTGCAAAATAGGTAGCGTCGTTCATCTGCTTGCGAGCTTCCTCAATGGTGACGCCCTTGCGAGCACGAAGTTCAGCAAACTTCTGAGCATATGCCTCATGGCGCTCGTCAGTAGCAGGGTTTACTACAGTTGCACCTGGAACATCAATCTGCTCAGGATCGCCAAGAATAATGACCTTTGCAATACCTTCTGCAACAATCTTCTGAGCTGCATCGATGGTACGCTGGTCCTCGCCCTCTGGAAGAACAATAGTCTTTACGTCGGACTTAGCGGTTTCTTTCATACGGTCAAGAAACTTGCTCATGTGTCGTGCTCCAATCATACTTTGACATCTGTGCTTCGTTGAATTTTGCACTTCTCAGCTTGCAGTTTGTATAAAAGCCAGACACAAAAAGCCAAGAAATGCATTTTCACACAATTGAATATTTTACGCCTAACGGCAGAGCTTTGCGCCCCGCATGACTCACTTTATGGCCACGTGTTAAAATGAGTGAAGTTTCACATACAAATCCTGCGCACTTAGGCGCACATGGAGGTTTACATGTCTATCAATCATGGTCTTCCTGCCGGTTTTAACCCCGACAACTACGATGTTATTGTTGTTGGAGCTGGCTATGCAGGCGCAGTTGTTGCTCGTCGTATGGCAGAAAACTGCAATTCAAAGGTAGCAATCTTTGAGCGCAGAAACCACATTGCCGGCAACGCTTACGATCGCCTTGATGACGCGGGCGTTCTTGTTCACGAGTACGGTCCACACATCTACCACACCATGAGTGACCGTGTTCACCAGTTCCTCTCGCGCTTTACTGAGTGGACTAACTACCAGCACAAAGTTCTGGCTAACATTAACGGTCAGCTCATGCCTGTTCCTTTTAACCACCAGTCTTTGAAGCTTGCCTTTGGAGAAGAGCGTGGCGAGAAACTCTATCAGAAGCTGGTTCTTACGTTTGGTGAGAACGTCAAAGTTCCTATCATGGAGCTTCGCGAGAAGAACGATCCAGATCTGGAAGAGATTGCCGACTACGTTTATGAGAACGTCTTCCTGCACTACACCATGAAGCAGTGGGGAAAGACTCCAGACCAGATTGACAAGTCCATCACAGGTCGCGTTCCAATCTTTGTCGGTGATGATGACCGTTACTTCCCAGGTGCAACCTATCAGGGCATGCCAAAAGAGGGCTACACCAAGCTCTTTGAGAACATGCTTGACCATGATCTGATTGACGTCTTCCTAGATGTTGATGTCCGTGACATCATGAAGCTCACCGCTTCTAACGTGTCTGTTTGCGAGAAACCATTTGCAGGTGAGGTAATTTACACCGGTCCTTTGGATGAGCTTTTCAACCTTGATCAGGGCGCTCTGCCATATCGTACGCTTGATATGCAGTTTGAGACGCTTGATCAGGACCAGTTCCAGCCTGTTGGTACCGTCAATTACACCACCAGTGAGGACTTTACTCGTATCACCGAGTTCAAGAATATGACTGGTCAGGTTCTTCCTGGTAAAACAACTATCATGCGTGAGTACTCACACGCCTATGTTCCAGAGAGTGGCCAGACCCCTTATTACGCTATTCTTGAGCCAGAAAATCAGGAGCTCTATCGCTCTTACAAGGAGCGCACTTCTGGCATTCTGAACTTCCACGCAGTTGGTCGTCTTGCTGAGTATCGTTACTACGATATGGATGGCGTTGTTGCTTCTGCTTTGGAACTTTCTGACGAGCTTATTGCTCATCAGGCATAGGGAGCTTGCATGAAAAAGACAATTACCTTTGGTATTCCATGCTATAACTCTTCGGAGTACATGGATCACTGCATTGAGTCAATTCTTGAGGGCTCTGATTACGCTGATGACGTGCAGATTGTTATTGTTGATGACGGCTCTGTAAAGGATGATACTGCCGCTAAAGCTGACGCTTGGCAGGAACGTTACCCCAACATCATTAAGGCAGTTCATCAAGAGAACGGCGGCCACGGCATTGCTGTTATGAAGGCTGTTTCTCATGCTGATGGTGTGTACTTTAAAAACATTGACTCAGATGACTGGGTAGATGGTGATGCTCTGAAGACCTTCCTTCAGCAGCTCCGCACCTTTATTGCCTCTGATAATCCTGTTGACCTGGTTCTCTCTAATTACGTCTATGAGCACGTTGAGGACAACACACAGAACTTTGTAGACTATCGCGATGCTGTTCCTACCAACAAGATTATTGGCTGGGAAGAGATTGGCCGCTTCAAGCTGTCTCAGTACCTTTTGATGCACGCAATTACCTACCGCGTTGAGGTTCTGCGCTCTGCAAATATCCAGATGCCTGAGCACACCTTCTATGTGGATAACGTCTATGCCTACGTTCCATTCCCTAAGGTAAAGACTATCTACTACGTTGATGTTGACCTGTATCGTTATTTTATTGGTCGAGACGATCAATCAGTTAACGAGAAGGTCTTAACAAGTCGCGTTGATCACTACTGGCGTGTTGCTCGTAATATGATGCACGCATATCACATCTACGACGACATCTCTTCTCCACGTCTTCAGACGTACATGATGAGTTACTTCACTATCATCATGGCAATCTGCTCTGTCTTCTCTAAGATGAGTGACCGTGAAGATGCCATGGACCAGCTAGAGGAGCTCTGGGATGAGCTTCGCGCTTACGATAAGAAGATGTACCGTAAGGCTCGCTATGGCCTTGTAGGCACTGCTACAAACCTTCCTGGCAAGATTGGTAAGACGGTCACTATTGGTGGCTATCGTGTAGCTCAGAAGGTTGTTAAGTTCAACTAAACGTTCTTTCAAATCTAAAAGCAAAACCCTCGCATCCAAGATGATACGAGGGTTTTCCATTATTAATAGAGGTGCTTTAGTGCTTACGACCTGCAAGAGCGTGCTCTAGATAGTCATGATTACCGGTAAATTTAACCAGCTCGCGAGAAAGCAAAGAGACGGGGAGCCCCACGACATTCTCGTAGTCTCCTTGAATGCTTTGTACCAGATAGCGACCATTTCCCTGAATGCCGTAAGCGCCAGCTTTGTCCATTGGTTCTCCTGAGGCAACGTAGGCAGCAATCTCGTCTTCGGAGAGTTCAAAGAGCGTGACGTCAGTAGTCTCCACAAACGCTACGGCAACAACAGATGGTGCTCCGTCAGGAGAAGGGGACTTAAAAGCCTTAAAGCGTCGCAAAGCAACACCGGTGGATACGTGGTGAGTCTGGCCAGAAAGCTTAGAAAGCATGCGTTTGGCGTCTTCCGCGTTTGCAGGTTTACCAAAAACCTGGCCGTCATCTGTCCAGACAATGGTATCTGCGGCAAGCACAATCTCATTGTTGAGCTGCTCAAAATCAGGCCGCTCCATGAGTTTATAGCACACCGCAATGGCTTTTTCTTGAGCTAGGCGCTTTACCAGTGCAAGGGGTTTCTCGTCAACTTTTTGAGCTTCATCAATATCAGCAGGCATAACCTGTGGATCTATTCCCATAGACTGCAAAAGTTCAAGGCGCCTAGGGGATTGTGATGCAAGAATCATATGCGTTCCTATCAGTTGTGCTTATGCTGATACTGTACCCAAAAAAGAAGCCTGATAGGCGAGAAACCCATCAGGCTTATTTGCTAAGAAAGAAAAGCTAAGCTAAAAACTAGTCAAGCTCAATAGCGGTGACTGGGCAGCCATCGCAAGCCTCCTGTGCTGCGTCCTCTGCAGCCTCAGGAACCTCTTCCTCAATAGCGTGAGCAAGACCGTCGTCGCCGATCTCGAATACCTCAGGAGCAGTGCTCTCGCAGAGACCGCAACCGATGCAATCCTCATTAACTGTTGCCTTCATAATACATTCCTCTCCGTATCTCGAGCCCCTTACTCGAGCAATACTTATCTTGCATTCAAGACTACTTGATTGCAATGTATTTTTTACACGTTTCTTTGCTGTTATGCAACAACAAAGGCGCAGATAATTGAAAGAACATTACTTGAAGTAGTAAGTGTACATCTGACCTGCATATATAAAAGGTTTAATTTTTTAGAACAACCGCTTCATTTAGTACAACTGTCTTGTTGGGGACAGTCTATAACTCTTTTTTGAGCATAACAATTTCGCTAGTTCTGTACTCTTCAACAAATCCATTCTTTAAAAACATTGTGACTGATGGATTGTCTATGGCGATATCATCGTAGAGCTGCTTAATACCGTTCTGTTTAGCTGCGGCACAGAGCAAATTTAATCCAATGCTGCCATAGCCCTTTTTTCTAAATGGAGCATAGACTATGACATCTGCCATATAGAGATTTTGATCACTGTCGTAATGGTAGGCGACCTCTCCAATAAAATGACCGCCGCTATCCATTAAATACCTGTAATAACGTTTATTCTCATGCTTTACAATCCAAAAATCATACCAGCCATGCCACACTTCTTTTGGAAAGGGAATTGTTCCTCCCCAGGCATGGTTATATGCCATCGTTTCTTCGTCTGCCATCATCTTCTGACGAAACCAAAGATCTTCTAATGACGGTGTATATAGAGTAATAGGACTTTTACATTCTTCTTTCATCAGTAGGTTCACGCGTCCTTTTCTTGTCTGTTTTTGGAACCACATTTGATGCTCTTAAATGTCTTTTTCAGCCTCTGCTTGAGTCTCCGCTTGAGTTTCCACCGTATCATTTACTGCGGACTGTTCATTTTGCACTGTGCTTTTATAGAAGGAGCCAGACAGTCGATCAAACAAGAATCGTTTGTTCATCAGCATCAGTACAACGGTAATGATAAATAAAAGAATTAAAGCCGCAAACATAATGGGGAATAGTGCAAGGAAAAGCATCGAGTCTGGAGTCTTATTAAACTCATTAGTCAAAAACAACAGGCCGTCAGGAATCAGATGGAAATAGATTGTGATGAGTAATCCTCTTAGCATAGTGCGAGAAATTCTTTGTTTCTCGTATGAGAGCTTAAAACGCAATAAAGCGCTACCAAGCGTTTTGCCATTAAAAAGTGGGATTACAGCAAAGTAGAGAGCAATAAAGAGCGAAAAAGGGATTGTGGTGTTTGAGAGATTGTAAGGGATGGCCACAATAAATGTATCGATGAGCAATGATAGGCCAACACGGATTTGAGAAACCTGTGAGCCTGCCTCAAACGATTCTTCGTCAATTTTGTCTCTAGAAGGAAGTAGCCACACGGCTAACGCTCCAAGAGCATATCCAATGCAACCACCTGTAGTGTTTTGAATAATATCGTCAATATCGGCAAGGCGATACGGTCCTGGATATAAGAAATAAAGACCAGAGAGCTGAGTTAGTTCAAAGAACAGACTGAGAAGCGCAGTAAGCAAAAGCGTCTTTTTAAAGCTGCATTTGAAATAATAACGAAGATACATGCCAAAAGGAATGAGCATCAAAACGTTAAAAGCAGGAACGTAAAACGTTGGATCCTTTACTGACAAAATCCACGTAGCAGGCTTAGAAATTTCAAAAGGACTTTCTTTTAAGAAATCAAAAACAAAGGAAAAGGGAATCAGATTAAGCATCTGTGTGTAGGTGGTATGCACCGTATCTGGATCTGGCAGTGGCAGAATTACCAAGAAGTACATGGTAAGTAAATACAGGATAAAGGAGTACAAAATCAAGGTTCTAAGTTTATTGACAGAACCGTATTTCCGGTAGTTGATAATCATGTAGGGCAAGGTAATCAAAAATGCCAAAAAAGGGAAGACGAGCATGGCAATTTTGATGGAATTTATATATCCCATTGCATCTCCTGAATAACCCTATTTAAACCCGCTCAAGCAAGCAAGCGTTTTCCACATGGAAGGTCTGTGGGAATAGGTCTACTGGTGTGACGCTCACAGGTTTGTATGAGCCAATCTCAACAAAGCGTTTAAGGTCACGCGCAAGTGTTGCAGGGTCGCAGGAAACATATGCAATAGCACGCGCAGGCTGTTCAGAAAGCTGCTGAATTACTTCAGGAGCAAGTCCTGCGCGAGGAGGATCAACAATAATAACGTCAGCATCTGTATCAGGGAATTCTCTACCTGCGTCTCCGCCTACTGCGTCTACGTTATCAAGCTTGGCCAACTCAAGATTGCGGCGTAGATCTCTAACTGCTGGACCATAGGCTTCAACAGCAGAAACAAATCCTGCACGTTTTGCGAGGGGAAGCGTGAAGGTTCCTGCTCCACAGTAAAGATCCATAGCCTCATCGTCTGGCTGAACATCCAAGCCAGAAAGCACAAGCTCAACGAGTTTCTCGGCACCTTTAGTGTTGACCTGGAAAAACGAAGGTGCAGAAAGCTGCATCTTCTGACCATCGATAAGCTCGCTCCATGAGCCGGTGCCACTTAGACGCTCAACGCCTACAACGCGGCGGGCTTTACTGGGGCCTTTTGTCATAACGCGGACAACACTTGTTGCCTTTACTGCGTCGCCTAAAACGCGTGCCACTTGCGCGCGTGGGAAGCTGCTCGGAGCGGTCCAGAGCGCTACTTCAAGCTCTTTGGTACGTCTAGATACTCTGATGCCAATGCGTTCTATATCAAGCTCGTGAGAGCCCGAGAGGTAGGAGAGCGCACCGCTTACAGCTCCAACTGCCTTCTGGTTGCTCTTATCCAACAGCGGACAGTCTTTAATACGAACAATATCTTGCCCGTTAGGCGCGTACATGCCTACCAGCGTTTTATTGCCGTTACGCTTAAATGCAAGCTCAATTTTGTTGCGGTATCCCCACGGCTCACCGGGGGAAACAATATCTTTTACCAGTTCAGAAACATCGTCGGGTGAAAAATGCCCAATGCGTTCAAGAGCAGAGACTACGCCGTTGCGCTTCTCGACAAGCTGCTGCTCGTAGAGCATGTTGCCCCAAGGAGTGGCGCCTGTAAGTGCCACAAAAGGATTGGGGCGAGGCTCTCTGAATTCTGACGCTTCCAAGACTTTTACAAGTTGTGCGCGAGAAAACCTGTCCGTGTCCTCGGTAATCTGCACACTGACGGTATCTCCAGGGACGGCGCCTCCAGAGATAAAGACTGTTTTACCTTCTTGAGTATGAGCGATGGCGTCTGGGCCATAACTCATACGTTCAACATGTAAGGTGAGCTCAGACACTTAGTAGACCATTCCCATGGCTTCGCGGACCTCGTCAAGCGTGGCGTTAGCAATAACGTTTGCACGAGCGTTTCCGTCATGAATGATGTCGTGAATAAGGTTTGGCTGAGCTGCAAACTCTGCGCGCCTCTGACGAATTGGCTCAAAGTAGGTGTTAACAGCATCGATGACGTAAGCCTTGAGTGCTCCGCCGCCACCCAAGCCAATCTCGTCAGCAATTTCTTTTGGATTACGACCAGTACAAATACCAGCAGTGGTAAGCAGTGCAGAGACGCCCGGACGGTTGTCTGGGTCAAAGGTAATCATGCGCTCAGAATCAGTCTTGGATTTCTTGATAAGCTTGGCGGTCTCTTCAGCTGTCATAGAAAGTGAGATAGCGTTACCGTAAGACTTACTCATCTTGCGTCCATCAAGACCTGGAATCAATGGGGTAGAGGTGAGAAGGCCAGAAACCTCTGGGAATACCTTTCCATAGCGCTCGTTAAAGCGACGGGCAATCTTAGAAGTAATCTCAATGTGAGGCAGCTGATCGCGACCAACAGGAACAACATTTCCTTTACAGAAAAGAATGTCACATGCCTGGTGGACAGGATAGGTGAGGAGAAGACCGGTGAGAGCATGTCCAGATGCTTCCTGCTCTGCCTTAACGGTTGGATTTCTATGAAGCTCAGACTCGGTAACAAGCGAGAGGAACGGCAACATAAGCTGATTGAGAGCTGGAACTGCAGAATGCGTGAAAATCATAGTCTTCTCTGGATCAATTCCGCAGGCCAGATAATCAATAACCATATTGTAGACATTGTCTGCAATATGCTCAGTAGTGTCTCTGTCTGTAATGACCTGATAGTCTGCAATAATGATATTGGTATGAACACCAAGATTTTGGAGTCTTACGCGCTCAACAATAGTGCCAAAGTAATGACCAAGGTGAAGTCTTCCGGTGGGACGATCCCCTGTAAGCATGTTGTACTTTCCTGCTCATCTGTTAAATCCTGACCAGCATAAGGAATACCAGTCAAAATCGAAGCTTCAGTAAGGTTTGGCGTCAGAATATCTGCACCGTTTACCAGGGATTTCATTGCATCGCAAAGCTCTTGCGTATAGGTTGGATACATCTTGCCGCCGTCGCCCATAACTGGATCGACAACACGAAGCGCCTTTGGATGCTCCTGGTACAAACGCTGAATGCTCGCAACCTGCTCAGCAGCGCCGAGGAAGCCAGAATAAATGGCGTCCAGGTCAATGCCCTCTTCCTGCCATGCATCAAGGTAGTCCTCGAGCATATTGGTGGTGTCATGCATGTAGAACGTAGGGAACTTGGTGTGTGCCGAGAAAAGCGACGTAGGCACAGGGCAAACGTCACATCCTGCTGCAGAAAGCACCGGAATAGCTACGCCCAGCGAGCATTTTCCGTATCCGCAGAGGTCATGCACTGCGGCAATGCGAGGGATGT
>ERZ773265.1749-NODE-1749-length-10731-cov-3.790371_pt1 | contig 10731 bp, 9 predicted proteins | sample MGYA00580512_ERZ773265 | MGnify/ENA primary metagenome ERZ773265 (study PRJEB29015, sample SAMEA2738169) | human oral metagenome | biome: human oral; feature: human-associated habitat; material: saliva | place: China | collected 2183 ...
TTTGGCATCCGTCTGTTTCAAGGCAAGGTATATGTTGCGGGCAATCACTCTGGCATTTCGGCAACTCATCCAGGTGTGGGGGTCTGTAATGCCATTGATAGTCTGTGCAGGAGTGATGCCTTCTGAAGTGTCTATAAATCGTGTATGAGGTGCATTCGATTTGAGTTTTGCCATCCATGTGCGTTCAAAACCTATCTGTCCGATTTTCATGTAGAGTGCACTTTCGTTGAGATTGGCCATTTGTCGTGCTGTGGGCTCATAGGTTTCAGGACTCATTCCGCCTGGAACCATCGTTACAACCGTAAAGCGATTGCCGGCAATCTGTTGGGTGAAATAGCGTAACGGCTCTATGCTTACGGTAATTTCCCGGCTGACTTTGGGGGATGAAAAACTGCAAGCGGTCAGGGTTGCTGCCGAGAAAGCAAGGACAAGATAGCGTGCGAATTTTCCTGCAGTGATGCTGATCGTCGAGATAAACAGGTTGGAACGCATCAGTCCTAATACGATTGTAATGGCACTCCCGATGATAGGCAGGAAAGCAAAGAAGCCCATCCATGCGCCGTGTCCGGCCATGAAGCGCTGTGCTTTGTTGAGACTTTCGGGCTTTACATGCAGATATTTCTCAATCCAGTCCATGCGTCCCATGTGTCCGATGCCATAGTTGAATAGTCCACCCATGACATTTCCTACGGTCGCATAAAGGATGAGAGGCCATGGTTTCAGTCCTGCTGCGAGCAAACCCAACATGACAGCCTCACTGCTGAAGGGGAAGAAACTGCCGGCAAGAAAGGCAGAAAGGAGCATGCCCCAATAGCCCCAGTCTATTAAAAAAGCAATGATGGCATCCATAAATTATAAGCTGTGAGCAGCAATATGAGCACGATGACCAGATGAAAAGCTATGTTGGTGAGCCATGTTCGGGTCAATGCAAGGAAGTGTCCAAATAATACTGCAGTGGTAATGATCATGATGTGAATGAGAAAATCATAGTGCTGGGGCTGCAAGATGATGAAAAGCATCGTGGCAACATGCAGGGTAATGAACGTCTCATAGAACATACGGACTTTTATTTTATCCTTATAGCTGTTGCGTAGGAAATGAATAATCCCTGTCAGTCCAAGGAAAGCAACGAAGAAAAAGGTAACGGCTTGATGCTCGGTGACATGCTGGTAGTTGCTGATGTCACCGAAGACTGCAAGTTCAGTGAAGTGGGAAAGCAGGCTTGGAAGATTGTGGGTGTAGACATAGTAGCCTGCCACGAACCAATAGGGAAACAGCAATCCGAGAATGGATGCTGTGAAGGTGCGGAGACTGAAAGCCAAAATATAGGCAGCAAGAGCAATCCAAAGGAAAGGAACAAAATAGAGAATTTTGACGAAGAAGATGCTGGCAATGCCAATCATAGCAAAGGCATAGAACACAGGGCCTGCTCCTCTGCGGTTTTGATAGGCTTGGAAGATGATGAAATAGAAAGCAATGAAGCATAGGGTTACAATGCTTTCATTTGTGTTTGTGCCACGGAAACAAACCGCAGCTGACAGCATCAAGTAGGTACATGACAGCATCCGACTATACACTCTGGTAAGCGAATAGTGGTTGTTTAGCATGGCTATCGTTTCTGTGGCAATGAAAAGACAGGCCGCCTGCACCCATAATCCTTGCTGAACGGCGCCTGCAAGCAATGCAACAACAGCGCCATAAAGGGCTGTCAAAGGCAGTGTCAGCCTGCTTGTTGCTATTCTTTCCTGTCTTCTTTTCCTTGTCATTTAGAGGTCTTTGCCTATATCTTTTCTGAAATATTTATCAGTAAACTGAATTTTCTGTGCTTCCTTGAAACTCTTTTGCAGGGCTTCTTCCTTGTCTTTTCCATAGGATGAAACGGCAATAACGCGTCCGCCGTTGGTCACGATGCGGCCATCTTTGCAGGCTGTTCCACTGTGAAAGACGATACTTCCGTCCACCTTGTCAAGCCCAGTGATAGGATAGCCTTTCTTGTATGCCTCGGGATAGCCACCACTGACAAGCATCACACAGACTGCTGCACGTTCATCGAACTCGATTTCCCGCTTGTCAAGATCGCCATGAGCAATGCCTTCAAACAGGTCTACGATATCACTTTTCAAGCGAAGCATTACGCTTTCTGTCTCTGGATCACCCATACGGCAGTTGTATTCGATAACCATGGGTTCGCCGGCAACGTTGATAAGCCCGAAGAAGATGAAGCCTTTATAATCTATTCCCTCGTCAGCAAGACCTTCAACAGTTGGGCGAATGATGCGGTCTTCCACTTTCTTCATCCACTCTTTTGTGGCAAATGGAACGGGTGAAACGCTGCCCATACCGCCCGTATTGAGGCCCGTGTCGTGCTCTCCAATGCGTTTGTAATCCTTGGCTTCAGGCAAAATCTTATAGTTTTTACCGTCGGTAAGCACGAAAACACTGCATTCAATACCGCTCAAGAACTCTTCAATGACCACCTGTGCACTGGCATTCCCAAACATGCCTGCAAGCATTTCACGTAGCTCTTTCTTTGCTTCTTCGAGTGTTGGAAGTATCAATACGCCCTTTCCTGCACAGAGTCCATCAGCTTTCAACACGTAAGGGGGCTGTAAGGTCTCAAGGAATTGAAGCCCTTCTGCAAGCGTTGTACCATCAAAAGTCTGATACTTTGCAGTTGGAATATGGTGTCGTTGCATGAAACCTTTAGCGAAGTCTTTGCTTCCTTCAAGTATGGCGCCGGCCTTGGAAGGGCCAATCACAGGGATGTGTTGAGTCCGTTTATCATGTTTAAAGCTGTCGTAGATTCCTTTTACCAATGGATCTTCGGGACCGACAACCACCATGTCGATAGCTTTCTCTACAGCAAATTCTTTTAATTTTTCAAAGTCATCAGCCTTGATATTGACGTTTTCTCCGCAGTCAGCTGTGCCGGCATTGCCCGGAGCAATATACAACTTATCACACTTTTTGCTTTGGGCTATCTTCCATGCTAAGGCATGTTCGCGGCCACCTCCACCCAATAATAATAGTCTCATGATTGGAATCTATTTTAAATAATCAAAGAAATACTGGCTGATTCTTTCGTGCAGATGCACACTCTGATGTCCTCTCATGTTGTGAGGCTCGCCTGGATAGACGAAGAAGTCAGGCTGTGTTCCTGCTGCAATGCATGCCTTCAAGAAAGAAAAAGCATGCTGTGGTACGACAACGGGGTCGTTAAGACCAATGATTATCTCAAGTTTTCCCTTAAGATTCTTAGCTTTTGGCAGCAAGCTACATGCTGCATAACCTTGTGGATTGGCTTCAGGCGTGTCCATATATCGTTCTCCATACATGGCTTCATACCACTTCCAATCGATTACTGGGCCACCCGCTACGCCGACTTTGAATACATCTGGATAGGTCGTCATAAGGTTAATAGTCATAAAACCACCAAAACTCCAACCATGTATTCCTAAGCGTTGTGCGTCAACATAAGGCAAAGACTTTAGGAATTTGACTCCTTCCATCTGATCTTTCATTTCTTCTTGGCCCAAATGTCTAAAGGTAACTTGTTCAAATTCCTTGCCTCTGTGCTCGCTTCCTCTATTGTCTAAGATAAAGAGAAGATAGCCGTGTTCGGCCATATAGGTTTCCCATCCACGACTACTATAGTGCCATCGTGCATCAACATTATGGGCATGAGGGCCTCCATAGACATAAACAATGGTGGGATATTTTTTGTTTGGATCGAAGTTTAGAGGCTTAACCATTCGATAGTAGAGGTCTGTTACGCCATCAGCTGCCTTAATCGAGCCGCATTCATACGTTGGAACAGTGTAGCCTTGCCATGGATTAGCCGCCTTAAAGTAGCTAATTGACTTGCCGTTTGTTGTATTTACAATCGCAATATTACGGGGAATATCCGGTGTTTGATAATTGTCAACAATATAATTACCACTTTTACTCAAGCTGCCTGAATGCCATCCTTTCCCATTTACGTCAAGAAGTGTTTGCTTTCCTGACGCAAAGTCAATCGCAAAGAGGTTCTTTTGTATTGGGCTACAAGCATTACTTTCGATGAAGATACGTTTGTTCTTGGCATCGAAACCTAAGAGCTCAAGAACTACATACTTTCCTTTTGTGAGCTGACGAAGTGCTTCTCCCTCCTTATTATATAGGTAAAGATGCATGTAACCATCCTTTTGGCTCCACAAGATAAACTTGTTGTTGTCCCAAGGAATGAATGTAATCGGATGGAGAGGTTCAACATATTTTGAATCCGTTTCATGGTAAATTTCTGCTATTGGCTGTCCCGTGATCGTGTTATAACTCATCAAACGACAATCGTTTTGGTCGCGATTAAGTTCAAACATGTATAGCGTTTTGTTGTCAGGTGCCCAACTTATATTCGAGAAATAACGGTCAGTGGGATCTCCTGCGGCAAGATATGTAATCTTGTTTGTAGCTAAATCATACACGCCTACAGTCACTTTGTGAATAGTTTCACCTGCCATGGGATACTTATCTGGGTCTGCTTTGGCCATGCGGCTTTGTCCATTAGAAGGTTTCCAATCAAGTTCTGGAATGTCAACTTGTGGATAATCGCTCACCATGCTTTGGTCCATACGATAGAAAGCCAATCGAGTGCCATCGTGATTCCAAAAGAGTCCACCCGTAATTCCAAACTCATTGCGGTGCACACTCTGTCCATAAACAATCTCACGACTACCATCTGTGGTCAGCTGATGGTCGTTTCCGTGTGCATCAATGACGTGAAGTTGGTTGTCTTTTACGTAGGCTAACGCTCTCGAAACACTGTTAAAGTCTTGTGCTTGCGCACCTTTCGCCATACTGATATTACCTTTCCATATTGCCTTTTTGTGCTTCCAGGCGAACAACATGCGCTCATTCCCGTCATTAAGCCATACCAATGACTTTCCATTTTCAGGGAAACTAAGGTTATAAAGGTGCCGAAGTTTCATTCCGCTCCACTGATTTAATTCAGAGAGTGTAAACAATCGACTTTCTTTTCCCGTCGATTTATTGACGAGAAAACATTCTTCTGTATCCAAGTGCACAAGCTCATCACTCCACCAAGTGGTGTAACGCGTCTTGGGAACCATGTTATGATAGTTCGTTCCTCCAAAGTTTAAGTCCTCTAAAGTCAAAGGCTTTAACTCTTGTGCATGTACAGTTAATGCAGCAACCATTGTCAATATCAGTGTGAAAAACTTTCTCATGGCTTAATCTTCCTCATCAAAATGTGATCTTCCTTTATTGAATCCGTTTCGTTTACTGCCTTTATCAAATCGTTTGTTTCCTTTTCTTTCATCACGACCTCCAAAAGAATTACCACGTTTTCCACGTCGGTTCTCATTGTCATGGCTATCGTCATGGTCTCTTGTTGTACGCTTTTTGCGTCCTGAGAAGCCATCAATCTCATGCTTGTGGAAGGTGAAATTACGAATATCTCCCTCTTCATTGCTGCTCTCTTCTTCAAGTCGTTTCGTGAATTCCCGATTCTTTTTAAAGCGATGTTTCTGTGCCATCTCTTTCTTTTCTGCAGCAGTTTTCACGATGCCTCCATCTGCTCTGAACTCTTTCATCTTGCCATCGAAGAGCGAATATTTACGGAATTCACACTCCAAACTACCATTATAAAGAGGTATTTTGATACTGGGCTTAAGACCAATCTGGTCAAAGCATTCTTCACGATAACTCAAAACCCACGCTTCATTGCCTCCAAACTCGTGCTTTAATCGTTCACCTATCATCTTATAAGTGCCCAAGAGGTTGGGTGTTGAGATGCGTTCTCCATAGGGAGGATTAGTGATTATAATACTCCTTTCGGCTGGTTTCTTGAAGTTCTTGAAATCTTGTTGTTCCACGGTTACAAGCTGAGAAAGACCTGCTGCCTTAACATTCAAACGAGCAGTATTAACCGCTTTCATGTCAATGTCATAGCCATAGATGTGATGATTGAATTCTTTCTCTTGCGAATCATCATTATATATCCGGTCAAAGAGGTCCTGATCATAGTCTGGCCACTTCTCAAATGCAAATTCTTTTCTAAATACTCCCGGACTGATATTACGTGCGATGAGCGCTGCTTCGATGAGGATTGTGCCCGAACCACACATGGGATCGATGAAATCTGAATCCCCTTTCCAGCCACTCATGAGTATCATTCCAGCGGCAAGAACTTCATTTAATGGCGCCTCTACACTCTCTTGGCGATATCCTCTGCGATGAAGGCTCTCACCACTTGAGTCAAGACTTAGCGTTGCTTTATCCTCAGCGATGTGTATATTGAGTCGAATGTCAGGGTTACTCACACTGATATTCGGTCTGATTCCAGTCTTTTCACGGAATTGATCAACAATGGCATCCTTCACTTTATATGTGACAAAGCGCGAGTTTCTGAATTCTTCTGAGTAGACAACAGAATCAACACTGAAGGTCTTTCCCTTCTCAATATATTTACTCCAGTCTATTTTCTTCACCTCATCATACATATCTTCAGCCGAGCGGGCTTTGAAATGAGCGATTGGTTTGAGGATTCTTATGGCCGTATGTAGTTGGAAATTGGCGCGATACATCATCTCTTTATCTCCTGTAAACGACACCATTCGACGTCCAGTCTGTACATTATTGGCACCCAGTTGGGTGAGCTCTTGAGCCAAAACGGGTTCAAGTCCCATGAAAGTCTTGGCAATGAGTTCAAATTCCTGTTCCATTGTTGTATTGAATATCTATTATATCTTTCTTTATTTTCTTATATTTCTTAGTCTTAGGGCGCATATCTTCCATCACCCATGTATTCGCTCCGATGACACAACTCTTACCAATGGTGATGCGACCCAGCACAGTTGCGTTTGAATATACCACCACATTGTCTTCTAAAATGGGGTGACGTGCGATGCCTTTTATTGGCTTTCCGTCTTTATCTAAGGGGAAACTCTTGGCCCCAAGTGTTACTCCTTGGTAGAGCTTTACATGCTTTCCGATAATACAAGTGGCACCAATGACGACACCTGTACCATGGTCTATCGTGAAGTATTCACCGATTTTAGCACCTGGATGAATGTCGATTCCTGTCTCAGAATGAGCCATTTCAGTAATCATTCTCGGTATCAACGGCACGTGCATCTCATAAAGTTCGTGTGCAATTCGATAGTTTGTCAGCGCCTTTATGACGGGATAGCACGAGATAATCTCAGCATAACTATCGGCAGCGGGGTCTCCGTTATAGGCTGCTTCAACATCGGTGGCCAGCAGATTACGGATGTGTGGTAACAAGGAAACAAGCTTTATAGAGATTGTTTCAGCCTGTTTTCGCAGCTCGATAAACTTGTTATCATCGGGTTTCTCACACATATCACCGAAGCAAAGACCTGCCAAAACCTGCTCATAAAGCAGCTTTTGCATGCGTTCTGCATTGACTCCAATGTGATATTTGATGGTTTGTGTGTTGACAGATGACTTTCCATAGTATCCAGGAAAGATGATTGCACGCGACAATTCAACGATTTCTTCAAGCGCTTTGCCTGAAGGTAACGGATAACCGTCATGATGATGATGGCACAAACCTTTCAAAGTGTCGGTCTCCGACAGTTCTTTTACGGTCTGTGTCAGTACATGAGTCGGCTCTATATTGCTCATTTCGTTTGTTGTCTCAATATATATTATGTGCAAAGATAGTAAAAAAGTGAAGAAGACAAAACGAAAGTTGAAGTTTTTACACGATTATTTTGAAAAACTTTTCAACGAGGATGGTCATTTGTCTTGCCTCTTTTCATGGTGGCTATTCTATAGACAAATGAAACCAAGTGTGGGGCAATATTTTCTTAGAGAATAATCATCAAGGCGCAAAGTCTATGTTTCTTTTGGCTTGTTGGTCGTTATTCGTTTATGAAAGATAATGTGTTGATATGTTGATTTATTTCAACTTGAATTTAAATTTGATTCAGTATGTTACATTCTTTGCTATGGAACAGGCAGTGAATGTTACTCTTTCTTCTAATGAATGGAAACATCCTGTTTATCAGGCGCTTACTAAGTGGTGAGTCAACACAGAACTCTTGCGTTGTGATTTGTGTCATATTGTCGTGTAATTTGATAGCTTTTACGGCGTGAAATCATAGTCGTTACAAGGTGAATGGTATGGGTTTGTGACAAGAAGTGCATGGATAGATGTGTTTGTTTCGTTTTTGTCATGAATTAAGATGATTCTGACGGCTGGGTTTTTGAAGTGTTTTCTTGAATAAACCTGAATGAGGCTACAAGATGTATCCTTGTTTTCTTGCCTATTAATTCAATGAAATTGAACTTTGTTTTATGGGATATTGTTTCGGAAGAAAATTCGTTCTGTATATGAATAAAAGCTCATTCTGTTTGTCAGGTGATTGTAGCTGTGTTTTATTTTTTCTTTATTGGTTATTTGAATTAATATTTATTTTTTCTTGTTTTCCTGCAACTTTTCTTATTTTTGTTGCGTCTAAGTGGTATAATTAATAATTAAAATGATGATTATGAAACGTATCTTCTTATTAACATTCAGTCTCTTCAGCCTCCTTGCTATGGCAAGTTGTGGCATTACATCAAACGATATACGCAGGATGGAGGGTAAATCCACGGGCCCACAAGTTACGCGTTTGATTAAAAATAAATATTTTTCAAAGATTGAAACGGGTTTAGTTGGTGATGTCATCTATACGCAATCAGATTCCTTAAGCATTCGAATTGTGGGCTCGAAAGCTGCAGTTGAGGCTATAAGAGTTGATTTTAAAGGCGATAAACTCGTTATAACAACAGTCGGATCTAATAGTTTTAAGTTGTTTGGTAATGCTGGTCAAGGCGTCAAGGTCTATCTAAGTAGCCCCAATCTTGTGGAGGTTGAGAACGAAGGTGTAGGCGATTTTAAGGCAAAAAAGATTGATACCGACCAACTGAAAGCTTCTCTTGAGGGGACTGGAAACCTACAAATTGATACCTTGATCTGCGATAATTTCAAAGGAGAAGTCGATGGAACGGGCAGCTTAAAGGTAGGATATCTCGAAGCCATGTCAGTCAAAGCGTCTCTTGATGGCACGGGAGATATCAAGATGTTTATGGTCAAAGTGCCGAGTGCCGAGCTATCGCTTAATGGCACAGGAGATATCCGTGTTCGTGTGAAAGATTGCGGAACGGTCACTACAACCATTGATGGTACGGGCGATGTAGTATTGAAAGGCACGTGCAAACATTGGATTCAGCATAATGATACGCGTGGTGAGAGGACAAAAGAGCTTTTTAATGTCAACATCAAATAAAGCTACTATTTAACTATCTTCATAGTAAAAATTGTGTGTTTTCATTGATAATTTCCTATCTTTGCAATCATTGTAATGTGCAATGATTGCAAAATTAAATATTAAAGTGTATGTATAACGAGGAAATTAACAAGATGATTATGACTTCAATGAAGTCGGGTGAGAAAGAGAAAGCAGCCGTTTATCGTCTTCTAAAAAGTGAATTCCTGAAGTTTAGTACGGCAAAAGATGCCAAAACCTTAGACGATTCAGCAGAGATTCAGATAATCCGTAAGATGGTAAAAGAGCGCAAAGAGTCTGAAAAAGTGTATGCTGATGCAGGTAGAAATGACTTGGCAGAGAATGAGAAGAATGAGTATTTGATTCTTGAAGCCTTACTTCCTGCAGCACCAAAAGATGAAGAAATCGAAGCTTTTATTGTCGCTTCATACCCTGAAGGCATTGAACAAAAGCAGATGGGAAACGTGATTAAGGAAGTGAAAGCCAAGTGGAGTGCTGCCGATGGAAAGACAGTTTCAGAGCTTGTTCGTAAGCATTTAAAGCATTAAATCATATCAATTAAAGTTTGAACTTTAGGAGTTGGCCTGTTAAATAAAGGCAATCCTAAAGTTCAAATCTTATTTTTCAGCCCTCAGGAACTTGTTAATTATTGGCAGCTTCAGTCATGGTTACCAAGAATTCTGCAACTTTTTGGCTTTGATCTTCACCGAAAGTGTTGCGTTTACTGAAGTTCAATATCGTCTCTTTACCTTTGATAACGAAGGCCATTTTTGTTCCGTTGTCGTTGATTCCGATTTGTTGAATGCCCAAAAGTGGGATGTGTTCGTTTCTGTCTACATAGGAATCGGGGGCATTAAGCTGTGTACCTGTGAGATTACGTGTTGCAGGAATCAAGAAAAATTCATTCGAATTATAAGCGATAAGCACAGGGATGCGCACTTCAACAGCGCTATATGTTCTTGTACATTCTAAGAATTCATACTGCTGAATATCAAGAGCTGGGTAGATTTGTCTAAATAGTTGTCGTGCGGCTACAGCATAACTACCTTTTGCACCGAGTCCTTTTGTCTTCATATATATCATAGCTCCCACACCAACGAGAAACCATAAAATAATAATAACGAGCATAGTTGTGTTCATAAGCGTAATGTTTAATGATTGATATTAATAGTTGTTGAATAATGAGGGCAAAGATAATGTTTTTTCTTTAAGGCTGCAATAGCAAATGAAAAGATTTTCTTTGCGCATTGCTATTGGCTTAGTTACGAGGCTGAATCGCATAGGGGATAATGTTTTAGGCGATGTTTTGGCATTGTGTTTGTGGTAGATGACAATACTTTTTGTTTGATATCAGGTTGAAATTCTGTTGTTTTCATTCCATTGTTTCCGTCATTTCCAGCGTTCAAAAAACAAAATATAGAACAAAAGTTTTCCCAGT
>ERZ773265.1751-NODE-1751-length-10721-cov-2.608757_pt1 | contig 10721 bp, 9 predicted proteins | sample MGYA00580512_ERZ773265 | MGnify/ENA primary metagenome ERZ773265 (study PRJEB29015, sample SAMEA2738169) | human oral metagenome | biome: human oral; feature: human-associated habitat; material: saliva | place: China | collected 2183 ...
TACCTTTCATATTCTCGGAATCACAACAGTATGTGGCAATAACCTAGTACCTCTTATCACAGAGAATATGTTAAACGTCCTCCATTACATTCATAGAGAAGATATTCCAGTATGTATGGGGGCTGAACATCCGCTTGTTTATCCACCATCACCACAAGCAGCACATGGATATAATGGCCTAGAAGGATTTGACTTTCCAAAGCATAATTTGAAAACAACGAACCAAGATGTTATTTCATTTATGAAGGAAAAGATTCTTTCTTCCCCAGAACCGGTAACCATCATGGCACTCGCCCCTTTGACAAATATTGCCAATTTATTACTGAAAGAGCCTACAATCATTCATCATATTGAAGAGATAGTTGTAATGGGTGGTTCTTGGTACAAAGGTAATGTAATTACGCATGCGGAGTTTAATATCTATGCCGACCCACATGCGTCAAAAGAAGTATTCTCTGGTAAAGTTTCAACAGTGATTATCCCACTTGAATGTTGTGATGATTGCACCATCAGCGAAGCAACAGTACAAAGTTGGATACACGATGAGCGATATTTAACAAAAATGGTTGGTGGCATTATGGATTTCTTTGCAATATATGGTCGCCAACATCATCGCATAAGGCATACAATTTTTGATTTGGCAGTAACCGAATACTTACTACATCCAGAAATTTTTGAAGGTGAAAATTGTGATTGTGATATTATCCTCTCTGGCGAAGAAACACGAGGACAAACGGTATTTATAACAAACCAGAATAGTAAAATACTTGTCTTAAAACATGCAGATACGAATCAATTTGAACAACAAATTATTTCCGATATCAATTACTTAGCAAACAAAATAATCTAAAAAGGTCATGTACCTCTCATTATGAAGTACATGACTTTTTATTTAACAATAGGAAACTCAAACCAAAACGTGCTACCCTCTTTAAGATTACTGATAACACCATATTTGGCATTATGTAATTCAAGTATCTCTTTAACAATAGCTAAACCAATACCAGAGCCATTTGATACACGAACATGTTCCTTATCAATCTTGTAATAACGGTCCCAGATTTTAGAGATATCCTCCTTTGCAATACCTTCTCCAAAATCTTGTATTTCTACACGTACCTTATCACGCTCTATTATTTCACGAACAATGATATGTTTCTTATCACCACTATAGTTAATCGCGTTTGTCATGAAGTTGTTAAATACTTGTTCAATACGTTTGATATCTGCGTTGATGATTGCTTCTGCTGATAACTCTGTATCGATTGTAAATCCCTCTTGCATATGATAGACATCATATTTTTGAAGTTGTGTGTGTAATACCTTAGTTAAGTCAAAATTTTCTTTCTCTAAATGAATCTTTTCTTCTTGTAGTTTCGATAAATCTAATAAGTCATTGACGAGTGACGTTAAGCGTTTGGATTCATCAATAATTACTTGAATATTTTCATCTGTCTTCTCTTCTGGAAGATCCTTCATCATCTCACCATAACCAGAAATCATGGTAAGTGGTGTACGAAGGTCATGGGAAACATTCGCAATCAAATCACGCTTTGCTTTATCGGCTTTCTGAATATCTTCAGCTGCCGTTAAGAGTGTATCGTTTAACTCTTCTGCCTCACGATAATTTTGAACTGTTATACGTTCGTACTTTCCTTCCGGTAATGTTTTCGCAGATTGATTAATTAAAATCAGTGGACGCGCAATCGTGCGATACATGATATAGGTTAATACCAGAACAGCAACCAAGATAATTGCAGAGATATACCACATCTGCATTGACAATGTTTTCTTTGTCGTAGAAATCGGTGTGATATTACTATAAACCATAACAATTGATTTATTACCATCGTGGTCTTTAATAATGCGTGTATACGTAATATTGCGGAAACGTTCGCCATTGGTTGGTGTAATCAAGTTTGTATCTTGTACAACCATCGACTCACCCTTATCGCTGTTTTCTGCATTTGCAATCTGCGTTAGGATTTCATTCGATGACATTTTATATAGACGACAACCTAGATTCTTACCACCTGATTCAAGATATGTATCTTCATATGTACCTGGAAAAACATTTGATTCACGTAATACACGAATGCATGTTTCATTGGTTTCTTGGGCAATGTTGATGTACTCTTCAATATCGTCCGCATCATCATCTTCTTTTACAACATTGACAACCGCATTCGATACATTCTCAACTGTACGTTTTTTACTTGCTTCATACATCGGCTCCAATAATAAAGCCTGGAAAATGAACACAATCGCAACAAGCACAAATGAGAACACAGAAAGATATAGACCAATCTTCCAACGTAAACTAATATTCTTTTTTCGTTTAGGCGCTAACTTTTTCAAAACGATAGCCAACTCCTCTCAACGTAATAATATACTTTGCATAATCACCTAGATTTTTACGCAACAGTTTGATATGTGTATCTAGTGTACGATCATCCCCAAAGAAGTCATAACCCCATACATTCTGTAATAACTGTTCACGTGTTAAGGCGATACCCATATTTTTTACTAGATATACTAGAAGCTCATATTCCTTTGGAGATAATTGAATACGCTGACCTTCAATCGTTACAGTACGTGCGGAATAGTCAATCACCATACCATCAATCTTGAATTGTTCTAAAGATACTGCTTCAACAGGATGCACTCTCTTTAAAATGGCATGAATACGCATCATTAACTCTTTTGAAGAAAATGGTTTAACAACATAATCATCAACACCAACATCAAAACCATGAATACGATCATATTCTTCACCTAAGGCAGATAAAAGAATAAACGGTAACTGTGGTTTTGTTTTCTTGATTTCTTTCACTGCGGAAAAGCCGTCTAAGTGAGGCATCATAATATCCATGACAACAAGATCATAGTTATTCTTTTCGCATAATTCTACTGCTTCCATTCCATCAGCAGCTTCAGCTGTTTCAAAACCTTCGTGTTTTGCATATTTGATAATCAGTTCGCGAATCTTCGCTTCATCATCTACAATCAAAATCTTCGTCATGGAACATCCTCCTTATGAGTATCTTAGTAAAACTGTGTGAACACTACGTGAATACTTTAAATACTTTCGATGAATTCAGCTACAACATCTAATTCTGGAACGACTACTTCATCGATACAACCCTTATCTGCAGAAGCTGGAATCTCAGGATTCATTGGAATCTGTGCAAGTAATGGTAAATGATACTTCTGTGCAACTTCATGTGCATGTGATTTACCAAAGACATAAATCTTCTCATCACAGTTAGGACATTGTACATAAGACATATTTTCAACAATACCCAATACCTTAATATTCATCATTGATGCCATGTTAATAGCTTTTTCAACAACCATGGATACTAAATCCTGTGGACTTGTTACTACGATAATTCCATCAAGTGGTACAGATTGGAATAAAGTTAATGGAACATCACTTGTTCCTGGAGGCATATCTACAAACATGTAGTCTACTGCTTCCCATAAAACTTCTGAATAGAACTGTTGCAGAATAGAAGCCACCATAGGACCACGCCAGATAACTGGTGTTTCATCCTTATCCAATAACATATTAGAAGAAATTAATTGCATTCCATTCTTTGTGATAGCTGGATAGATAGTACCCTTAAAACCTTCAGCCTTTGATGTAACACCAAAAGATTTCCCTTGGGATGGACCAGTAATATCACCATCTAGTACAGCAACTCTATGATTTCTCTTTTGCATCATAGATGCCAGCATAGATGTCACAAATGACTTACCTACACCACCTTTACCCGATACAATACCGATTACTTTCTTGACGCTTGCGCCCTCATGTAATTCAAATTTCTGAATACCTTTTTTATTAGGCATGCGGAAGCCATAGTCTTCCGGTGTTTTTCCTTTTGCGTTTCTTTCACTCATTTTCATCACCTCTTTACCCATTTTACTATAAACGTTGATAATTTTTCTCGATTTTGCCTATATTCAGGTTATATATGATATTATTGTTGCGTTAAAGGAGATATATCATGTCAGGATATGTAGTTGTAGGTTCCCAATGGGGCGACGAAGGAAAAGGAAAAGTCGTAGATTTATTGGGTACTAACGTCAATATGGTAGTTCGTTTCCAAGGTGGTAATAACGCAGGCCATACCGTTGTCGTTAATAATAAAAAGATCATTTTACACTTATTACCATCAGGTATTTTAAATGCAGATGCTACATGCATTATTGGACCTGGTGTCGTTGTAAACCTATCCGTATTATTCAAAGAAATTGATACATTAGAATCACAAGGATTTACATGTGATCACTTAAAGATTAGTGACCGTGCTCACCTTCTAATGCCATATCATGTAAAGATTGATGAATTACAGGAATTACGTGCTGGAGCTGGTAAGATTGGCACAACCAAGAACGGTATCGGTCCATGTTATGCTGATAAATATACACGAATCGGTATCCGCGTTTGTGATTTACGTGATTGGGATGTATTCCAAGAAAAGTTAAAGGTAGTACTTGCACAGAAGAACGAAGAAATTGTTAAACTCTTTAACGCAGAACCATTTGATTATGATGAAATGGTAGCTACATTCAAAGAATATAGAGAACGCCTATTACCAATGATTTGCGATGCGACAGATAAAATCAACAAAGCGTTAGACGCAAAACAAGTTGTATTATTTGAAGGTGCACAAGCAAATATGTTGGATATCAACTACGGTACATATCCATACGTAACTTCATCATCCCCTACTGCGGCAGGTGTATGTGAAGGTGCCGGTGTATCGCCGCGAAAACTAGACCATATCATCGGTGTAACAAAGGCTTATTCCACACGTGTTGGTGAAGGTCCATTCGTTACCGAGTTACAAGGTGATGATGCACACGCTTTACGTGAAAAAGGTTCAGAGTATGGTGCTACTACCGGAAGACCACGTCGTGTAGGTTGGTTAGACTTGCCAGTTGTACGACAGGCTGTATTAATCAATGGTCTAACCGAAATGGCACTTACAAAACTGGACATCCTTACAGGATATGAAAAGTTGCCAGTATGCGTAGGATATGAAATCGAAGGCAAGGAATATGATACAGTTCCTGCTTCTCTAAAAGACTATGCAAAAGCAAAACCAGTTTATAAATACTTCGATGGCTGGACAGAAGATATATCGAATGCCAGAACATTTGATGAGTTACCTGCTAACTGTCAAAAGTATGTACGCTTCATCGAAGAATACACAGGTACAAAGTTCTGCTTAGTATCCGTTGGACCTGATCGTAACGCAAATATTGTTTTAAAAGATATTCTAAAATAAATATTGAATCCATATCACTTTCTGATATGGATTTTTTCATATAAAAAGTCGACAGAATATTTCTATCGACATTTTTAGTTTTAGAAAATTTGATTAGATTTGTATCTATTTACGGCTGTAATAGTAAATCCTATAAAAGCCGCAAGAATAGCTGCTACATATCCAGAAAGATTTGTAGTATCTGCTGTCTTTGGCGTTTGAGTAGATGGTGTTGGAGTTGGTACAGGTGCCAAAACATATTCATAAACAACATGTGTTGTGCCTTCTAATAATAATCCTGAAACAAGAGATGTTTCACTTGGTCCAACAAGATTGTAAACATCACCATTATATGTAATTGTTTGTGGTAGTTCAGATGTATTTTCTGCTGCATCATACATTCCTAGGGAACCATCTGCGTTGAAAAGTGGGCGTAATGTTGTATCCACATAAGATGGTTGAAGTTGTGTTGATGTACCTTGAATAACATAATCAACAACTACATCACCAAACTGTACCATTGATACATCCTGGTCAGCCATATCCTCCGATACTGGTGCGTAGTATGTAGTTGCAGGAGATGATCTTCTTAAAGTAAATGTATCCACATAGTTAAAGAATGTAGAAGCGTTGATATTTGTATCATTTGGAATCGTTCTCCAATCACCATTATTTGGTGTGATATAAGTATTTGGATTTGCTACTGATTTGATTAAATGACCATCATTTACATATTCATCAGTAATTAAGGATACATTCGATAAACCACCTACATTTTCCGGGTCACCATTCATTGTGACTGTATGATTAACGTATTCTTCCAATGATTGACATCCAGATTCATATCCACGAACTGTCGAAGTTCCATCACTTGCTTTCCACTCAGCTCTTGCATCAAGTGGTAAATACTTGATGTTCTTTGCTTGATCCATTGGTATAGTAACTTGCACTAAAACTGCCTGGCTATTGTTTTGCGTTGTATACAAGTTATAAGACTTCACTATTTCAGCGTCTTGAAGATAGTCATTGCCTGATAAAGTATATGCTTTTTTGCCAGCTGCTAATTCTTCAGCTGTTGGAATACCGTAGTCATCTCCGCCTGAATAATCCGCTTCATAATAGTCAACAATTGACATCGGTACATTAACATCTACCGGATTACCACTCGCATCTCTTGTACCAATTAATGTAAACTTCACAACCGCATTATCAATGTTTGGTATGCGAATGAGTACATCACTTACTGTTTGTCCCTCATCACTTGTATGTAATCTCTGATAAGCGACTGTAAAACTATATGTAACGCCAGTACCGTCTTCACTAAGTGTTGCTGGTAAACCTTCAACGTTAACATAACCACCAATATCGACAATATTGTCTACTGCTGTTAAGGCAGAACTAGTAGGTGAAACTGAAGTTGAATATGATGTTGAGATAGCACTAGGTAAAGATTGTGTACCTGTTACAGGTGCTGTTGGAGTAACTGTTGTGGTTGTTGGAGCAGTAGTTGTAGTTGATTCTGAAGTTGCAGCTGGACTAGCTTGCGTTGTTGCTGTATTCGTTTCTTCTGCATAAGCCACTTGGTTACCTACAAGCACCAAAGCAGTTGAAATTGTCAATCCTAGACGTAATGATTTAAGATATTTTTTCATTGACTTAGTGTCCTCCGTTTTTGTTATTCTCAACATATGATTTTCAACTTTTAAACCATAATGCAGATATTTTACGTTGTCTAAAACCCTTTGTCAATGCTAATGCAACTACATTAAAAATAACTTAAATATTTTACATTTTGTTGTTATTTTCATAAATAAAAACTGCATGGAATTCATCCATACAGCCTTCATTCTAATATTGTAAATTTAAAGAATCCCAACACGTTTATAGATTGTGTCAACATTACGTACATGGTACATTGGGTCGAAACAATCCTCAATTTCTTCTAATGTTAGAGTATTTGTTACATCAGAATTTGCTAACATCAACTCTTTGAAATTGAGATTATTTTCCCACGCTTTAATTGCCTGAGGTTGTACCGTATCATATGCCTTTTCACGTGACCAACCTTTTTCAATGAGTTTTAACATAAAACGTTGAGAGAAGATAACGCCATTGGTTAGCCAGATATTCTTCTTCATATTTTCCGGGAACACTGTTAGATCCTTTAGAATTCGTCCAAAGCGATTCAACATGTAATCCAATAGTTCTGTTCCATCTGCACAGATAATACGTTCTACACCTGAGTGAGAAATATCTCTTTCATGCCATAGTGGAATATCTTCATATGCTGCTAACATATATCCACGCATCACTCTTGCAGCACCACAAATATTCTCTGAACCAATTGGGTTACGTTTATGTGGCATTGCACTAGAACCCTTTTGTCCTTTATTGAAATGTTCTTCTGCTTCGCGAACTTCTGTTCTCTGTAAGTGACGGATTTCCGTTGCCATCTGTTCTAAGGATGAGGCAATCAAGCCCAAGATTGCAAAGTAATGAGCATGTCGATCACGTTGTAATACCTGTGTAGAAATCGCAGCACTTTGGATACCTAACTTTTCACATACATAATCTTGTACGAATGGTGGAATATTTGCGAATGTTCCGACTGCCCCAGAAATCTTACCTGCTTCAACATCCTTACATGCTAGTTCAAAGCGTTCTAGATTACGCTTCATCTCTTCATACCATAGCGCAAACACTAGGCCGAAAGTTGTGATTTCCGCATGCACACCATGCGTTCTACCCATCATAACAGTATCTTTGTATTTCAGAGCATTTGTCTTAAGAATATCCATAAATGTATGAATATCTTCACGTAAAATTTTATTTGCATTCTTGAAGCGAATACCATTTGCAGTATCTACCACATCAGTGGAAGTTACACCATAGTGAATCCACTTTTTTTCTTCACCAAGACTTTCAGATACACATCTTGTAAATGCGACTACGTCATGTCTTGTTTCCTGTTCGATTTCTAGAATACGGTTTACATCAAATTTTGCATTTGAACGAATCTTTTCTACATCCTCAGCCGGAATTTCACCTAGCTTTGACCAAGCTTCATCAATGAGAATTTCTACATCTAACCAAGCCTGGAATTTTGCTTCCTCACTCCATACATCACGCATTACCTGTCGGGAATATCTTTCAATCATAGCCTCTCTCCTTTTTTCATTAGAAACAACTGCCTGATTTATTTTTCAAGTATGTCATTTACATACTTGCGTGCATCCTCAATGTTATCAGCCACAACTAGTACGATAACTCTACCATTATCCTCCAAAACTGCATTTGATATCTTAAATACTTCGGTTGGATAATTATTTTCAATCGTTACTTTTTGTGAATCTAAATATGTCAGTAAGTGCTGACGAAGTACATCAACACTTGTATCTTCATCTGCCACAAAAACAGCTATTGTATTCGAGTTTCCTTTATCACTGGCAAGATAGGCAACCTTATCATCTGTTAAATCTTCACCTTGCATAAAGACACTATCCATAACCTTATCGCTTACTTGTTCCATGGAATCTGATAGGTTTAATTTTCGTAGTAATTGGGAAGCGACTTTTCCTGCGTCTAATACACGATTTGTATCACGAGTCACAGAAGTGTTATGACGAGTAGTACAACCTACTAGGAAACAAAACGTTATTACAACGATTAATTTCTTCAACATGAATCTAATCCTCTTCTCCATTAAGAATGGAATAATTCCCCATTATCTGCATCTTCTGTACCAAATTGTGGAAGCTCTGGTAATTCATCTAAACTCAATAGTTTAAAGGAATCTAAGAATTCATCTGTAACAGAATATAGAATTGGTCTTCCCGCTGCTTCACTACGACCATCTTCTTGAATTAAGCCTCTCGCTACTAACTTACGTAACATCACATCTGCACCAACACCACGAATTTCTTCAATTTCAACACGTGTAATTGGTTGTTTGTATGCAATAATTGCAAGCGTTTCTAAAGCCGCATTAGAAAGTTTAGCTTCTGTAGAAGTTTGGAATAACTTCTTCGCAGCCTCATGAATAGATGCCTTGGATAAGAAACGATATTTCTCACCAAAACGTGCTATTTCAATACCACGACTTTCTTGTAAGTAGTATTTCTGCAGATCATCAAATAGTTCTGCCACATATTCTTCTGTCGCATCCATGGATGCGGCAGCTTGCTCAATGGATAAACCATCATCCCCACAAAGGAATAATAGTCCTTCTAATATCGCAAGCATACGTTCCTTTGGATCTGGTTGTTGTTCTTCTGATGATGAAGTTGTTTCATCAAATTCTTCATCCAATACAGCAGCGTTATCTTCTACGATTGTCTGATTTTCCATCTCACTCATTCACCATCTCTCCTCTTCTAAACCAAATTACTTCTTGTTCATCAACCGTAAAGAATAACTTATGTTGACGAGCAAGATCTAATACAGCTAAAAATGTCGCAATGAACATCTGCGGTTCATGCACATCGTCTAATAATGCCTCAAAGCGGAAGGTTTCAGGTAGATGGTCTAACTTTGCACGTACTTCAATCTGACGATCTTCCATTGAAATCTCTTTGACCGTATAACGTGCTTCTATCGGTTTAGACAACTGCATACGCATCAAGATACGTTTCATTGCCTTCATTAGATCGTATGGGTTACCTTCAACCTTCATCTCTTCATCAGAATGTTTCATCCATTGATCCACTTCTGTACTAAGGGGTCTACCCATCATCATTTGACGTTCTTCAAATAAGGTATTTAAGCTTTCACTAATTTCCTTATATTGCTGGTATTCCAACAAACGACGAACCAAGCGTTCCTTTGGATCTTCCTCATACTCATCTTGTAACTCTTCCTTATTACCAGGAATCATTTTCTTAGATTTATATTCGATTAAAGTCGCTAGCTCCGCCAAATATTCACCCGCAATCTCTAAATGCAATTGTTGCATAGAGTTTAAGTACGCAATGTATTGGTCAGTTAACTCATTCATATCTAAGTCCATCAGATCCATCTGTTTCTCTTTGATCAGATGTAACATCAAATCAAGTGGACCATCAAATTTTTCTATCGTTACCTTGAATTCTTCCATATTTTTTACCTTTTGCATTATATCAAATAATCCCATATCTAACCATATCAATCTGATGTTACCTACAATGGTAAATAAAAACTACCCATAGGTAGTTTTCATCAATACTAGATAGTGCTATTTTTGAATAATTTACTTCCACTTTGATTTCTATTCTTTGAAAATGGAATCTATATTTTACTTGAAAACAATTGCAGTTATAAATATAAACCTTTTTTGACACTTTCCTTAACCAACTCTTCAGTCAGTTTCCATAATTCTTCCGATTCATCTTTTATAAATTTTTTCTTTTCTAATACCATATCAGCACTAATATTATCTGGATTATAATTTGATTCTGATACTTCTAA
>ERZ773265.1756-NODE-1756-length-10697-cov-147.292896_pt1 | contig 10697 bp, 9 predicted proteins | sample MGYA00580512_ERZ773265 | MGnify/ENA primary metagenome ERZ773265 (study PRJEB29015, sample SAMEA2738169) | human oral metagenome | biome: human oral; feature: human-associated habitat; material: saliva | place: China | collected 2183 ...
TAATCTGCGCAATCATGCCCAGCGGCTCACCCTTCTCATTGGTCGGCGCAGACTCCCCGGCAGGCAGGTACGGTCGGCCACCAAACTTGGAAGCAGTCTGCGGCAAGGGCTCGGCGGAAACGAAGGGCTTCAGGGCGATAGCCTTCTTACGGGCGCCCTCCTGGTTGAGCAGGTCAATAACGTGCTTCGCCTGCTTTTCAATCTCCTCAAACGGTTTGTTGTCAAACATTTTAGGGTCTCCTCATTGATGATGTGGCGGTGTGAAAGTAGTACGGTGTCTAGCCGCAAGCCCACTCAAAGACGACCTGCGAGAAGTCGCGGGCGGCAAGCGCCTCCGGAGTAATCAGCCAGTTCGCCGCACCGGCATCACCCCACATCACGTACACGCCCTCCCCGGCGTCTTCACCCCACTCCGATTCGATGGTCAGCAGGTTCACCGTGTGGTCGCGCAGCTCCTCGAACTCGTCGCGCGGGTCCTCCTGCACGAACGAGGGGTAGCCGCCGATATGCGAGTAATCCCTCTCCTCCGATTCGAAGGGCTCCAGCAGGTTGTAGGAGGCGTCACCGCGTGCGTTCGGTTCCTCGGGAAGCTTCTGGTCCGGGTACATCTCGTCCCAGGCGTCAGCGAACTGGTCGTAGATTTCGAAACCGCCATCCAGAAATCCCTGTTCCCAGGTCTCGAAGGCAAGTGCGTACTCAACAACCTCCTCAGCGGTACCCTTGCCGTCACGACCAAAGGGCCAACCATAGTCATCCCAGTTGACGGTCGGGAACGGGGCATCGGGGTTCGGCTCACCCAGCTTCTCGTAGTAGACGACGCGGTGATTCTTCTGCGAAAGAGGGTTCTCGTAGTCGTAACCCCACAAGCACTCTTCATCGTTGGGGTTAATCCAGAACTGCAACATACCGGTTGCCGGATAGATGTCGTTCTCGGGCAGGTCGGCGCAGTTAATCTGCGCAATCATGCCCAGCGGCTCACCCTTCTCATTAGTCGGTGCAGACTCGCCTGCGGGCAGGTACGGTCGGCCACCAAACTTGGATGCGGTCTGCGGCAGCGGGGCGTCGGGGAGGGTTACCTTCAGGCGGATTGCCTGCTTGCGGGCGCCACGCTCGTTGAGTGCGTCGATGACGCGGCGTGCCTGCGCCAGGGTCTCTTCGGAGGGCTTGTTCTTCGGCATTGTGTGCTCGTTTCGTCGGTGAATTAATCGGTGTGTCAGGCGCGGGCAACGGTACCGCTGCGCCTTCTACCCCCATTAGACCCTATTTCGGGCGGGCGCGCACCGAATCCGGTCACGAGTGCATCCGGCGGGCAAAAAGCAGGTGCACAGCGCGCAGAAAGCCCCGCCTCCTCACCCTCATGCGCGGGCATGGGGCTTAAGGGGCGCCCGGTTTTCTGTGTTTCACGGGGTTTCAGGGGTGGTTTCAGTGGCGATTTCAGATTTTTTCAGAATTTTCCCAGTTTTACCCCGGGGTAGATTAAAAACTGCTTATCGTGTCAGGGGTCGCTCATAGAGTGTAGGTGTTGGAAGGGACGATCCTTCCGACCGGGCACGCCGTCTCCTGCGGTGTTGCCGCTAGGTTGATTCAGTATCTACGGAAGGAACGGTCATGGAAAACACCATTCACGAGAGCCAGTACGCAAACGCAGAGATTTCCTGCACCGCCGATGAGCAGCTGTGCCGTGATGCAGAGTTCAACCTGCTGATGCAGGCGGGCACCATCGTCCGTATGGAGCGTTTCAACGTGGAGGAGCTCCGCGGCATTCTGGAGCAGCTGGTGGCCGACGGTTCGTGCTTCCGCACCGCGCCGGCGTCTTCGACGATGGGCCGCGTGATGCGTCACCTGACTCAGGGTGCTTCCGGTTACGAGGCGAACCTGGCTGAGCTGCGTGCGGCGGCGCAGAACGCTCTGCTGTTCGTGTTCCCCCTGGAGAAGGACCTGGAGATGTGCCTGCGCTTTGAGCGTGTACAGGGTACCGGCCTGGCGCTGACTCGCCTGGGCGTGAGCCCGGTCAATGGTGACCTGTGGACTCAGCACTGGGCGATGCGCGCGCTGGAGTGCACCGGCGGCGTGTTCGCGGTGGAGTCCGCTCCGGGTGCCTGCAATTTTGAGCTGCGCCGCGAGATGTTCTACGCGATGCTGTCGCTGGTTGAGCTGTCGACTTTGGGTCTGTCGGCTGAGCCGGGGGACTTCTACATGTTTGCCGATTCGGAGGCTGTGTGTAAGAAGTTCAAGCGTGAGCGTCGTGATTGCCGCCGAGCAATGCGTGCCCAGTACGACCGCGCCGCATAAGGTATATCGTGTATGCCTTATGCGGCATACGCGCATATCAGAGCCATTTGTTCTTCTTGAAGAACCAGTAGAGAAGCAGGCAGGAACCCACCATGAGTAGCAGTGCGGCGGGGTAGCCGAACTCCCATTTGAGTTCAGGCATGACCTCAAAGTTCATGCCGTACACGGAGCCAATGATGGTGGGCACCATGAGTAGCGCCGCGTAGGCGGAGATTTTCTTGGTGTCGTCGTTCTGCTGCTGACCAAGCAGGGTGTCGTGCACACGCAGGGCGTTTTCGAGGGAGCTGCGAAGGTCTTCGAGGCGTTCTTTTGTTTGGGTTACATGGTCGAGCACGTTGCGGAATTGCCGGGCGAGCTCGACCGCTTCTTCGTTCTTTTCTTCGTCGGATACGCCCGGGTAGGGTGAGGGGTCGAGCGTGCCGGTGCGCATCCCTTCGATGATGCGGCCGATCATGGATTCGAGGGGTCGGCAGGCACGCTGGAAGTCGATAACCTGGTTGAGCAGTTCGTAGATGCGCTGTGCGAGGGAGTTGGCCTCGCGCCGCTCGCTGTGGGAGAAGAGAATGTCTTCGATTTCGTCGCTGTCGTTTTCGAGGCCATCGAGCACGGGTGCGTACCCGTCGACGGTGCTGTCGAGGATGCGGTGCAGCAGTCGGGCGGGGGATGCGTCGGGGGTGGCGTAGAGCAGGTTGAACTGGTCGTTGATGTTGCGGTCACTGCGCTGTTCGTCGCGGACGAGTGCGAGGGTGTAGCGGGGGCCGGTGAAGAGGTGCAGTTCGCTCAGGCGCACTTCTTCTTCTTTGTCGAGGTAGATGGCGGGGCGGACGACGGTGAAGAGGGAGTCGCCGTATCGTTCTAGTTTGGCACGCTGGTGGCCACGGGTGGCGTCTTCCACGGCAAGTTCGTGCAGGTTGAAGGTTTCTTGTAGCCTGTGCAGTTCGTGGATGCCGGTGTTGGCGTATCCGAGGGCTACGGCGGTGTTGGGCTGCTGGTAGGCGTTGAGGGTTTCTTCTTCGGGTACGCCTATGCGGATGCGGTCGCCGCTGGGGTAGATGGCTCCGGTAATGTAGGTCATCGTTGTCCTCCTCTGAACGCTGTGGCGCCACGTGTGCGAGGCGCTCTTTCCAGCATACGGTATGCGCCCCGTCCGGTCATGTGCACCGCGCGTGCACCCGACGTACGAAAAGCCCCCGGAAGGCACCTATAAGGTAGCCTCCGGGGGCTTTCGCGTATTGAGCTATTGCGCTTAGTCTTCGTTGATGAGGTCGCGGACCACAATGGTCTGGTCGCGGTCCGGGCCCACACCAATCGCGGAGATACGGCAGCCAGAAATCTCTTCCAGCTTCAGCACGTACTTGCGGGCGTTCTCGGGCAGCTCATCCAGGCTCTTCGCATCCGAAATGTTCTCGGTCCAGCCGTCGTAGTACTCGAAAATCGGCTTAGCGTGGTGGAACTCAGTCTGAGTCATCGGCATCTCGTCGTGGCGCACACCGTCAACGTCGTAAGCCACGCAGACCGGAATCTTATCCAGGCCGGTCAGAACGTCCAGCTTGGTGATGAACAGGTCGGTGAAACCGTTGATGCGCACAGCCTGACGCGCCAGCACGGCGTCGTACCAGCCGCAACGACGCGGGCGGCCAGTGTTCACGCCGAACTCGCCGCCGGTGGTGCGCAGGAACTCGCCCATCTCATCGAACAGCTCGGTCGGGAAGGGGCCAGCACCCACGCGGGTGGTGTACGCCTTCTGAATACCGATCACGCGGGAGATGCGGGTCGGGCCCACACCCGAACCGACGCACGCACCGCCGGAGGTCGGGTTGGAGGAGGTCACGAACGGGTAGGTGCCGTGGTCAACGTCCAGGAAGGTTGCCTGGCCGCCCTCCATCAGCAGGGTCTTACCCTCGTCCAGTGCCTTGTTCAGCAGCTGGGTGGTATCCACAATCATCGGCTTCAGGCGCTCAGCGTAAGACATGAAGTACTCGACGATCTCGTCAACCTCAACGTGGCGGCGGTTGTAGACCTTCACCAGCAGTTCGTTCTTCTGGCGCAGTGCGCCTTCAACCTTCTGACGCAGGATCGACTCGTCCAGGATGTCCTGAACACGGATGCCGAGGCGGCCAACCTTATCCATGTAGGTCGGGCCGATACCGCGGCCGGTGGTGCCAATAGCGCGCTTGCCGAGGAAACGCTCAGTCACCTTGTCCATGGTCTGGTGGTAGGGTGCGACCAGGTGTGCGTTAGCGGAAATCTTCAGGCGGGAGGTGTCAGCGCCGCGGGCCTCAAGGCCGTCAATCTCAGCGAAAAGAGCCTCGGGGTTAACAACCACGCCGTTACCAATCACGGGGACGGCGTTATCACTCAGAATACCCGCGGGCAGCAGCTTCAGCTCAAACTTCTGGCCGTTCACCACCACGGTGTGACCGGCGTTGTTACCGCCGTTGGGCTTGACCACGTAGTCTACGCGGGGGCCGAGCAGGTCGGTTGCCTTACCCTTACCCTCATCGCCCCACTGGGCGCCCACAATCACGACAGCTGACATTTTTGTGCTCCTTGAAAGCCTTGAAGATACGCACCGGATTTCACGGCGCGGCGGCGACCTACCGCCTCATGATCCGGGTAGGCACACCTCTTCTAATGATACCGTGCCCGCCCCTTTAAGTCCCGTGTGACGGGGCGGTAGGCGTGCCGGATACGGTGCCGGTGAGCCTCACCGGGCACGGCAACGCCCCCATCCGATATTTGGACGGGGGCGCTACCGGTATGAGCTTATGAAGACTACTTGATGATCTCGATGAAGGTCATCGGGTAGGTGTACTGCTCACCGCGGTTTGCGGCCAGAGCAGCCAGGCTGTGGAAGATAACCATCAGGATAGCCACAACCATCGGGACGACCCACAGGATGATGCCCAGGATGCCGAAGGTCAGAATAATCAGCAGCCAGGAAGCCATGCTGATGACCCACAGGGAGAAGTTGAAGTTGAACGCGCGGCGGGATGCTTCCTTAGTGAAGGAGTAACCGGGCTTGTCCTTGTAGATGAACCACATGACCAGCGGCGCGAGAATACTTGCGGATGCGAAGGACAGCAGAGACAGAATTGCAGAAGCCAGGTGCGCGAGCATCGCCATGTTCTGGTCGTCCTTGGAGGAGACTACGTAACCGTTGGGCTGCTGACCCGGCGCCTGCGAGTAGGAGGGTGCCTGCTGGGAGTACTGGTTGTACTGTTCAGGGTTCGGGTTCTGGGACATCGTTCTTTTCCTAATCTATCGATGAGTGGATACAGCTAATCGTTGAGGTGCGGCAGCAGGCTAACTCGCCGTTCTCGGAGGGTGCCCGCCTCGCTCTACTTGGTCGCAACGCTCGTGATGGTTTCACCCTATCAAGGCAAAGTAAATGGAATATTAACCCTCGCCGGACAACAGACGAAGAAACCCGAATATGACACAAAAAAGACGCCCCTGCCCCTCCACGCGGTGTTACGTACGTGGAGGGGCAGGTCGTTATACGGTGTGGGCTGGCCGAGGTTAGTCCTGTTTCTCTTCATCAGCGAGCGCAGGATGCGCGGCGGGCTTCTGTAGTGCGGCAGCCTCGCGCTGTGCGGCGGCCTCGTGTAGCTTTGCGTGTTCTTGCTTTTTCAGAAACTCGTACACCGAGAAAGAATCCTCTTCTTCCTTCGTGAAGCCATTGACGCCCGTGTAGCCGTCCGGCAGGCGGTTGTACACGAGGTAGTACCAGAACTCGGCATGTGCCGTCTCTATTTTCTGGAGGAGTTCCCTCAGCTGATTCTTACGCTTCACCGCCTGAACAATACCCACAATCCATAGGATCGGCACCACAAACAACGATCCCACGCCGATAGTGATGAAGAAGAGCAGCATCGACATGCCAGCACTACTATCGAACATACTCACCAGAGGAACCAGCACAAACGGGTTCAGTATCAGCAGGACAATAAGCACGGTCTTCCAGAATGTGCGCTGACTCTCGATCTCTTCAATGTTGGAGCCAGCAAACGGATTATTGATGGGAACGTAGCCTACCGGCTGGATCATTGCCGCCCGCGAGGTGGGGTTCTCCTCATTCTTGACCGGGTTCAGGTGGGTAGCGCACGCCTGCATGGGTGCGGACTCGTCGTGGGAGCGGTCCAGTAGGCGCATTTCGATGAGTTTTGAGTCGGGGGTGCCGAAGAGCGGGTCGGGGATGACCGGCAGAATAGCGCCCGGTTGCAGACCGAGGTGTTCCAGCCGAACGTACTCGCCGTAGGCGTGCGTTGCCTGAGCCTGCTCTTGCTGAGCCTGTTCAGTGGAGGCGAGCGCTACCGGGTGGTTCGCCTCGTCGTCCTTGCGAGATTCGTGAGTATCTTCCGGGGTGTCTTCTGAGGTATCTTCTGAGGTGTCTTCCGGCTCGTCGATTTTGTCGGTGTCATGAGAGTCTTCGGGTTCGTCTTCTGAGTCTTTCCGCGCGGAGTCGTAGCGCTTGGGGGCACCCGGGTAGACGTATTCATAATCGGGGTCGGGGTGTTCTAGCTCTTCGTCGTCGGATTCTTCATATAGCTCAGCGTCTTCATTTTTCTGCGTCTGCTCGCCCATGAGTAGCGTCATGTATTCCGGGACGGACTGGTCGGTGTCCCAGAGGGGCTGGTACGCCTCGTCCTTCTTTGCAGTTTCCTTCTTTTCAGTGGGGCGGTCTGCCATGGTCGTCTCCTTCGCTTACCAGACATACTCCTAGTGGCACCACCGTACCAGCGGGCGCTGGGCAGTCCCTTGAAACCTGCCTGATAAAAGCTGAGAAAAAGCCCCCGACAAGCGCCAACACGCACGTGTTAACACTGCCGGGGGTTCAACGTTACCAGGGGTCTACTGGGGGCATTTGCGGGAAGCTACTCCGCCGGCACTGACACTCCCTCGGGCTCCCCCGCTTCGTCCGGGTGGGCACCCTCCTGCAGGGTGCGGTCGTACACCGGGTGGTACCAGAACGCACCGTACGTCGTTGCCCTCGCTACCGCCTCCCGCCGCTTCTGCGAGAGCTTCACCAGCGAATAAATCATCAAGCCAAGCCAGATAAAGGGCACCGTAAAAAACGAATACAGCCAGACAAAGAAATAGGCACCAAGAACCTCCCCGGCAACCCGCTCATTCACCATGTACAGCAGGGGTAGCACAAGGAACGGGTTAATCACCTGCAACACCACACACAAAACCAGCCACCACATGTACCCGAGACGAGCCTTAGCCCAATCAACGGTGGCATCCGGTGTACTTGCGGGGATGTAGCCAACAACCCGAGCTTCGCCGGTGTCTTCCCCCGGTGCTGACAGAGCCGGTTCAGACAGAGCCGTCGCGGTGCCGGGCTGATTCTGCCAGCGCACGGAAGCCACCTGCGTGGGTCCGGCATCCTTCGACAGCGCACTCAGTAGTTGCATGGGCTGCAGACTTGGGTCGGGAATGCCGTAGACAGGTTCCGTCGCCACCGGCAGGGCGGCATCGACGGTGAAAGAATCCATCCGCCACTGCGGGCTCTGCGCCTGCGCTCCGCCGGTCATGATGCGCCGCCCATATTCGAGTTCGGCGGCTGAAGAGTCAGAGCCGCCGCGGAAGACATCGAAGACGCCGCACCCAGGATCCACTGCATCTCCTCGGCGTTCCTGGGCAGGCGGTCATACACCAGATAGAACCAGAACGACCCGAGAGGCATGGTCTCCTGCTTCAAGTCCTGACGCTTCCGATCGATTCGGCACAGCGTATAGATTAGCGCCCCAATCCACAAGAACAGGGGAAGACCCAAAGTCGCTCCGGTAATCATCATGAAGTAGAAGAGGATATACCCACCAGCTTCAGACCCCCCGGCGACAGAAGCCAAGGAGATATAGGTCAGGGGGTTAAACACCACCCCGATAAAGAAGAGGGCGATGAGCTCAGGCCATGCTTTCTTCCGCAGGTCTGATCTGCTCACCTTGCCCGCAACCGGTGCCGCAGGGATGTACCCGATAGGTCGAGGCGCGCCCTCTACTTTCCCACCCAACCAGGCGGGGAATGCGGACGGCGCCTGCTGGTTTGCGGATGCAGCAGCATCCGTGCCCATCGGGGACATGCGGCGCATCGTGGGGCCCGGGCGGCCATACAGCGGCCGGTTCAGCACCGGGTGACCCGTCGCCGAAGGGAAAAAATTCGCCGCCTGCGCAGAGGGCGCAGGAGCAGAAACCGCCAGAGTAGACGCTACAGGAGCGGTAACAGCAGAATCAGGTGCTGCAGGAACCACGAGGTCATCCGCCGCGGATGCAGAACGAGCCTTCTGTATCTCCAGGACCTCCTTCACCGGCTCGGGAATATCCCCGGTCGGCGTGGGAACCGGCGTTCCGTGAAGTAGCAAAGCCGAGTATTCGGGGGCGGGCTGCTCCATATCCCAGAGGGGCTGATACTCGCTATCGCTCTTCTCGGTTGGGTTCTGAGGGTTTTTCGGTGCTTCGCGATGCTCCGCCACGGTGACCTCCTCCAATGCTTGTCTGCTGTTATGTGTCTGTTGTGTTGTCTACATTGTGTGTTCGATGCGCGGGGGCTATCCCCCGGCTACTATCGGCGGTCATGATTCCTCCTCATGGTGCGATTCAAAGATGCAGTGCAACAATGCCGTGGCTGAACTACCGTCAAGCGGGGTACACTCGTACACCAGCCGGAATTGAAAATCCTGCTGAATCTTGTGCTGTCTAACGAGCAGGCGCGTCGATTCGATGGCATCCCCAACAGCATTCAGAAACTTTCCTACGCAGAGGAACAGCCACCAGAGTCCTGCGAGGATGCCAACGAAACCCACAATGAGTAGTAGCGGGGGGATAAAGATGATCACCAAGATCACCGTCCCTATTTCCTCACTTATTCCCCAAGGACCTTGGGAGAGGAACATTGGGCTCACCGGCGCGATCAAGAGAGCTACCCAGAACACCATCCGCAGCAGTGGACCCAGCACGTACCAGATAAAGCCGCTCCAATCGGTGAAGAAGCCCTTCGCGTTGAAGGTTTCGCGGGGCTTTTCCATGGGGGCGTAGCCTACCACATCGCCAATCTGCCAGGCGGATGAGCTGTACTCGGTGAGGGTACCCTGCACCTCTCCCCTATGGATGCGTTCCAACCGTGGACCGGGGCGGCCGTACATAACCTGGGGGGACATCAGCAGAACAGAATCGTCACCAGAAACGCGTCGCTTGACCATAGTTCGACCCTCCCTATCCCAACATTTTTGATAGATGTTCAATAGATGGTTTTACAGTAACAACCGAACCTGAAAAGAACCTGAACCCGAGTGCAAATGAAAAGCGTGAAAAAGAAAAGGGTCGAACATGTCCACAATTTGATGCATTTAGGAGTAATAAACGCTTCACAAGCCATTTTGAGGTGTATCCTAGTTCACATCTAGTGTGTTCAAGCTCAGCTGGAACCCACCAGAAAAACACACCAGCCTCCCAGAAACACCCCGGGAGCCAAGCAAAGGAGCACCGTGCAACACACCGCCTCCCCAAACCCCCGCGGCCGGTCGCATCGACGCCGAATCGGCAGCGGGCTACTCACCCTCAGCATGGCGCTGAGCCCCCTCGCAGCCCTGGGCACCACCGCCCACGCCGCGGAAGACCCCGACGCCGTCAAGCAGGTACTCAGCGAAAGCATGAAGAACGCCAGCGGCACCGTCACCGCCTTCGTCCGCTTCAAGGGTAAGGGCGCCTTTGAACAGACCCAGCCCGCAGGCGTACGCGCCGGCGTGCAGGCACCCGTCAACACCAGCTCACAGGTGCAGGCAATCGCCTCCCAGGTGCAGAGCCAGGCACAGCAGGTCAGCAGCCAGTCCGGCGCGCAGGTCCTCTACACCACCCACAACGCAGTACGCGGCGTGGCAGTGCGCGGTGACGCCGAGTCCATCAAGGCACTCGCCAACCGCTCCGACGTAGAGAAGATCTCGCCCATCCTGCCCAAGTACCGCCAGAACGCGGGCGCCGCTATTGACGCAGGCTCCCTCGCCACCTGGACCGGCACCACCAACCCCGCCGGCGCGGGCGGATACACCGGCAAGGGCGTGAAGATCGCCGTCATCGACTCCGGCATCGACTACACCCACACCGACTTCGGCGGTAGCGGCAAGCTCGAAGACTACGAGAAGGCATCCAAGCTCACCGAGCTGCCCTCCGCAGACTCCGGACTCATCAACCGCACCAAGGTTGCTGGCGGCTACGACCTCGTTGGTGACGCCTACGACGGCAGCAACACCGCCGTTCCCGACGGCAACCCGCTCGACTGCACCACCGGCGGCCACGGCACCCACGTGGCGGGCACCGCGGCAGGCTACGGCGTGAACGCCGACGGCACCACCTTCACCGGCGACTACAGCAAGCTCACCGCAGAGCAGCTCAAGACCATGAAGA
>ERZ773265.1757-NODE-1757-length-10696-cov-7.821727_pt1 | contig 10696 bp, 8 predicted proteins | sample MGYA00580512_ERZ773265 | MGnify/ENA primary metagenome ERZ773265 (study PRJEB29015, sample SAMEA2738169) | human oral metagenome | biome: human oral; feature: human-associated habitat; material: saliva | place: China | collected 2183 ...
AAGTCCGTGCTTGGACCTTTAAGCGTGGTATGAAAGCTCCTCAAGCAGCTGGTATCATTCACTCAGACTTTGAGAAAGGTTTCATTCGTGCAGTGACGATGTCTTATGATGATTTAGTAAAATATGGCTCTGAAAAGGCTGTAAAAGAAGCTGGACGCTTACGTGAAGAAGGAAAAGAATATATCGTTCAAGATGGCGATATTATGGAATTCCGCTTTAACGTGTAAATCAAGTGTAAATTTAAAATACATAGGTTGGAAAGAAATTTCCAGCCCTTTTGGCTTTTATAAAGGAGTAAAATGACAAAATTAATTGTTGGATTGGGAAATCCAGGAGATAAATATTTCGAAACCAAACATAATGTAGGTTTTATGTTGGTTGACAAGATGTGTAAAGAATTAAATCTAAAGTTTACAGCAGATAAGATTTTTCAAGCAGACATTGCTTCAACTTTCTTGAATGGAGAAAAAGTCTATTTTGCAAAACCGACTACTTTTATGAATGAAAGTGGGAAAGCAGTCCATGCCTTGCTCACTTACTACGGCTTAGATATAGATGACTTACTCGTTATTTATGATGATCTGGATATGGAAGTTGGGAAAATTCGTCTTCGTACCAAAGGTTCAGCTGGCGGGCACAATGGTATTAAGTCCATCATTAAACATATTGGAACACAGGAATTCAAGCGAGTGAAAATTGGCATTGGAAGACCTAAAAATAATATGTCAGTTATTCATCATGTTTTAGGAAAATTTGATGAGGAAGATTATATCAGTATTTTAAATACATTAGATAAAGTTGACAGTGCTGTAAATCATTATTTACAAACTGAGAATTTTGAGCAGACCATGCAACAATACAATGGATAAGACAATGACACTACTTGATCTATTTGGTCGAAACCGACAAATTGTAGACTGGAAGAGACAATTACAAAAGAAGACCCGTCAGTTAGTGATGGGACTTTCAGCTTCAACAAAGGCTTTAGCGATTGCTAGTAGTTTAGAAGAGCAGGATAAAATCCTAGTCATCACTTCTAGTCAAAATGAAGCAGAGCGTCTAGCTAGTGATTTGCTTTCTTTGTTGGGGGAAGAAAAAGTCTATACTTTCTTGGCAGATGATACCCCTTTGGCTGAGTTTGTTTTTTCATCGCAAGAAAAAATCTTTGCCCGATTAGAGGCCATGAATTTTTTATCAGACAAAGAGAAGAATGGGATTCTGATCATCAACGTCGCAGCCAGTCGTTTATTCTTGCCTAAGCCTGATATTTTTAAACAATCTGAGCTTATCCTTTCTGTTACTGAAGAATATAACCTTGACAACCTAGTAAATTCCTTGTCAAGTAATGGTTATAAAAAGGTTTCTCAGGTTCTCAGTCAAGGAGAGTACAGTCTGAGAGGGGATATTCTAGATATTTTTGAACGCTCGGCTCAATATCCTTATCGGATAGAATTTTTTGGCGATGAGATTGATGGCATAAGGATTTTCAATCCTGAAAATCAACTTTCTCTTGAAAATGTGGAACAGATTTTGATAGAGCCTGTCACAGACCTTTTATTGACGGAAGAAGATTATGCAAGGGGACAGAAAAATCTAGAAGCGTCCCTCTCTACGGTTCTTGATCCTTCTTTAAAATCCTATTTAGAAGAAGTATTAAGCTCTGTTAGAGAGCAATCTCATCATGCAGATATTCGTAAATTTCTTTCCTTTTTCTATCAGAAAGAATGGACCATTTTAGACTATTTGCCAACGCACACTCCTATATTTTTTGATGATTTTCAAAAGATAATGGACAAGCATGCACAGTTTGAGTTAGAAGTTGCCGATATCTTGACAGATGATTTACAAAATAGTAAAGCACTGTCAAATCAACAATACTTTGCAAATAATTATCAGGACTATCGTAAATATAAACCTGCTACATTTTTTTCTAATTTCCATAAAGGCTTAGGAAATCTAAAATTTGATGCACTTTATCAATTTAATCAATATCCAATGCAGGAATTCTTTAGTCAGTTTCCTCTCTTAAAAGAAGAAATCAATCGCTTTAGGAAATCGGACTATACGGTAGTCTTACAAGCAAATTCAGCCTCAAGTTTACAAAGTTTACATAAAACTTTACAGGATTATGAGATTCATTTAGATTACATCAAGGAAAAAGACATCCATGAAAAAGCTGTCCAGCTCATAGAAGGAAATCTAGTTCAAGGATTTAATTTTGTCGATGAAAAAATCGTTTTGATTACTGAGCATGAGATGATTCAGAAAAAAATCAAACGTAGGATTCGTCGTCAAAATATTTCTAATGCTGAAAGATTGAAAGACTATAATGAACTGGAAAAAGGCGATTATGTGGTTCATAATATCCACGGTATTGGTCGCTATTTAGGAATTGAAACGATTGAAGTTTCAGGAGTTCATCGGGATTATTTGACGATTCAGTATCAGAATGCGGATCGTATCTCTATTCCAGTGGATCAAATCAACCTTCTATCTAAATATGTAGCTAGCGATGGAAAAGCACCTAAAATTAACAAGCTAAATGATGGGCGTTTCCAAAAAACGAAGCAAAAAGTACAACACCAGGTTGAAGACATTGCCGATGACCTTATTAAATTATATGCAGAGCGTAGTCAATTAAAAGGTTTCCAATTTTCTAGTGACGACCAGCATCAAGTAGAGTTTGATAATGCCTTTCCATATGTGGAAACAGAAGATCAGCTCAGAAGCATTCAGGAAATCAAGAAGGATATGGAGAGCGACCGTCCAATGGATCGACTCTTGGTTGGCGATGTTGGTTTTGGGAAGACAGAGGTGGCTATGAGGGCTGCTTTTAAGGCTGTCAACGACCATAAACAGGTGGCTATCTTGGTTCCGACCACTGTTTTAGCTCAGCAACACTACACAAACTTTAAAGAACGCTTCAATGATTTTGCCGTGAATGTCGATGTTCTCAGTCGTTTTAGAAGTAAAGGGGAGCAAAAAGAGACTCTGGAAAAATTGGAAAAAGGGCAGATTGATATTATTATCGGTACCCATCGCCTCCTATCAGCAGATGTAAAATTCTCCGATTTGGGGCTACTGGTGATAGATGAAGAGCAGCGCTTCGGTGTCAAGCATAAGGAAAAGTTGAAGGAACTAAAAAAGAAGGTTGATGTGCTGACCTTGACGGCTACCCCTATTCCAAGAACCCTTCATATGTCGATGCTAGGGATTCGAGATTTATCGGTCATTGAAACACCACCGACAAATCGTTATCCAGTCCAAACTTATGTTTTAGAGAATAATAGGACTGTTATTCGGGATGCGGTTTTACGTGAAATAGACCGAGGCGGACAAGTTTACTACCTTTACAATAAAGTTGACACTATTGAGCAAAAAGTTTCAGAATTAAAAGAGTTGATTCCAGAGGCTTCAATTGGTTATGTTCATGGACAGATGACAGAGGTGCGTTTAGAAAATACCTTACTAGACTTTGTTAATGGCGAATACGATATTTTAGTTACAACAACGATCATCGAAACTGGTGTCGATATTCCAAATGCAAATACTCTCTTTATCGAAAATGCTGACCACATGGGGCTGTCAACCTTGTATCAACTTCGTGGCCGGGTTGGCCGCAGCAACCGAATCGCCTATGCCTATCTTATGTATCGGCCAGATAAATCTCTGACTGAAGTTTCAGAAAAAAGACTAGAAGCCATTAAAGGATTTACCGAGTTAGGATCTGGATTCAAGATTGCGATGAGGGATTTGTCTATCCGAGGAGCAGGAAATATTTTAGGAAGTTCTCAGTCAGGTTTCATTGATTCTGTAGGATTTGAAATGTATTCTCAACTTTTAGAAGAAGCCATTGCCAAGAAACAAGGTAAGGAAACCAAGCGTCAAAAAAGTAATGCTGAAATCAATCTTCAAATTGATGCCTATCTTCCAAGTGATTATATTTCTGATGAGCGTCAGAAAATCGAGGTTTACAAGAGAATTCGTGAAATTGACAATCGTGTAAACTATGAACATCTGCAAGATGAATTGATTGATCGCTTTGGAGAATATCCGGATGTAGTGGCTTACCTACTAGAGATTGGTTTAGTTAAATCCTATCTTGATCAAGCCTTTGTGGCACTTGTTGAGCGGAAGAAAGAATCTGTCATCATTCGTTTTGAAAAAATTTCTCAGCAAATCTATCTGACCCAAGATTATTTTGAAGCTATATCAACGACAAATCTAAAGGCTCGAATTGGTGAGCAGCAAGGCTTGATTGAAGTCGTTTTTGATATTCGGAATAAAAAAGATTTCGAGATTTTGGAAAACTTGCTGAACTTTGGTGAAAAACTGGTAGAAATCAAGAATCGAAAAGCTGAATAAACATTACAATTCGGTAAAATTTCAGCTTTTTAGCTTTGTTTCTTTCAAAAGAATGATAGAATATTAAGAGAAAATCGAGGAAAAGACTATGAGATTAGACAAATATTTAAAGGTATCACGCATTATCAAGCGGCGCCCTGTAGCTAAAGAGGTAGCAGATAAAGGGCGTATCAAGGTAAATGGAATCCTGGCAAAAAGTTCGACAGATTTGAAAATCAATGATCAAATTGAAGTTCGTTTTGGCAATAAGCTGTTAACAGTGCGGGTGCTAGAAATGAAAGACAGCACCAAAAAAGAAGATGCTGCTAAAATGTATGAAATTATCAGTGAGACAAGGATTGAAGAAAATGTCTAGAAATATTGTTCAAATAAATAATCGCTTTATCCAAGATGAAAATCAGCGTCGCAGATACCTCGATGAGGAGCGTCGGAAGCGAAATCGTTTTATGGGATGGGTTCTAATTTTGGTCATGCTACTTTTTATTCTTCCAGCCTATAATTTATACCAGAGCTACGAAACTTTACTTAATCGTCGTGCTCAATATGCACAACTACAAAAAAAATATGAAAAATTAGGTGAAGAAAAGAGATATCAATCTGATATTGCTACTAAGTTGAAAGATGATAGCTACGCTGCTAAATATGCTCGTGCCAAGTATTCTTTTTCAAAAGAAGGAGAATACATTTACACAACACCAGATTTATTACCACAATAATCATGGAAAATTTACTTCAAAATATAGAGAAATTTTTATCTTTTTCGGATGAAAAACTAGCAGAATTATCCGAAAAGAATCAAGCTTTAAAACTTCAAGAAACAAAAAAGAAAGGGGAGGTCATGCGTAAGTTACTTTTGCTGATATTTTTACTGCCAGCTTTATGGAGCAGTCAAACAGCAATCAGTACTGAAAAGGAACTTGTTTTAGACGAAGAAGAAAAGTATCAGCTGACAGGTACAGCTTATGGCCGTTACCATACGAATATCCCTACAAATCCTAATGTTTATGAAGAAACACCTACTTTTACAGATGCTACTTTGACTAAGGTAGCTGGGAAACTTTTGCCAGATCAGCCATTAGAGCTGACAGAGTTGCACGTGAATGCAGCTGGGATTCCTATCTTTAAATTAAAGAATGGCCAGTTTGTAATTGCAGATAAGAATAGCATTTATGAGGATACGGTTCAGTCTATTCTAAGTGTCAATCAGGAAAGATGGTTAGCTCCTAACTATGCGCTCTACGATACTATCCCGATCAATTCTTCTAAAAAGATTGCAGCTAAACTACCTGCTTATAGCAAAGTAAAGGTAGTACAAATTGCTCAAACAGCTAAGGGAGAATACGCTAAAATTGAAGGTCAAGGTTGGGTTTCTGTTGATTTTCTTTCCCAAGAAGATAATCGAATGGAAAAGGTTCAGGAGCTTTTAAATTCTAAGTACAAAAAAGCTGACTTTTCTATTTATGTAAAACAGCTAGAAACGGGCAAAGAAGCAGGCATTAATCCAGATCAACAAATGTACTCAGCCAGTGTGACGAAAATTCCTTATCTTTACTATGCCCAGGAGCAATTAAACAATCATAGTCTTTCTTTAGATAAAAAGTTCAAATATACAGCGGCTGTCAATGATTTTCCAGGTGCCTATGACCCTGAGGGAAGCGGTAGTATTTCCAAATCAGCAAATGATAAGGAATATTCTGTACAGGACTTAATCAATGGTGTAGCAAAAGAATCGGATAATGTGGCCCACAATATCCTTGCCTACTATACAAGCAATCAATCTGATGGCCAATTTCAAAATACTATTGAAAAAATTGCGGGTAAAAAGTGGGATGTGGAAAGCAGACAAGCTTCAGCTCGAATGGCAGGAAATGTTATGGAAGCCATTTATAAGCAAAATGGCATGATCATCGATGCCTTATCTCAAACAAATTATGACAATCAGCGAATTTCTAAAAACATCAATGTAAAAGTAGCTCATAAAATTGGTGATGCTTACGACTTCAAGCATGATGTCGCTATTGTGTATGCGGATTCGCCATTTATTATTGCCATTCTTACGAATAATTCGGATTACGATACAATTTCTAAAATCGCAGATGATGTGTACGGAGTTCTGAAATGATCGATCAGAAGTTTCGCAAACAGATGCAGGAAAAGCGGTATTTTCAAAATCATCGAAAAGTGCTGGTAGCAGTTTCTGGTGGCTTGGATTCGATGACCTTGTTCCATCTCTTGTACCAGAATAGAGAAGAGCTAGAGATTGAGCTGGGGATAGTGCATGTCAACCATAAGCAACGTCCAGAGTCAAATATGGAAGAAAAAGAGCTGTCAAATTTTGCCCAGCAACTTGGTGTGAAATTTTTCAGCTCAAATTTTTCAGGTGATTTTTCTGAGGAAAAAGCTCGGCGATTTCGCTATCGTTTTTTTGAAGAAGTCATGTTGGTAGAAGGCTATACGGCCTTGGTAACGGCTCATCATGCTGATGATCAGGCCGAGACAGTGTTTATGAGGTTATTAAGAGGAGCAAGGCTGCGCCACTTATCTGGAATGACCGAGGTTCAACCTTTTGCAAATGGCGAATTAATCCGACCTTTGCTTCATTTTCATAAGCAAGATTTCCCTGATATTTTGCATTTTGAAGATAAGAGCAATTTTCAAAATGACTATCTCAGAAATCGGATTCGCAATCTTTATCTTCCCAGTCTTGAAAAGGAAAATCCACGCTTTAAGGATTCTCTGATTTCTTTAGGGAAAGAAGTTGAGGATTTACAGACAGCTCTGTCTCATCTGACGCAAGGATTGGACATTACAAAACTTGAAGTGTTTGAGCAACAAATTCCAGAAGTGCAAAATTTTCTTCTGCAGGAATATTTAAAGAAATTTCCTTCATTAAATATAAATAAAAAGCAATTTGAAGAAATCTTAGGAATCTTACGAACCAAGGCTAATTACATCCACCCTTTAAAGGATAGATATGAGTTGGTGAAAGATTATAAGCACTTTGAAATCAGAAAAATCAGTCGTAGGTCTGATTTGAAAATGGACTCAATTCTGTTAGAATGTGGTAATCAACTTCAATTTGGGGACTATCAATTCTCATTTGGCACTCCTTTGGAGGGGGAAAATGTTCAAGCGATTGCAGTTTCACGTGAAACACCACTTCTTTTACGTCGCAGGAAAACAGGTGATTGTCTTCGTTTGAAAGGACATCACAAAAAACTTCGTCGACTATTCATTGATCAAAAAATTCCATTTGAAGAACGAGAAAAAGCGATTATTGTTGAGCAAAATCAGCAGATCTTGGCAATTGTAAATATCGCTATCAGTGATTTGAGTAAGGAATTAAAAAGTGATATAATGAGTACTGTACTTTATATTCAGAAAATTAGATAGGTAAAATTATGCTAGAACAAGATATTAAAAAAGTATTGGTTTCTCATGAGGAAATCGTAGCAGCAGCAAAAAAATTGGGCCAACAGCTGACAGTAGACTATCAAGGTAAAAAGCCTATTTTTGTAGGAATTTTGAAGGGTTCAGTCCCTTTTATGGCCGAACTAATCAAACACGTGGATACAGATATTGAATTAGATTTTATGCTGGTGTCTAGCTATCATGGTGGTACAACTAGTAGTGGCGTGATTAATATTATCAAAGATATTGATCAAGATATTACTGGTCGTGATATTCTTTTTGTCGAAGATATTATCGATACTGGCCAAACTTTGAAGAATTTGTGTAATTTATTCAAAGAAAGAAATGCAGCATCTGTAAAAATTGCTACGTTATTGGATAAGCCTGAAGGACGCATTGTTGATATTGAGGCGGACTATACTTGCTTTACAATTCCAAATGAATTTGTAGTGGGTTATGGACTAGATTATGATGAGTATTATCGCAATCTTCCTTATGTAGGTGTCTTGAAAGAAGAAGTTTATACAAAATAAAGGTTTACTAGATATAAATGAAAAATAAACAAAATAATGGTTTTATAAAAAATCCTTTTCTCTATATTCTAATTATTGTAGTCCTTGTTACAGGTTTTCAGTATTTCTTTACAGGAAATGCGACAGGTCGTAGCCAGCAAATCAACTACAGTCAATTAGTGAAAGAAATCCAAAATAATAATGTTACGGAGATGAGCTACCAGCCAAATGGTAGTATTATCGAGGTATCGGGTACTTACAAAAAACCTAAAGAATCAAAAGATACGACAGGAATCCTGTTTTTCAGTCCGGAAATTTCAAAAGTTAGCAGATTTACCAGTGTTGTTTTGCCATCAGATACAACAGTTTCTGATTTGCAAAAGCTAGCTGCTGAGCATGAGACAGAAGTGACTATTAAGCGTGAAAGCTCCAGTGGAATGTGGATTAATCTTTTGATTTCCTTGGTTCCATTTATCATCATCGCCTTCATCTTTATGTCTATGATGAATCAAGGCGGTGGCGGTGCTCGTGGCGCTATGAATTTTGGACGTAACAAAGCTCGTGCGGCCAATAAAGAAGATATCAAAGTACGCTTCTCAGATGTCGCTGGTGCAGAAGAGGAAAAACAAGAACTTGTTGAAGTTGTTGAATTCCTGAAAGATCCAAAACGTTATACTAAGCTGGGTGCTCGTATTCCGGCAGGTGTTCTTTTGGAAGGCCCTCCGGGGACTGGTAAGACCTTGCTTGCCAAGGCAGTTGCTGGTGAAGCAGGTGTTCCTTTCTTCAGCATCTCAGGTTCTGACTTTGTTGAAATGTTTGTCGGTGTCGGAGCAAGCCGTGTTCGTTCTCTATTTGAAGATGCGAAAAAAGCGGCTCCTGCTATTATCTTCATCGATGAAATTGATGCCGTCGGTCGTCAGCGTGGTGTTGGCCTTGGCGGTGGTAATGATGAACGTGAACAAACTCTTAATCAGCTCTTGATTGAAATGGATGGTTTTGAAGGCAATGAAGGAATCATTATCATTGCAGCTACTAACCGTTCGGATGTTCTTGATCCAGCTCTTCTACGTCCAGGTCGTTTTGACAGAAAAGTTTTGGTTGGCCGTCCTGACGTGAAGGGTCGGGAAGCTATTCTTCGCGTTCATGCTAAGAATAAACCGCTGGCTAAGAACGTTGATTTGAAACTAGTTGCTCAGCAGACACCTGGCTTTGTTGGTGCTGATTTGGAAAATGTCTTGAATGAAGCAGCTCTAGTTGCAGCTCGTCGTAACAAAAAAGTCATCGATGCAGATGATATTGATGAAGCTGAAGACAGAGTGATTGCAGGACCGTCTAAAAAAGATAAAACTGTTTCAGAGCGTGATCGTCAGGTTGTCGCTTACCATGAAGCAGGGCATACGATTGTCGGACTTGTTTTGTCCAATGCGCGTGTCGTACACAAGGTAACCATTGTGCCTCGTGGTCGTGCTGGCGGATATATGATTGCCCTGCCTAAAGAAGACCAAATGCTTCTGTCTAAAGAAGACATGAAAGAGCAATTGGCTGGTCTCATGGGTGGTCGTGTAGCTGAAGAGATTATCTTTAATGTCCAAACTACAGGAGCTTCAAATGACTTTGAACAAGCTACACAGATGGCGCGTGCAATGGTCACTGAATACGGTATGAGTGAAAAACTTGGCCCAGTTCAATACGAAGGTAATCATGCTATGTTTGGTGCACAAAGTCCTCAAAAATCAATTTCAGAACAAACAGCCTATGAGATTGATGAGGAAGTTCGTTCATTATTAAATGAGGCACGAAACAAAGCAGCTGAAATCATTCAGTCAAATCGTGAAACTCATAAGTTGATTGCAGAAGCATTGTTGAAATACGAAACATTAGATAGTACACAGATTAAATCTCTTTACGAAACAGGTAAAATGCCTGATACCGTAGAAGAGGAATCCCATGCACTATCTTATGATGAAGTAAAATCAAAAATGAGTGAAGAAAAATAAATTTAGAGAGGTTCAACCTCTCTTTTTATGTTCTAATGTGATGGCTACCGAGCAGATGCCTTGATAGTTGACCCTCCTCGTACAGGCTTAGATGATAAGCTACTGGATACCATCCTGACCTATGTTCCAGAAAAAATGGTCTATGTATCCTGCAATGTTTCGACCTTGGCACGAGATTTGGTTAAACTAGTAAAAGTCTATGATCTCCAGTATATCCAGTCGGTCGATATGTTTCCCCACACTGCACGGACAGAAGCAGTGGTTAAGTTAGTGAAGAAAAGAAAAAATTAAATTCACTGAAAAAAGTCCTTGACAAAGGTAAAAAAGTAGGTATAATAGAAAGAGTTGAAAAGCTCAAGGTCCGTTGGTCAAGGGGTTAAGACACCGCCTTTTCACGGCGGTAACACGGGT
>ERZ773265.1761-NODE-1761-length-10684-cov-34.839872_pt1 | contig 10684 bp, 5 predicted proteins | sample MGYA00580512_ERZ773265 | MGnify/ENA primary metagenome ERZ773265 (study PRJEB29015, sample SAMEA2738169) | human oral metagenome | biome: human oral; feature: human-associated habitat; material: saliva | place: China | collected 2183 ...
GGCGCTCCTTCATGTACTGCAGGGCCGGGTGATCGGCCGGCGGCATGTAGTACGGGGGCTTGTAGGGATCGCGCTCGAGTTCCTCGTCCGTGATCGGGATCTGCAGGCGGTCGCGCAGCTGCTTGGCGTCCTCGAGCGTCAGCTTCTTCATCTGGTGCGTCGAGTTACGGCCCGCGAAGTGCGTGCCCAGCGCGTAGCCCTTAATGGTGTGGGCGAGGACGACGGTCGGCTGGCCGGTGTGCTCCATGGCTGCCTTGTAGGCCGCGTAGACCTTGCGGTAGTCGTGGCCACCGCGCTTGAGTTCCCAGAGCTGGTCGTCTGTCCAGTTCTTGACCATTTCCTTGGTGCGCGGGTCGCGGCCGAAGAAGTGCTCGCGCACGTAGGCACCATCGTTCGCGCGGAAGGTCTGGTAGTCGCCGTCCAGGGTCTCGTTCATGACGTGGACGAGGGCGTCGTCCTTATCGGCGGCGAGCAGCTGGTCCCAGCCACGGCCCCAGATGACCTTGATGACGTTCCAGCCAGCACCCTTGAAGAAGGCTTCCAGCTCCTGGATGATCTTGCCGTTGCCGCGAACCGGGCCGTCGAGGCGCTGCAGGTTGCAGTTGATGACGAAGGTCAGGTTGTCCAGGCGCTGCTGGGCGGCGAGCTGGAGCATGCCGCGGGACTCGGGTTCGTCCATTTCACCGTCGCCAAGGAAGGCCCACGTGTGCTGCTGGGACGTGTCCTTGATGCCGTTCATGTGCAGGTAGCGGTCGAACCACGCCTGGTAGATGGCTTCGGCGGGACCCAGGCCGAGCGAGACCGTGGGGAACTCCCAGAAGTGGTCGAGCTGGCGCGGGTGCGGGTAGGAGGGCAGGCCGTGCGCGGTGGACACCTGCTGGCGGAATCCGTCCATCTCCTCTTCGGAGAGGCGGCCTTCCAGGAAGGCGCGCGCGTAGGGACCGGGGGAGGCGTGACCCTGGAAGAAGACGTGGTCGCCGCCGCCCGGGTGGTCCTTGCCGCGGAAGAAGTGGTTGAGGCCGACCTCGTAGAGGGTGGCGACGGAGGCGTAGGAGGAGATGTGTCCGCCGACCTTGACGCCGGGGCGCTGGGCGCGCGTCACCTGGACGGCGGCGTTCCAGCGGATCCAGCGGCGGTATTCGCGCTCCATGGCTTCGTCGCCGGGGAAGTACGGCTCCTGGTCAACGGGGATGGTGTTGACGTAGGGGGTCGTGTATTCCTGGGGGAGCTGAACGCCGTTTCGGCGCGCTTCGCTGAGCATGTGCAGCAGGATGTAGCGCGCGCGGGGGCCGCCCTTTTCGTTGATGAGCCCGGACAGGGACTCGACCCATTCGGCGGTCTCCTGGGGGTCGTTGTCGGGGACCTGGGGGATCAGCCCGTTGACGACGACGGGGCGTGACTCGTGGAGTTGGCTCACGGTGTACCTTCTCGCTTGACTCGGAGCTGCTGGTGCAGCGTTCGTGGGCGGTGTCTTCGATCGACACCGCACATATCGGGACCATTGTCCCACTAATGGTGTGGCTTTTCTAGCGTTTGATGACACGCGTGTGTATGAGGTGCCTTTCACCGATGTTGGACGCTGGCGCTATGCGTAAACCTGCTGGTCAGAGTGGTGTTGTCCATCATGGGTGTTTCGCCTGGTGTTATCCCTTGCATTCGACCCGCTTTCATGCCCTAGGATGAAGGAGTGAACGTTGATATGACACAGAGCAGCAGCTCGTCGAGAGGCGGTGCTGCGTGATGGCAGTGAGCCTGGGTTTTGCGTCCGATGCGATCGTGCAGGAGTTCTACGTCGATGATGACGTCGATCAGAAGGTGCGCGAGTCGATTGAACAGGAGACCGGTCATCCGCTGGTTGACGTCGATTATGGCGATGTCGTAGACGGCGCGATCGTGTGGTGGCGCTCGGATGACGCTGAGGAGGAGGACCTGGCCGACGTCCTGGTGGACGCCATGTCGAACCTGGATGATGGCGGCCTGATTTGGGTCCTGATTCCTAAGCCGGGGCGTCCTAATTCGGTGCGCGTGGGCGACGTTGAGGAGGCCGCAAAGATCGCGGGCCTGCACGCGACGACGTCGACGGCGCTGGGTGAGGAGTGGGCGGGCGTGCGCGTGACCGCGCGTCCTCGTTCGCGTCGCTAGGTTCATCGACGAGGCCTGGGCGGGGGAGCGCTCTTGGGTGTTCCTTTCGCTCGGGTCAGAAAGTGACCGTTCGCGCTCGATCTGGTAGATTGGCGCGTGCGTGGGGCCTTTAGCTCAGTTGGTTAGAGCGTCTGGTTTACACCCAGAAGGTCATCGGTTCGAGTCCGGTAGGGCCCACAAAACGGTTGGGGCCGGAAGCGAAAGCTTCCGGCCCCAACGCGTCCTCCGGTGGCGCGCTATTCGATTAGTGTGTCCTTTGTCGGTGAAATTATCTTCAGCTTGGCTTCTTTGAGGAGTTGACGAACCGAGATGGTGTCAAGTCCTGGGTTTTGTGGAGGCTTGTTTAGGCCACCTCCTTTCGTATTGTTGTGTGTTGTATTTCTGCTTGTTGTGGTATAATGCTGCTCACTCTATGGGGAGTTACTCCGAAAGGCTCAGGCATCCTTAGATGCCACGTTAAGCAGCGCGTCGCCGCGCTGAATCTCGCCGCTCGTGAGCAGGGTGATCGCACCGAACTCCTTCTTGTTCGTCACGACGACGGGGGTGATGGTCTCGTGACCGGCCGCGCGGATCACGTCGAGGTCGACCTTAGTGAGGACATCGCCACGCTTCACGTCATCACCCTTGGAGACGCGGGGTGTGAAGCCCTTGCCATCCAGCCTGACGGTGTCTATTCCAACGTGGATGAGGACTTGAACGCCGGAGGCGGACTTAAGGCCGTAGGCGTGGCCGGTCGAGAAGGCGATGGTCACGGTGCCATCGAAGGGGGCGACGATGAGACCGTCGGCGGGTTCGATGCCGATGCCGGGGCCGAGTCTACCCCTGCCGAAGAACTCGTCCTCGACCTCATCGAGTGGAACCACGGTGCCCGTGACAGGCGAGGTGATGGTGCGGCCAGCCTTCACATAGATGCGTGCGAGTTCTTCGCGCGTTCTCAGTGTGTCGGGGTGATCTTCGCCCAGGACGCGGGCGCGGTTTGTAGCGACCTGCTCGTACAGGGTGATGGCCTCGGAAAGGCGGTCAGCAGACTCATATGCGTATGCGAGGTTGTGGCGGGAGGTGAGCGTGTCGGGGTGGTCCTCGCCCAGGATGCGGGCGGTTTCTGTGGTGACCTGCTCGTACAGGGTGATGGCCTCGGAAAGGCGGTCAGCAGACTCATATGCGTATGCGAGGTTGTGGCGGGAGGTGAGCGTGTCGGGGTGGTCCTCGCCCAGGATGCGGGCGGTTTCTGTGGTGACCTGCTCGTACAGGGTGATGGCCTCGGAAAGGCGGTCAGCAGACTCATATGCGTATGCGAGGTTGTGGCGGGAGGTGAGCGTGTCGGGGTGGTCCTCGCCCAGGATGCGGGCGCGGTCTGTGGCGACCTGCTCATACAGGGTGATGGCCTCGCCTGTGCGGCCAGCCTTCCGGTACGTGTCTGCGAGGTTGTGGCGTGAGGTGAGTGTGTCGGGGTGGTCCTCGCCCAGGATGCGGGCGCGGTCTGTGGCGACCTGCTCGTACAGGGTGATGGCCTCGGAAAGGCGGTCAGCAGACTCATATGCGTCTGCGAGGTTGTAGCGGGAGGTGAGTGTGTCGGGGTGGTCTGCACCCAAGACCCGGATGTGGTTGGGCAGAAGGTTCTCGTATAAGGTGATGGCCTCATCGAGGCGGCCAACAGACCGGTATATGTTTGCGAGGTTGTGGCGTGAGGTGAGTGTATCGGGATAGTTCGGCCCCAGGACACGGGCACGGCCTGTGGCCACCTGCTCATACAGGGCAATGGCCTCGCCTGTGCGGCCAGCCTTCCGGTACGTGTCTGCGAGGTTGTGGCGTGAGGTGAGTGTATCGGGGTGGTCCTCACCCAGAACACGGGCACGGTCTATGATGACCTGCTTAAACTGGGCGATGGCCTCATCGAAGCGACCCGCTTTCACATAGGTGTCTGCGAGATTCTCGTGCGTGGTCAGCGTGTCGCGATGATCCTCACCCAGGACGCGGACATTGTCTGTGATTACCTGCTCGTACAGGGTGATGGCCTCATCGAGGCGGCCAGCATCTCGGTATACATTTGCGAGGCTGTGGCGTATGGCGAGCGTGCGGGGGTGGTCCTCACCTAGGTCACAGGTTCGGTCTTTGATGACCTGCTCATACAGAGGGATGGCCTCAACGAAGCGGCCCGCTAAGCAGTATGTGTATGCGAGGTTGTTGCGTGCAGCAGATGTCTTTGGATGCTTGTAGCTGTACGCACGGGTGTAGTCGATGAGAAGGATCTCGTACTCGGTGATGGCCTCATCGAGGCGGCCAGCTAACCGGTAGGTGTATGCCAGGTTGTTGCGCGTGGCGAGTGTTTTGGGGTGGTTTTTTCTCAGGGTACGGGCACAGTCGGTGAGAAGGGTTCTATACTGCTCTATGGCCTCGTCGAGGCGACCAGCTGCCTGGTATGCCTTTGCGCGCTTATGACGCGAGGTAAGTGCATCGAGATTGCCGCTACCTAGGACGCGGGTAAGCGCGTTGGGATCAGCGGTGTCGAGGATACGGGTGACTGCTGTGGGGACGTGTCCGTACTGGGTGGTAACTGTGTCTGGGCTGTCCGTGTCTTTGTCATCGTCGACGAGGTTGTTGCGCTCGGCGAGTCTACTGAGGTGGTCTTCGTCCATGCTGTGGGTCGGGTCTTTGGTGGTTTGCTGGTGGGAGATCTGTGTCAGTGCGGTGATTGTGCGCTCGAGTGCTGTGTGCTTGAAATCCGGTGACGCTGGTGCGAGCGTCAGGTACTCCTGCGCGACGCTACCCAGGAGTGTATCGAGGTATTGGAGTTCACCGGGGGCGTAGTTCTGGCGTGCTGAGGCTGATTGTACGAGAACGTAGTACCGGAATACCTCGGGCTTGAGTATTGCTTCACGTAGGGCGTTCTCGTCGTCGGCAAGGAGCGTGATGGTTTGCTTCACTGATTCCTCGAGATGATCGATGAAGCTATCGATGTGGGACCTGTCGTAGCCCGACTCAACGAGCTGTCCCTCGATTGCGTCCAGTTCAGCGCTTATTGAGTTTGTCAGGTGGTCACATGTCTGTGCGTCGCAACTACTAGGTATTTCAGCCGAAAGGCTGAGGGCCTGTTGGTAGAGGTCGTGCCCACCCGCAATTGAGTCGGCAGTGAAGCCAAATCCCGGTACTGTAACAATCGATGTCACGATGTTGGTCGTGATATTTAAAGCTGCCATCGCTGTGTTCATGCGCACAGTGTACTTGCTACAACAGGCGGGAATGACAACCGGAGAAAACTTGTTGCAGCTGGGACGAACGTGACGGCAATCTGAACCTCATACGCGGTGTGATTGAACAATTCTTCGCGTATGAGGGTCCGGGTAGTGTGGTTTGCGGAAGGCCCCATTGCTGCGATTGTTGCAGACAACCCCACAGGTGCAAGTAACCCGCCTACGTGCAGCTGCGCCGATAACTGGTATCGGGAATCCGGTTCTTCTGAGTTGAGTGTGGGCGAGTGGGTGTTGGTCGGGGGTTGCGGGTAGAGGTCGAGGTCCTTGATGATGAGCGGACTTCTACCCCCGCTGTCGTCAAGGACCTCGACAATGTCTCACCCTACCTGCTGCTGCTCTGCCTCGCTTGATCGTTGTGATCGGTGTGATCTGCTCGTCGGTTTGGAGGGCTTCCATCTGATGAGCGTGGCTCGCACCCCAGATGCTCTGGTGCTCGATGTTGAGTCGTGCAACCAGCTGGCGGGGTGCCCTGGTTGTGGGGTGATTGCTCAAGGCCACGGGCGTGTGGTGGTGGAGGTGATCGACGCGCCCTGGGCCGGTGTCCCGGCGCGGATCCGGTGGTTTAAGCGACGCTGGATATGCCGCGAACGTACCTGCGAGACGGTGACATTCCTGGAGCACAGCGAGAAGGTGTGCGCACCCCGGGCGCGTTTGGGCGCCCGGGCGATCCGACAGCTGCGTGTCGAGGGAGCCACTATCGCTGGCCTGGCCCGCCAGTTAGGAACCACGTGGAACACCGCGTGGTCCCATATCAAGCCGTGCGATGACCCCGCCCGCTTCGCAGGGGTGCGGGTGCTGGGGGGTGACGAGCACGTATGGCACCACCAGGACCGACGCCGACGAGACCCACACGTGCTCACCGGCATCGTGGACCACTCGCGGGGAGGATCATCCCACGGCCCGCTTGTTGGATCTGGTCCCAGGAAGGTCTGGCACCGTGTATAAGACTGGCACCGCGCATGAGAACTGGCTAGAAGAGCGTGGCGAACAGTTTCGCTCCGGTATCCAGATCGCGACACTGGATCCCTTCCAGGGACAGTAAGAATGCCATCGCTTGGCCTGCTTCCAGGACGCCACCAGCGTGCTCGATGCCGTTCACATCGTCACGCTCGCCGGTGACGCCCTTGATGAGGTACGTCGTCGCGTCCAGCAAGACACAACCGGTCACCGCGGACGCACAGGCGATCCCCTATACCAAATCCGGCTTCTCTTGGGCGCCTCGCGCCACAGGCTCACCCCACGTCAAAAGGAACGCCTCCGCGAGGCCCTTCACAGCAGATAAGGCGCATATCAGTGTCGAAGTCGCCTACCACTGCGCCCAGCAAGTGCGCGATGTCTTCCATCAAGCCACCCCCGCCCAAGGCCGACGCCTGGCCGCACACCTCGTCGAGCGCCTACCAGCCTGCCCCATCCCTGAGATCGCTCGCCTGGGCCGGACCCTACGCAAGTGGAAGGACGCACTCGACGCCTACTTCGACACCGCCGGAGCCAGCAACGGGCCAACAGAAGCCATCAACGGAATCATCGAGCTGGGCAGACGCACCGCCAGAGGCTACCGCAACCCCACCAACTACCAACTCCGAATGCTTCTCATCGCAGGAGGCCTAGATGCCTCCACCCACACTCAACTATGAAGAGCCGTCAAACTCAATCGCTGGTTATGAAACGAATATTTGTCAAAGCTTCAAATAGTGGCGCGAGGATCTGGTAGGATATTGCGCTATTTGTAGGTGTGTGTATATTCGACGAAGCGTTCGAACCCCATTTCAGTCGCGAAGTTTGCAATCTGTTCTTGTGTTGCCGTGGTAACCTCATGGTCGGGGCCGAGAGTCTCAAAGCACTCAAAATATCGTTTAAGGAACGTGTGTGTGAGCACTTCGTACTCGTGAAGGTGAAGCAGACATTGACTCAAAAGTGTGTATGAAATGAAAATATCTGTGTGATCAATGGTGTATATCGACTCCTGCGCTTGAATAAGTGTGAGCCAATGCTTCTTGGAAGATTGGTAATCTTCAAGGATTAGGGAGCACTTTGCGACTGTTTCGAGAGTGTGCAAATATTCTGGGCTGTGTGCACCTTTGGTAAAGCTGGCTTGGATCAGGTCGTCAAATAAATCATATGCTTGTTCCTTATCTCCAAGCATTGCCACATTAAAAGCATATAATAGCAGTGAACGCCTAAACAACTTATGCTCGTATAGGTCGAAGGCCTCCATGGTGTCCAATAATTCAAATATTATCCCGTTTGATGTTCTATTCTCGCCTAGTTCGGAATGGATGCGTGCTAGGTTGTATTGGCATTCAGATCGTAGGTCGTCCTGAATTTGCAGCGAGTGCTCAGCAAGAATGTATGCCTGATGAAACATATTACGCGCATTGGGAAGCTGGCTATGATTACGGGAGTAGGCCTCTCCAAGGCTGTTCAATATTGTGATTAGGATCCTTGGGTCTTCGTGGCTTTCAGGTAGTTGCAAATGCTGATTGAAAGAATTAAGTAAAACTCGCTCGCTGAGTTCGTGTTGGCCAGTATGCATAAGCGCGAGGCCGATTTGGTTAATGCATTGCAGTAGTGTTTTGGTGGGTTTGCCTATAATTTGCGAAATTGTGCCGTAGGCGGTGAGGAGATAATCGAAACACTGAAAGCATCTCAACTCGTTCATTGTCTCTAGGCAATGAAGAAGCAATGTTTGAACTTCGGGAAAGCTTAGTAGACCCTCGGTATGTTCCTGTAGTGCGTAAAAAGACAGTTGTTGTGCGAGTGACAATAACTTTTCAGGCCGTTTTGTGATGTTAGCATGGGATAAAATCGAATTGCTATTATTTAACAATAGGTCGAGCGATAATTTGGCTGCTTGATCGATATCTTTAGGGCTCCAAGCCGATCGAATCGCGTACGCTTGAAGTGTATTTAGTGAGGTGAGTTCTTTGTTCCCGGTAGTCTCGATAAGTGAGCGTTTCGCAAGTTGTGAATGCGCGAGTGTTGCTAATATATCCCCTGGCGTGGCCAACCACTCTGTAGGTACGTAAGGTGCCGATAGGTAGCTCAGAATTGCGATCATATTGTCACACCGCTGTTTATCGTCGCTGATCTGCGCAAGCGTTTCGTGGGCGAACATTCGGAGTGTCTGAATCGCGCCGTATGGATACTGTGTGCCTTCAAGAGATGGTAGAAGATCTGTCAATGAGTGATCAAGCAGCCCTTGGTGGAACATTTTAAGGCAGTTTCCTTCGGGAGGAAGGCTTGTTCGAAGCATTTTCGCAGTGTTTGCTGCCTGTGCGACAGCAAGGGGGAGATCTCCGAGCTGCTGCGCGATAGCATTTGCTGTATCTAAATCATTTTCGTTAGTCACTGAGCATAGATACTCTATTGACTGGATCCTTGTGAATGTTTTCATGTGATAGAGATTCCAGCCTTGCTGGGTATCCCAGCCAATGTCTGATCTTGTTGTAACGAGAAAATGCGTTTCTCTCATGTGAGGTAAGCATTCTGTTATATCATCAATGCTTTTGGCTCCGTCAAATACAAAGAGGCAAGGACCTATATTCAGATTCGAGAGAGCTGCTGTGACCGGAACTGTCCTGTTCGTTGTATTTTGGGCTTGGTCGGTTTGAATATTAAAGATCGTTTCTCCGATATTGATGAACGCGTCGCGAATACTCTGTTTTGACGTTGCGCTTATCCATATAACTAGAGGCCAGTTGTCTTTGATGCATCTGTCTGCGATTTTTGCAGCAAGAGATGTCTTTCCAACTCCTGCGCACCCAATTAGGACATTCAAGCTAGGTTCGTCTGTTTTGTCCGAGCTGAAAATTACGTCTTGAATCGTTCGGCCATTCGCTGCTGGATTTCGCTCAATCCAGTGACGTAACGGTTGTGGGCGGCTACCCCATGTTGAGTTGTTGGGTTGATGTGAACGGCGGTTGCTGAGTCCATCCTCTCCAGTTGTTTGGAGCTGTTTGATTTGGTTGTAAATTTCTTGATGCTCTTTACTGTGCGTTTCTGACGTGTTCGCGACAAGGTTTTGCAGTTCTTTCATAGCTGCGCGGATCTCACTAAGTTGTTCGACCGTAGCCCTAAGTGCAGTCTCGTTATAGTTTGGCGATTTTCGAGCTAGCGTCAGGTATTCGTCTGCAATGCGGTGAAGGAGGCTGTCGAGGTGGTGCACCTCCTCAGGTGCGTAGGTTGCTCGTTCCGGTGCTGATTGCGTTAAAACGTATGTGTGAAATTTAGCTGGCTCGGTGATTGCTTCGCCTAACGCATTCTCGTCATTGAGGAGTTGTGTGATAGTTTGTTTGGCCGATGTCTCAAGGCGTCCTATGAACAGGTCAATACTCTTCTCGTCACGGCCTAAACTACCTAGCTGGTGCTCGATAGAGGCCAGCTCATCGCTGATTGAGTTTCTGAGCGTCCCGCTCATCTGCGCTTCCGCGCTGCCGAACGTCTCATCTTTAAGGCTGCAAGCGAGCTGGTAGAGCTCTTGTCCACCTTCTATAGCATCAGCGACGAAGCCAAAGCCGGCTACTTTGACAACAGATTTGACGATGGTGGAGGAGATATTGAATGCTGCTCTCACTGTGCTCATACGCACAGTCTACAGAGTTAGTGGATGGTATGTGGTGACATGCAAAGTAGCGTGACAGTGGGGCCGGAAGCTCTCGCTTCCGGCCCCACACCGTGCCTGTCTGCCTGTTTGTCAGCGCGCGCTTGCTGTGCCCGAAGGCGCGCCTGAAGAGACCGTCAGAGCATAGCCCGCTCAGGCCTCGTGAATGCGCTCCTCGACGACGTCCTCGCCCGCGACAAGCTTGCCGGACGCGCCCGCGCCCAGCTGCTCCATGGCCAGGCGGCCCACCATCTGCTGGTTCGTCGTCGTGCGCTGCGAACGCGCACCCGACAGGAAGCTGAAGAACCAATTCACCAGCGTGCCCACCTGCGACTTGAAGCCGACGATGTACAGCAGGTGCAGGAAACACCAGGCCACCCACGCGGTGAAGCCCGTCAACTTCGTGTTGCCCATCTTCACGACCGCCTTGAAACGAGCGATCGTCGCCATCGAACCCTTATCGAAGTAGGAGAACTCCGTCGCCTTCGGCTTACGGCCCGCCAGGCGCGCGGCGATGGTATCGGCGGCGAAGCGCGCGGACTGGATGGCACCCTGCGCGACGCCGGGCACGCCCGGGAACGCCATCATGTCACCCAGCACGAAGATCTCGGGGTGCCCGGGCAAGGTAAGGTCCTTGTTGACGGTGACGCGGCCCGCGCGGTCCACCTCGGCGCCCGTGGCCTCGCCCAGC
>ERZ773265.1765-NODE-1765-length-10678-cov-10.125200_pt1 | contig 10678 bp, 10 predicted proteins | sample MGYA00580512_ERZ773265 | MGnify/ENA primary metagenome ERZ773265 (study PRJEB29015, sample SAMEA2738169) | human oral metagenome | biome: human oral; feature: human-associated habitat; material: saliva | place: China | collected 2183 ...
CGCCCAGACGCTGGGCACGAGCCGCAAGGTGAGCCTCCAGCGCATCACCAAGCTCGTCAGTGCCATCTGATCCCGCTTCCGGCGCCTGACTTATTGGCTGCCATGTCCAGTAAGCACCGTGGGCCTTGGAGAGAAACTCGTCGCCCACATGTCCCCCGCGGCCGATGATTGTTGGCTATCGTGTGTCCGGTCGGTTCGCTGTGGCGGCCGCAATTCGATAGCCATGAGACGGTTTTCGCTGTGACGAGGAAGGACGGGGACAGGTGGCTGATCTGCGAATGTGCGAGGAGACAACGTCGAAGCTCCGCTCGGAGGTGGAGAACTGCGTCAGTGAGGTGAACGCGTCGGGAGGCGACAGTGACGTGCGCTCCTCGGCAAACGGGCTGACGGGTGCCGGACTGTCCGACGACGCGTCAAAGGCGGCGGATGCAGTGTCCAAGGCCCGCACCACCTTCGCCAACAGGCTGACGAATCACCACAACGGGATCTACAACGCCACCAACCAGCTCAATGCGGCCGACGGCGCAGCAGCAGCCTGCACCCCCAAAAACGGCGACAGCTGACCCACGTCAGACACCATCACCCCCACTTAACACACTTCACCCTTAACAACTCAGTCCGTTTACTCTTTTGGAGGACCCCCGTGGTTACGTTCAATGACCTCCTGTCCTGGGATGGCACCAACCTCGACACGGCCGGCGACGCCTTGATAGCCGCCTCACACAAGTACGAGCAGGTCAACGCCGACCTTCAAAAGAAAGACCTAGGTGACGGCTTGTCCGGAAAGACCTTCGAGGCCGAAGCTAAGGCGCGACGAATCCTCGCCGACGACGCCGAGGACCTCTGGACCGGACTGAGCAAAGCCGGAAACGACCTTAAAGAATCCTCTACCACTGTCACCAACATATGCAACGCAGCCTACAATCTTCAATCAAGAATTCAAGGAGATGAACTAACTATTGTTGGCGACTCAGTGACAACAGCACCAAGCTACAGAGGCGCCTACCCTCAAGGCGAAATCAATTCATATCAGGCAGAACTCGACAATCTGACAGATCAAGGAAATGATGTCGTCACATTCATTACCAATGTGTTTAACCAGATTACCAGCCTGGACGATACGGCGAACGGCCCGAGCCCCGAGGTGGTCAACCATGGCGATAGACCCCCGAACCCAAACTGGACACCCAACCAGGTCAACGACTGGTGGACCTCGCTGAGCCCGGAGCTACAGCAGCACATCATCAACAAGCACCCATCCTGGATCGGCAATCTCGACGGAATCCCCTCAGACAAGAGGCACGAAGCCAACATGATCTGGCTGCCAATTATGAAGCGCGAGATCGATCAACAGGTTAAAGATTTCGAACCTAAGACAACACAAGTATGGCACTCCACCACCACCGGGACTGGATACTACGAAGAAGTAACTAATCCAGCGTATGAAGAGTTACTGAAGAGACAAAAAGACATAAACGCCCTTTCAACAATGTTCGACCCAAAGCACCCGGAACGATCAAAAGGACGATCCCTTTTAATTCTCGACAACACGGGAGACCATTTCCGAGCAGCAATCGGCAGCGGCGACGTCGATAACGCCGACCACGTTGTAGTCCATACCCCCGGCATGACAACCACCGTGGAGAACGGACTAGCACGAAGTAACGGTAGCGCAGGCACTGCCGTTAACGGGACTGAGACCATCATGAACGAAAGCGGATTGCAGACCTCGACATCCAACAACAGAAACCAAGAGACAGTGGCCGGAGTGACCTGGCTGGGCTACGACGCCCCCGGCTGGAAAGAAACCTTGAATCTTTCAGAAGGTACTGTACTTAACGACCATGAAGCCAAGAAAGCAGCTCCTGACCTGGCCAGATTCTACGAAGGAATTCAATCCACCCACCATGGTGACCCTCATTTATTTGCATACGGACATTCATTTGGGTCGAACGTTGTCGGGAATGCACTACCGATGTCAAGCGCCCCGGACGACGTGGCCATCGCCGGTTCACCAGGTCCAGGATTCGTCGACGCTTCCGATCTGGGAATGCTACCCGACCACATGTACGCCGCCCACGCACCCGGCGATCCCGTCGCAGCCCAGTCCTGGTGGCTTCCAGGATTCGGCACCGACCCCATCTCCGACCCAAACTCAGACTTCACCCAGCTAGACACAAGCATGCAGCAGCAAGCAGGCCTATCCCCATCTGGCGGCCACTCTATGTACACTAACTCAGGAACAACGTCCGCACACAATCTCGGACAAATCGCGCGAGGAGACACCCCAGATTATATAATTCCAAAGAAATTCTAGTGACCACTTGACCTTCAGTCACACTTGCAAACAATATACTCAACAACAAATTACCGCACCACCACAACATTGAATTTCTAGTCCATCTTGTTTATGGCACACGAAACTAACAACATATCTGAGATACGCAGATATTCTCGTCGAGGACAAGTATTGAAAAACGATCGACAGGGCGACACAATTCGCGGTGAGGTGCCCGCAGAGTCGGCGTCGGTGGAGCAGCACCCCCTGAAGCGGAGCGCTCCTCATGGGCCGGGGTGCTTCAAACTGGGCTGCGTGACCCTGGTACTCCTTCTGGTGACGGTCGGCGGGTTCCTCTACATCGTGGCGGCTGGCCTGGACCCGAGCCTGGGGCCCGGTAACGCCGGCGCCCGAAGCGTCGCCAAGGCCGCAGTCACGAGCCTCTCCAAGAACCCAAGCGTTGAGTCGACGCAAGTCATGCAGGCAGGAGCCAACTCAAACACTGGCTCGGTGGCTGAGGTCAAGGCGCATCTCAAGGCCGACACCCCAGTGGACAGCGCTGCCGACATGCTGCCTTCAACCTGCAGCGCCGCCCAACGAAACAGCGTATGGGGCACGGTGACCGTCGGGATCATCTTCACCTGGAACATGAAAGGCACCGAGATCGACGTCTACTTCAACTGCCGCGGCCCAGCCTCCGAACTGCGCACCGACGTTCAGCACGACCTAGCCCCAGCAGGCGAGGCCGCAACGATCATGCGCAACGGTGACACGTCATCCCTTGAGGTCGACTACGCAGACGTCACCACACCCCCGTCCACGCTGACCGCTACGTCCGGCTCACCAACCATCAAGACCTTCACGATGAACGGCTGGAAGGTCACTTCCACCAGCAACACCGAGGGACAGTTCCCCACCACCGTCTCCTTCGAGCAGGTCATCACCGCCGCCAGACAGGCCAGCCCCACCGGCAGCATCGACCTCGACGGCACCACCCTGTCCGTCACCGGTCTGGTCACCGACGAGCGCAAAGGTCTCACCCCCGAGGCAGCAGCACCCGTCGTCCACGCCGTCGCCGACTGCCAATCCGCAGGACTGACCACACTCCAGCTCAACGACGAGGCAAGAAAGGAGCCCTCCAGCGACGACCTCTGGCTGACCTTCACCTGCAACAACGGCACCTGGACACCACAGCATGGCGGCAACACCGGCCAAGACGAAGCCACCATCCTCAACAAAGCCGCCGAACTCTAGCGGCCCCACCGTTCGTCCTTCACCTCTACGCCGTCGGACCAAACACCCCACCACCAAGGCGGATCAGTAAGAATTACCTCCGACAAGCAGGAAGAAGGCACTGATGGCGGATGAGCAGAACACACCTGAACACAGAGGAGACGCCGGGGCAGACGAAGCCCCGGCCACCGACTCGAGCAGCGAAGCCTCTGTCGGCCGGAGGAAACCGTCGTCGGGCAGGTCGGCGGGTTGGTGGGCCATCCGGGTGATGCTGGTCATCCTCGTGTTGATCATTGGTAGTTTCGTCTATCTGATTGACATCACCCTGCACCCCGACAGCGGCCCGGAGGGATTCAAGGTCCGACGCATCGCCAGTGCAGCAGAGAAGCACCTGTCCAAGGATCCCAATGTCGTCTCGGCCACCGTCATCAACGCCTCGGCCGACATCGGCGGCACCGAGGCCGACCTGGACGTGCGCCTCAAGGACGACACCAGCGCTGATGCGATGGCGGACCTGCTGGCCTCCACCCATGATGCCGCCTTCGGCAAGAACAGCCCCGACACCAACATCAACCTCTACGTCACCCTGTCCTGGACACTGCACGGCACCAGCATCAAGACCACCTACGACTGCGCTGGCCGTCCAGACCTACTACGCACCGCCCGACAGGACCTGACCACCGCAGGTGAAGCCAGAACCATCGACATCACCAGCGGCCGTCTGAATATCGACTACGGGCAGGTCACCGCACTCCCCACCACCCTGGCGCAACCAGGCATGACGAACTCTTCCAAGATCTTCACCCTCAACGGCTGGGAGGTCACCTCCATCAGTGACAAGGAAGGACAGTTCCCCACCACTGTCCCCTTCGAGCAGGTCATCGCCGCCGCCAAACAGGCGAGCCCCACCGGCAGCATCGACCTCGACAATGGCACTCTGTCCGTCACCGGCCTGGTCACCGACGACAGCAAAGACCTTACCCCCGAGGCAGCAGCACCCGTCGTCCACACCGTCTCCGACTGCCAAGCCGCCGGACTGACCACACTCCAGCTCAACAACTGGGCAACGGACACCAACAGCGTCGCCGACCCCTGGCTGACCTTCACCTGCAACAACGGCACCTGGACACCCACACACGAAAGCACAAGAGGCCAAGACGAAGCCGCCATCCTCAACAAAGCCGCCGAGCTGTAGACCGCACGTCACCCGCGTGCCCTGCTCCCACCTGACCGAACCGACTCGACCCGCAGGAACGGCCAATTTGAGAAAGTACATCCAATCAGCCAGTAAGGGAGTAGCCGATGCCCGAAGAGCAGACCACACCTGAACAAGGAGGAGCCAAGTCGGCAGAAGCCCCGAGTGTCGACTCGAGCAACGAAGCCTCTGCCAGCCGGAGGAAACCGTCGTCGGGCAGGTCGTTAGGGTGGTGGGCTGTCTGTTTCGTGCTGGTCGTACTTGTGTTGATCATCGGTGGTTACGGTTGCTTACTCTACGTCAACCTGAACCCCGACAGCGGCCCGGACGGCTTCCAAGTCCGGCGCGTTGCCAGCACAGCCTCCAACTACCTCTCAAGCGATCCCTCGGTCACCTCAGCAGAGGCAACAGGAGCAGAAGCCAACATCAACGGAAGTTCCGTGACAGTCGACGCCCACCTCAAAGACGGCACCAGCGTGGAGGCGGCCGCCAACCTACTGGCCTCAACCCGGCAGAAAACACTCCAGCAGCAGCCCGACTACTCAGGCGATTTCATCATCTCGGTGTCCTGGACCGTCAAGGGCAGCACCATCGACGTCGACGTCTCCTGTCAACGAGACCCTGAGGCAATCCGGACCGACGTGAAACGAGCACTCACCCCCGTCGGAGAAGCGAAGACCTTCACCGGCAGCATCGACGCCTACACGAAGCTGACGATCGACTACGGACAGGTCACCGCACTCCCCACCACCCTGACCCAACCAGGCGTCAAGAGATCCTCCAAGACCTTCACCATGAACGGCTGGAAGGTCACCTCCACCCCCAAAACCGACGGACAGTTCAGCAACCCACCCTTTGACCAAATCATCACCGCCGCCGGGCAGGCCAGCCCCACCGGCACCATCGACCTCGACGGCACCACCCTGTCCGTCACCGGCCTAGTCACCGACGAGCGCAAAGGTCTCACCCCTGAGGCAGCAGCCCCCGTCGTCCACGCCGTCGCCGACTGCCAAGCCGCAGGACTGACCACACTCAAGCTCAACGGCAAACTTCAAAAAGGACTCTCCAGCGACGACCTCTGGATAACCTTCGTGTGCAACAACGGAACCTGGGCGTCGCGGTTCGACTCCCCCAGCCCCAGCGACACCGAAATCCTCAACAAAGCCGCCGAGCTCTAACTAACCCATCACCTCGCCTTCACCTCTGCGCTCAGGCCAGCGGCCCCCAGCCCCTCGTCCCACGGCCAGCGGGCGCCCCGCGGGCCAAGCAACGACTCATCGTCACCGCAGAGGCCCCCTCCTCCCTCAGGGGAGGAGACCGCCCCTAGTGCGTTCAGCCACTGGGACGATCACACCGGGACCCAGCCCTCCTAACCTGGAATCAGTTCAGGGCGAACGAAGGCCACGAACATCCCGAGGACTGACGCGCCATGACCACAACCATCGACGCCACAGCAGGCCCGGCCACAGGCGTCAACCGTTTCGAGGTCCTGCGGAAGGCCACCCCCACCTCCAGGCCGTCCCGCGCCGGGCAGCAGAAGGCCCTGGAAGCCGCCATCTGGCCCGACCGGCCCCGCGCGGCCGGTCGGCAGTTCTTCGCCAGCGCGGTGCGCGCCGAGTAGATCAAGCTGCGCACGTTGACCTCCTCCTGGGTCACATCGGTCATCACCATCGCCATCACGGTGTTCGGCGCGGGCCTGGCCATCGGCTACGCCGGCTCCCCAGATCGGGCCGACCAGGCCAAGACCATGATCGTCGCAGGCTCGGTGCTAGGCATAATCGTCGTCGCCGTCCTGGGCGCCCTGGTGATGACCGGCGAGTACGCCTCGGGGCAGATCCGCTCCTCAATGATGCCGTTCCCCGCCACGAACGTCTGTTCGGGGCAAAGGCGCTCGTCGGATCGGCCTTCTCCTTCGTCCTCGGAGTCCTCAGCGCAGCCCTGACCTTCCAGGTCTCCCAGGCCCGGGAGGTGGTGGACAAGGCCCGCGCCAAGGCGGCCTCGCTGCCGGCCGACCCGCAGCGTGAGGCCCTCCTGGAGGAGGCCCGCTGGATGGTGGAGGAGCTGCGGGTGAGCCTGTTCGCCCAGACGCTGGGCACGAGCCGCAAGGTGAGCCTCCAGCGCATCACCAAGCTCTGCGCCCAGATCGCCTGATTCCACGGACGACTCGCCTCGCGCACCTCGTGAGTGCACCATGAGGCGTCATCCCTACGATGACATCTCCTCCCTCAGGAGGAGATGAGTCAGCGGCCCGTTCGCCCACCTGGACGATTACACCGATATCCGGCGCAGCTATCCTGGAGCCATAGAGGAAACGATCACTGCGGCGCCTGCTTTCTCCGTCTCTCCATCTCAGGCATCTCACGAACGCTTTCTCCGGTTCCACACAGTCGGCCCACGCACCCTCCCGGTGCGGGGGCCGACGACGTCCATACGGACAACCCGGATCGTTCAGCGCCGGGGCTGCTGGTCCCCCGGTTCCTCCGCTACAGCACGGCGGACATGAGGCGGCAGACGTTGTCCACGTAGCGGTTGTACCAGGGCTCGGTGGCCCACAGCTCGGGGGTCAGCTCGGTGCAGGCGGCCCGGTAGGCGGCGTCGTTGTTGCGCAGCAGGTCGTCGAGGTCCCCTCCGAAGGCCAGCAGCATGACCTCGTAGTTGAGGGCGAAGGAGCGGAAGTCCATGTTGGAGGAGCCGATGACCCCGACCTCGTCGTCGACCGTCATGTACTTCGAGTGCAGGACGATCGGCGAGGGGTAGAGGTAGATCCGCACCCCCGCCGCCAGGAGCGCCGAGTAGTAGGAGCGCTGGGCGTGACTGACGATGAACTGGTCGGACTCCTTGCCCACGAACAGCTCGACCTCCACCCCCCGGTAGGCGGCCGACGTCATCGCCGCCAGCAGCGCCTCGTCGGGGATGAAGTAGGGGCTGGTGATGGACACGCGCCGCTTGGCCCCGTGGATGAGGGCCAGGAACATCCGCAGGTTCGGCTCGGTGGGGTACCCCGGCCCGGAGGGAATGAGCTGCATGGCGTTGACGACGGCGCCCGGACGCCCGGGCCTGGGGGCCGGCGTGCCCACCGGGATTCCCGGCAGCCCCGCCATCTCCGGCAGGGTCTCGGCCGGCGTCCCCAGCGCCAGGTCGAAGGCCTCGAGCTGCTCGCCGGCCTCGAAGAACCAGTCCATGGCGAAGACGGCCTGGGCCTCCAGGACGATCTCGCCGGTGACCTCCACCGACAGGTCCTCCCAGCGGCGCCCGGCCCGCACATTGCGCCGGGTCCGGTAGGAGGGGTCGATGACGTTGTGGCTGCCGATGAAGCCCTTCTCGCCGTCGATGACCAGGATCTTGCGGTGGTTGCGCAGGTCCGGGCGGCGCCAGCGGCGCTTGAGCGGCAGCAGCGGCATCATGAGGCGCCAGCGGATGCCGGCGTCGGTCATGCGCTGGCAGAACTGCTTCCAGCCGGGGTACTTGCGGCTGCCCAGGTGATCCAGGAGGAGGCGCACCGTGACCCCGCGGGCCACCGCGCGCTCCAGGGCGGCGAAGAAGACGTCGGTGACCTCGTCCCAGCTCATGATGTAGAACTCGACGTGGATGTGGTCGGTGGCGGAGTCAATGGCTCGGGCCATGGCCTCGTAGGTGCTGCGGGGGTCGGCGTGGACGGCCACCACTTCGCCGCTGACGCAGGGCAGGCCGGTGAGCCGGCGGTTCATGCGCAGCGCCCCGGCCAGGTAGGTCGAGGGTCGGGCGCCCTTGGGCAGGTCCGGCATGGAGCGGGTGTAGTCGAGGGTGATCTCGTTGACGGTGTGCTGCTGGCGGCGACGCGTGCCGTGGACCCACGGGCTGCCGATGAGCAGGTAGAGCGGGAGCCCCACGAGGGGCAGCAGGAAGATGAGCAGCAGCCAGGCGGTCGACGACGACGGGCGGCGGTTCTCCGGAACCGTGCCCAGCGCGGCGATCTTGATGAGGTACTCGATGACGACCCAGGTGGTCGCCAGTACCGGCGGCAGCGTCATGCTCGCATCATGTCATGCCCGCCGACTGGTCCCCGCAAAAACGCCTGGGCGCGGACCAGATGGTCCTACGCCCAGGCACTGCGAAGGCCCGCCCCGGTTCACCACCGGGTCGGGCCCTTCGCAACGAGGTCGCTTACCGGTTCCCATTCGGCAGCGGGTCCTCCTTCACCGAAACGCCCGAGCACATTCCCTTGGCTGTGGCCCAGACTCAGTGGTGGCCGGTCAGTGGTACTCCCCAGTACCTCACGGTCGCCACCGTTCAGCGGTGACTATGACTCTGCCGATGCTGTCTGAGAGAAGGCTGGAAATCACGCATCTAAATGGTGACGCTTGATGACGATATGGTCACGACCTTCCGGGCATGCCGACTCCCTCCCTCAGATCCCTTGAAATACTGCGGATTTCGCCCTTGCACATGGGCGCCCTCAGGCCGACGTCGGAGCGCCGAAGAGGGTCTTGAAGTAGCCGTAGAAGTTCCAGTTGCCCCATGAGGTGCACTGGTCCCCACCGTGGGCGGCGGCCTCGTTGGGCTGGAAGGGGGTGTAGTTGTACAGGCCCGCTGTCGCCTGGTTGGCCACCGTCACCTCACCACTGCCGCACTGCGCGTCGGGCGAGTAGGCGATCCGCGTGGGCCGTTGGGCCACGACGTCGTAGCTGCCCGGGTCGAGACGATAGCGATGGAACTGGGAGGCCGCCCCGTAGAGCTGGGAGGGGAAGCCGGCCCACTGGGGGTCGCAGGCCCCGTGGTCGGGACAGGCGTAACCGGCAGCGGCCTCATAGTCGCGAGCGCTCAGGCTCGCACCGGAGGCGGTGAGCAGCCCCTGCTCCTTGTGAATGAGGACGAGGAGCACCTGGGGGTTGATGTCGCAGGCCTGGGAGACCTCCCAGATGACGTCGGCCGCGCTGGCACCAGAGGCGGCTTCGATGCCTCCGGGGCAGAAGGTGTTGGCCTGGCGGGCCGGCACCGAGAAGGTGGCGCCGGCCAGGCAGTCGGTGCCGTCGCTGCCCGGCTGGCAGCCGGCGTTGACGCGGGTGAGAAAGGCGGCGATCTCCTCGCGTGTCATGGCCTGGGAGTCGTAGAAGACCTCGTCATCGATGATGCGGGCGGCGTTGAAGCCGCTGGCGTCGGGCACCAGGGGCGCGGGCGCAGAAGGTGTGCCGGTATCAGTGGCCTTGCCCCACCCCAGCGCGAGGCCGCCGAGCGAGGAACCGGTGGCACGCAGCACGATGAGTCCCACCAGGAGCGTGACCAGGAAGGCGGCCAGGACAACGCCGATCGGGCTTTTCAGGAAGGACTGAACGGAACCGCTGCGCCCCCGCCCCCGTCCGGCACCGGCGCGCAGGAGCCCGAGGCGCCCACGGCCCCCTCGACTCCCCTTCGCCTTCCTGGGGCGGTGACTCGTATCCTCCCGCCGGGCGCGGTCAGTGCCGCGCTGCGCGGCTGGGCGGGCACTGCGCGGCGCTCGTGCGGGCTGAGGCGAGCCGGATCCTGCGGTGCTTCGCTGAGGCCGCGGACGTCGGCCGGAGGGATGATGGGACATCGGCGCCATCGTGTCACATCACGGGCCGATGCACGGCCCGAAGCAGCCCGGGCTTCCCAAGACGACTGTCCGACCGGGATTCGACGGGAGGCGATGCGTCCCACAGCACCGCCGTCGGCCGGGTGAGTCCGCCGTCGCATACCGTGGGGCCGTGAATCTGCCCGACGTCCTGAGCCTGGCGCGCTCCCTCATGGAGGAGGCCGACGTCGGCGACTGGGAGCTGGCCTTCGACCGGGCGCGTCGGCGGGCCGGCCAGACGGATCATGCACGACGTCGGCTCACGCTCAGCCGCCATCTCATGAGCCTGTACGACGAGGCCCAGGTCCGCGAGACGATCCTGCACGAGATCGCCCACGCCCGCGTGGGCCCCAGGCACGGGCATGACGCCGTCTGGGCAGCCGAGGCGATCCGCCTGGGCGCC
>ERZ773265.1769-NODE-1769-length-10662-cov-96.225134_pt1 | contig 10662 bp, 8 predicted proteins | sample MGYA00580512_ERZ773265 | MGnify/ENA primary metagenome ERZ773265 (study PRJEB29015, sample SAMEA2738169) | human oral metagenome | biome: human oral; feature: human-associated habitat; material: saliva | place: China | collected 2183 ...
TACCGCCGGGGCCTGCGCACAGGTCGAGCCAGGCGGTGTCGGTGCCGTCCAGGGGTGCTGCGGCGAGCGCGCGTGCCACCAGCTGGGAACCGGCATCCTGCGCGCGGACGGTGCCTTCACGTACGGATTCCAGGCGCGCCAAGTCGCCGGAGGCGTACAGCGCCGAACCCTCAACTAGCTCGCCGTCGACGGCGCCCTGTTCGCGTGCCTCGTCGAGGCTACCCAGGCCGGGCAGCGCAACCAGGTTCACCACGGGGGCGAGGTTGTCCGCTTCGAGCAGCTGCTCAATTTCGGAGGCGGGGCGGCCGTGCGCCACAAGTGCCTGGCGCATGGAACGCACAATCCAGCCGGGGTGCGAGGCGAGCAGCGCCATGCGTTCGGTGTCGTCCTTCGCGTCCTCGATGATGAGTTCGTACCACTCTTCGGGGGTACGCTCGGAGACGCGGCGCAGCACTGCGTTGATGAAGCTTGCCGGGCCCGCACCGATCTTGTCGCGTGCCAGGGACACGCTCTGGTTCAGCGCAGCGTGGGCGGGAACGCGCATGTTCAGCAGCTGGTGCACGCCCATACGCAGCACAATGAGGGTGGTGGTGCCGACCTTCTCGAGGGGGCGGTCGACGCAGCGGCTGAGGATTGCGTCGTAGGTGCCCTGGTGGCGCAGCGTGCCGTAGGTCAGCTCGGTTGCGAAGCCTGCGTCGCGGTGGTCGAGGCGGTGGCTACGAATCGCCTTGGGCAGCACGAGGTTTGCGTAGGCGTCAGATTCGGCCACGGAGCGCAGTACGTCGAAGACGGTTGCGCGTGCGGTGTCTGCGGTACGCGAGCGTGCGGAGGGTGCCGCCGCGGAGAATTCGCGGGCGGACATGGAGCGGCGGTTGCGTTCGTGGCCGCTCTTATTGCGCTGGGAGGTGCCGCCGCCACCGCGTTTGGTGTCGTCGTGTTCGGTCTTGGCGCGGCGTGCGGCGCGTTCGACGCTGGTCAGGCCGTCAAAGCGGCGGCCGGTGCGGGATTCGCTGCGGGAGTTGTCGTCCCACTTCTGCGGGCGGCCCTGAGTGCGGCTATTCTGCGAACGCTGATTCTGAGTGCGCTCGGAGTTTTGGGGATGCTGGCGGTTCTGGGACTGCTGGCGGTTCTGCTCACTCACGCCAGCACCGGAGCCGGAGCGGCGGCGACGCTTACGCTTCGCACCACCCTCACCCTGGCCATAGCCCTGACCGCCGCCCTGGTTGAACTTGCCGTTACCGGCATTACCGTGACCGGGCTTGCCGTGTCCTCCCTTGTAGGGGCGCTTTTCGTTGCTCATGCGAGTACCACCAGGCCTTCCGCCATGTCCTTGCCAGCGCCGCGAGCCCACGCGGGCGCATCCATCATTTTCTTACCGGCAGGCTGAACCTGCAGCAGCATCAGCGGTTCGGTGCCGGTGCCGACCAGTACCTTCTTCGCGTGCAGACGCACCGCACCGGGTGCGAGGGGCCCGCCGTTCGCCTCAATCAGGGACTGCACCAGTCGCTCGTCGGCAACCGCCAGGCCACCGATCTTGAAGCGGTTTTCGCCCAGTTCGCACCATGCGCCGGGTTCGGGGGTCACGCCGCGGAAGCGCGCCAGGATCTGCTCGGCGGGTTCGGTCCAGGTGAGGCGGCCGTCGGCAATGCTCATCTTGGAGGCGTAGCTGACCGACTCGTCCTCGACCTGCACGGTGCCGTTCTCGCCCGCTTCGAGGCGTTCGAAGGTGCGTTCAAGCAGTGCGCCGCCGCTGGTGGCGAGGCGCATCAGCACGGTGCCTGCGGTGTCGTCGGCGGTTACGGGGGTGGATTCCTGTTCGAAGGTGGGGCCGGTGTCCAGGCCTTCTTCGAGCAGGAAGGTGGTGGAGAAAATTTCCTGCTCGCCGGCGATGAGGGCGCGCTGTACGGGGGCGGCGCCGCGCCATGCGGGCAGCTTGGAGAAGTGCAGGTTGACCCAGCCGTAGCGCAGGGATTCGAGCGCGGACAGCGGCAGCAGGGCGCCGTAGGCGACCACGGCGGCTGCATCAGCGTTCAGTTCGGTAATGGCTGCGGCGGCTTCATCGTTCCAGCGGTTTGCTTTCACGATGGGCAGGCCGAGCTCTTCGGCACGCTGTGCCACCGGGGAGGGGGTGAGCACGCGCTTGCGGCCCACGGGGGCGTCTTCGCGGGTGAGCACGCCAACCACGCGCACCTTATCGGAGTTCGCCAGGTAGTCGAGCGGGGGCACGGCAACGTCGGGAGTGCCTGCGTAAATAATGTTGAGCATGTGAGCCTACTTTCCGAAGCTACCGAAGGAGGAACCAGCAGAGCCTGCACCGAACGCGCCACCGCCGCCGAAGGCACCGCCCACGCGGGCTGCACGCTCGGTCACGGTCTTAGCGGCGACCGTGTTGTAGTCTGCGGCGCGTAGGGCACGCATCACGCGCTGGCGGTCTTCACCCACGAGACGGTCGATGAACAGCTTGCCGTGCAGGTGGTCGGTTTCGTGCTGCAGCATGCGCGCGAACAGGCCTTCACCCTCCAGCACGAGGGGTTCGCCGTGGCGGTCTACGCCGGTCACGCGCGCCCAGTTCTTTCGCGGGGTTGCGGACTTCTGGCCGGGCACGGACAGGCAGCCTTCGCCGCCTTCCTGGTCTTCTTCGCCGACTTCGAGCACGGGGTTGATGATGTAGCCTTCGCGGTCGTCAATGCCGCCGAAGGTGAAGATCTGCTTGGAGATGCCAACCTGCGGGCCGGCAAGGCCCACGCCGCCCACGTCGTACATGGTTTCTAGCATGTCGTCGATGAGTCGTGCCAGGTCGTCGTCGAAGACGGTGATGGGGTCGCAGACGCTGCGCAGCACCGGGTCGCCTACGGTGCGGATGCTCAGGATGGTCATGGTTCTCCTTTGCCGGCAGGTGCCGGGAATGTGCTTACGGATTTCAATACGGCGGCAGAACTGCGCTGGTAGAACCTCGTGGGTGAAACTGCGCTGGCGGTTTTCCCAGGAGCAGGTTCTTCGCAGCGGGCGCATTCTTCACAGCAGGTGCGCGGGCACCGTTCTGCCTATTGTTCTATTGTCGCCGATTCAGTAGCGCGAATCTAGAACGAATCGAGGCGTTGGGGCGAGGGCTGAGCCTCATCTCTCCCCGGTTATTATCGCTTCTCCCCTATGCTGCGGGCGGCGGTACTACGGGCATGAGCGCAGGGTCTTCAAATTCTTGGACCTGGCGGTCGAATTCCCAGACGCGGCGCAGGGCGCAGAACTTGTACCAGTTGCGTTCGAGCACGGCGGGGTTTGCCTGCTGCGGCAGCACCTGCGTTTCGCCGAGGGCTACGCCCATGAGGACGGGCGCGTCACCGTATTTCCAGGGTTCCCAGGTGCCTTCGTCGGGGTCGACGATGGATTCTTCGGCTTTGAGTCCGGCGACGAGCTGCATGACGACTTTTTCGTCGAGTGCTTTGACGCGGCCGCGTTTGTCGGTGCCTTTGGTTTTGTAGTCGATGATGCAGGTTCGGCCCGCGATTTCTGCGACGAGGTCGAGGGTGCCCGCGTAGCCGACGGTGTCGTTCCAGATGGTGACTTCGGCGGCGAGGGGGCGGGGTTTGAAGGCTTCCCACCATTCGTCGAAGCGGTCGGCGTAGGCTTGTTCGCCGTTGATGATGAGCTGTTCGCGGCTTTCGTCGAGGTTGTGTTCGCGTCCCATGGCGCGTAGGGCGACGGCTTCGGCGTAGTTGTGGACGCGGTCGCCTCGGGCGGCGGCTGCGTCGCGGTATCGTTCGGAGGCGCTGGCTGCGTCGCGGATGATGGCGAATTTGAGGCCGTGCGATCCGGTGGCGCGGTATGCGCGCTGGTCTTCGAGGGCGGCTTTGGCTGCCATGTACCCGTGCCAGCCGCTGAGGTCGTTGGCGTGCTGCCCGATGACGGTGGTGATGGAGGGGACGAGGGGTTCTCCTCCGCGGACGCGCGCGTACATGCGTCCATAGTCGGTGGCTGCGGCGAGTTCGGGTGTTGTCACGGGGTACCTCATTCTCGGGTGGATGTGTCCGCGGCTGGGTTTGTACTGCTTGTGGGCACAAATACCGGTAGGCATAATAAAACCCCCGTTCCTTGAAACGGGGGTTCTTTGGTGCGTGATACTGGGTTCGAACCAGTGACCTCTTCGGTGTGAACGAAGCGCGCTACCACTGCGCCAATCACGCTTACGGATAAGACTATACCGAGGCTTGGCGTGAAGGTCAAATTTTGCGCTCTCTTTTTTTACTGCCGCCGAGAAGCCACTTGTGTTTCGAAAAGCCACAAAAATGGTGGCTTCTCGAAACACTTGTAGCTTTTCGAGGAGATTCTTCTTCTCTGCTCATGCACTGCTTCCTCCGATTGAGGTGACTGCAGGTTCAGTAATGACTTATGGACTCTGGTCATGAGGTACGGACTTTGGGACTGGGTTAGCGTCTTGAGGGATAGCTTTTAACCATGGCTGAAGTCGCTAAGTCATTACCGAATCTAGACTTAGAGGTGCTGGGTAAACAAAAAAGCCTTGATTCCGAAGAATCAAGGCTTTTTTCCTAGTGTGACCCCAACCGGATTTGAACCGGTGTTGCCGCCGTGAGAGGGCGGAGTACTAGGCCGCTATACGATGGGGCCGCAACCTCCGTTAGGAGGTTAGCTGGGATACCAGGACTCGAACCTAGAACAAAGGAACCAGAAACCTTCGTGTTGCCAATTACACCATATCCCATTACTCTATTGAGTTACCGTTCCGTTTTTCGCCTTTCGGCTTTTCACCGGAACGAGTAATAACTATACGGGTCTTTCTGGAGGCGTGCAAGCCGAAATCTGGAGAGCCGCCTCACATTCACGGTTTTATGCCCGCTACTTCCGCGTGTTTCCGGGGTTTTTGGGGTTAAAAAGTTTTTTAAATTTCTTCAAAAAGAGGGTTTTGGGGCCGATTTTCACCCTTCAAAGCAGCTCCGAGGTGGCTCGGAGAGCAGTTTCACCCCCTCCCCCGCACGCTTTGTGTCCCAAATTTTTTTAAAGATTTTTCCTACACTGCCTCCCGGCAGTCAGATGACCGGGCAGTCAGGTCGTCAGATAGCCCAGTAGCCAGGTAACCAGATAGTCAAAGCATCCCGGTAGCCAACCCGCCCAAGCAACAACCTCGGGAAAGATCGCAGGACCCCCGCCCCGCACCTCCAAAAACTAAAAAACCAGAGACAACGAAAAAGCCCCGAGGCGAACCTCGGGGCTTCAGTGGAGCGGTTGACGAGACTTGAACTCGCGACATCCACCTTGGCAAGGTGGTGCTCTACCAACTGAGCTACAACCGCATGTTTTTGCTTTGAACTTTTCAGTTCGTCGCAACAACAGGTACTACTATACGAGCCTTTGCCGGGGTGCGCAAACCAAATTCTTGTCACACTCCTCCAAATGGAGCCATATTCACCCATATAAAACATACCGACTAGTAGTTTTACAGGAAATATTCATCACAAAAAATATTCTCAAATTTGCGAAAAAATCCCCTTATCCTCCGGGTTTCTTCAGACCTTTCGGTCGTCAGATTCCCGCTGGATAAGGGGATTCTCTAGAGCTTAGTCGCTGCTACCGCCAGAGTCGCCTCCACCGGAATCGCCGCCGCCAGAGTAGTCGGAGCTGCTGTAGCTGCTGTAGTCCGAACTGCTGGAGCTGCTGGAGCTTCCGGCGTCGAAGTCGCCTGCGTCCGGGTCGGGGCCCGGGTCCACGAAGTCGTCCTCATCCTCCTCTTCGTCCGAAGAGCCTGAAGAGTCTGAAGAATCCACGACAGACGAGGAGGTGCTCACGTCGCCGCCACGTGCCGCGTTCTGCATGGCGCGTGCCTCCAGGAACGCGGTCACGTAGGCGAGCGCCGCGCCGGCAATGATGATGACGACCATCCATACGGAGCGGTCAAAACCGGCAATGTAGGCGAACAGCCAGATAATGCAGGCGTTGGTGAGCGCCATGAGGGTGCCCTTCAGTAGCGCCTTCCCCATGATCGATTGATTCATGGTTAGCTCAGTTCAGCGGCAAGCTTGCGCAGGCGTGCGAGGGAGGATTCCTTGCCCAGGATTTCCATGGATTCGAACAAGGGCGGGGAGATGCGCTCACCGGACACTGCAATACGCACGGGGCCAAATGCGAGGCGCGGCTTGATTTCCAGGCCGTCGACGATTGCGGAGCGCAGGGCTGCCTCAATATTGGCTGCGGTGAAGTCCTCGAGGGGCTCCAAAGCTTCGATTGCGGCGGCGAGGACCTGCGGTGCGGATTCCTTGAGCTGCTTGCGTGCGTCGTCTGCGGTGCTGATTTCTTCGTCAGCCTTGAAGAGGAATGCGAGCAGGCCGGGTGCTTCGCCGAGCAGCTGCATGCGCTCCTGGACGAGGGGTGCAGCTTCGGTGAGGACCTGCTCTTCACGCTCGGTGAGGGTTTCACCGAGTACGCCTGCAGCCTGCAGGTACGGGATGAGGCGGTCGCGGAAGTCCTTGGGGTCGAGCGCACGGATGTGGTCGCCGTTGATGGACTCTGCCTTCTTCACGTCGAAGCGTGCGGGGTTGGCGACAACGTCGTGTACGTCGAAGTGCTCGACGAGCTCGTCGATGCTGAAGACGTCCTGGTCTGCGGAGAGAGACCAGCCCAGCAGGGACAGGTAGTTCAGCAGGCCTTCCTTGATGAAGCCGGAGTCGCGCAGCAGGAAGAGGTTCGACTCGGGGTCGCGCTTGGAGAGCTTCTTGTTGCCCTGGCCCATGACGTAGGGCAGGTGACCGAATTCGGGGATGAAGCTGGTCACGCCGGTGTCGATGAGTGCGCGGTAGAGCGCGATCTGACGCGGGGTGGAGGAGAGCAGGTCTTCGCCGCGCAGCACGTGGGTGATGCCCATGAGTGCGTCATCGACGGGGTTCACGAAGGGGTACAGCGGGTCGCCGTTGGAGCGGACGACCACGTAGTCGGGTACGGTGCCTGCCTTGAAGGTGATTTCACCGCGAACGAGGTCGTTGAAGGTGATGTCTTCGTCGGGCATGCGCAGACGCCACACGGGCTGGCGGCCTTCTGCGCGGTAGGCTTCCTTCTGCTCTTCGGTGAGGTTGCGGTCGTAGTTGTCGTAGCCGAGCTGCGGGTCCTGACCGGCTGCCTTGCGGCGTTCCTTCACCTCGTCGGGGGTGGAGAAGTCTTCGTACACGTAGCCGCCTTCAACGAGCTTTTCGAAGATCTCGTTGTAGATGCCTGCGGTCTTACGCTCGGACTGGCGGTAGGGTTCGTGGGGGCCGCCGACGCCGACGCCTTCGTCCCAGTTGATGCCGAGCCAGTGCAGGGATTCGAGCACCTGGTTGAACGACTCTTCGGAGTCGCGGGCCGCGTCGGTGTCTTCGATGCGGAAGATCAGCTTGCCGCCGGTGTGGCGTGCGTACGCCCAGTTGAAGAGGGCGGTGCGGACCATGCCCACGTGCGGGGTGCCGGTGGGCGAGGGGCAGAAGCGGACGCGGGTGTCTGCAGGGCTATTGAGTACGGGACCGTGGTATTCGGTCATGATGTCTCCTTGACGGTGTGTTTCAGGATGTACGTTACGTTTTTGGGTGCGGGCTGTTTAGTCGCGCACGCGGGTGACGAGGGAGCCGATGCCTTCGACTTCGACCTCTACTTCGTTGCCGTCGCGCAGTACGCTGATGCCGGCGGGGGTGCCGGTGAGCAGTACGTCGCCGGGCAGCAGGGTGAAGATTTCGGAGGCTGCGGCAACCTGTTCGGCTACGGAGTAGTGCATTTCGGAGGTGTTGCCTTCCTGCACGACGTCGCCGTCAACCCAGGTGGTGATGTTCAGCGAGTCGGTGTCCAGGTCAGTTTCGATCCACGGGCCGAGCGGGGTGGAGCCGTCGAAGCCCTTGGCGCGGGTCCACTGGCGGTCTTCGAGCAGGTCGCGGGCGGTGAGGTCGTTGGCTACGGTGTAGCCGAAGATGACTTCGTGCACGCGCTCAAGAGGCACGGACTTGGCGATACGACCGATAATGACGGCGAGTTCACCTTCTGCGCTGACGGCTTCGGAGTACTCGGGCAGGGTCACAGGGTCGCCGGGGCCAATCACGGTGGTGTTGGGCTTGAGGAAGAACTGCGGGGAGGCGGGCGCCTCGGTTCCTGCCCAGTTTGCGATCGCTCCAATCACCTTGGAGCGGGGGATGATCGGGGCGAGCAGGCGCACCTGGTCGATGGGGTAGGTGGTGCCGGTCGGTTCGATGCCCGAGTAGAAGGGGTCGCCGGCGAGTACGCGCAGGGTTTCTTCGCCTGCGTCGCCTTCTACCAGCCCGAAGTGGAGCTCATTATTTACGGTAAATCGTGCAATACGCATACTTTCTAGGGTACCAGCCTTCGAGGGCGGGGGCGGCGGGCGGAATTGGCAAGGCAGATTTTAGCCCGGCGGGGTTCAACACTATTAGGTTCGGCGGGGTGTGCCTCCCCTCCCCTGTCCTCGCGTTATCAACGCCGCGCGCAATATTCGCCGGGCACAGCATCACCGGGCACGTCATTTACCGAGCACCTCATTTTCCGGGCACAGCGAATCCCCGCGGGTTGCTCGCCGCGCGACGTGCGGGGTCGGGCGGGGCATCCTGCGGGGATTTCGCGGGTTACGTTAGATTCACGTTTTAGATGAGGCGGGTCATCCAGCCGTGGCGGTCCTCAACGGTGCCGAGCTGAATGCCGACGAGCTCTTCGCGCAGACTCTTGGAGATTTCGCCGAAGTGCTCGGTGGGTGCAGGGATTTCGAAGTCTTCTGCCTTGAGCTTGCCGATGGGTGCGACCACTGCTGCGGTGCCGCAGGCGAAGATTTCGGTGATGTCGCCGTTTGCCACGCCTTCACGCCATTCGGTGAGGGTGATTGCGCGCTCTTCGACGGTCATGCCGCGGTCCTTGGCGAGCTGAATCAGCGAGGAGCGGGTCACACCCTCCAGGATGGTGCCGGTCAGTTCGGGGGTGACGATCTTGTTTTCCTTGCCGAAGATGAAGAACACGTTCATGCCGCCGAGCTCTTCGATGGCGTCGCCGCGGTGCGGATCCTTGAAGATGACCTGCTTGCAGCCGTGCTTTTCACCTTCGGTCTGGGCGATCATGGATGCTGCGTAGTTACCGCCGCACTTTGCCGCACCGGTACCGCCTTCGCCTGCGCGGGCGTAGGTGGTGGAGAGCCAAATGTCCACGGGTTCGGGGGTGCCGAAGTAGTTACCTGCGGGCGAGCCAATCACGTGGTACTGCACGTGGCGTGCGGGGCGAACACCGAGGAACGCCTCGGTTGCGATCATGAAGGGGCGGAAGTAGAAGGCTTCACCGTCGCCGGTGGGTACCCACTGCTCGTCCATCTTCACGAGTTCGCGCAGGGATTCGATGAAGGTCTCGGCGGGCAGTTCGGGCAGGGACAGGCGGCGTGCGGAGTTCGCGAAACGTGCCGCGTTCTTTTCGGGGCGGAAGGTCCATACGGAGCCGTCGGCGTGGCGGTAGCCCTTGATGCCTTCGAAGATTTCCTGGCCGTAGTGGAACACGGATGCTGCGGGGTCGAGGACGAGCGGGCCGTAGGGGTGAACTCGTGCGTCGTACCAGGTGCCGCCGGTCTTGTAGTCGCCTTCCCAATCGATGGTGACCATGTGGTCGCTAAAGTAGTCACCGAAGCCGGGGTTTGCAAGGATTTCGGCGCGGCGTTCGGCGGTGGCGGGTGACTGGTTTGCTTCGTGGCTGAATTCGGTTGCCATCGTTCTGCGTTCCTCTTCGTCTAGTTGCCTCTGTGGGCGTTCTTTGAGTGGCGGTTCTCGCGGCGGGGCGAGGGACCGGTGTGTGCCGCCGGGCGCGTTGTCGTGCGGGGCAGATGGTGCATCTAGCGGTCTGTGCTAGTTGGATGCATCAAGCGAGTGGTGGATGGTGTCCACCGCCGAGGTGCCGGGCGGGTGTGCCTGACCTGTTTAGAGTACCGGAAAGATGCGTTTGCCGCATGCGCACCTTTTCTCCCATTCAGGATGTGAACAGGTGGGATTCGGCGGGCTTGTTGGAGGTTAGGTATCGGAGATGCCCTCCCCCATCTTTTGTAGCTAGGTACGGGTGAAGCCCGGAAGGTGTGTTCCTTCCGGGCTTCACTAGCGTAGTTCACGTTTTAGCCGAGCCAGTTTTAGCCGGGCAAGTATTAACCGAGGCGTGCGAGCACGTCCGCGCCGACCTGATCGGTACCGCGCACACTCGCGCCGTTCTCGCGCATATCTGCCTCAACAGCGTCCTCAATGCGGGCTGCAGCGGCGTCGTGGCCGAGGTGGCGCAGCAGCATTGCGCCGGCGAGGATTGCGGCGGTGGGGTTTGCCTTGTTCTGGCGGGCGATGTCCGGTGCGGAGCCGTGTACGGGCTCGAACATGGAGGGGAACTCGCCGACGGCGTTGATGTTGCCGCTTGCCGCGTAGCCGATACCGCCGGTGACTGCACCGGCGAGGTCGGTGATGATGTCGCCGAAGAGGTTGTCGGTGACGATCACGTCGAAGCGGGCGGGGTCGGTGACCATGAAGATGGTGGTCGCGTCAATGTGCAGGTAGTCGGTCTCAACCTCGGGGAATTCAGCCGCAATTTCGGTGAAGTAGCGGTTGTAGAGGCGACCTGCGTGGGTGAGCACGTTGGTCTTGTGCACGAGGGTGACCTTCTTGCGGCGGGTGG
>ERZ773265.1771-NODE-1771-length-10648-cov-5.680544_pt1 | contig 10648 bp, 7 predicted proteins | sample MGYA00580512_ERZ773265 | MGnify/ENA primary metagenome ERZ773265 (study PRJEB29015, sample SAMEA2738169) | human oral metagenome | biome: human oral; feature: human-associated habitat; material: saliva | place: China | collected 2183 ...
TATGCATGTAGTGAGGAGGTCAACGCCGTAGGTGTTGTGCTTTTTCTGCGTGGAAAGACGTGATAGAATCATGCAATCAGCCATGCAATGCAGCTCACATTCACCCTCATTCTACCTTTATCGATAAAACGAAAAAATATAGTTTGCAGGGCAATGTAATGACCTTGTAGCGACAATTCCATTTCAAAAACTTTGCAATTTCAATAAAAGATTGTATCTTCGCAACAGATTACATGAACAGAGATGGGACTAATGACGATTGAATGACCTATCGTTTGTTGGACGAAGCAGGTTTCGCAATCCCCATTTACGAATGGGTTCATGATGGAAAATCAGAGTTTTGGAAATAAAAAATAAATCAAAGAAAAGATGAAAAAGCTATTTCTCGCACTTACTTTTATGGCAATGACGCTCACGATTAGTGCACAGTCACCTCTTAAATATGGGTATTTCAGTTTCTCAGAGGCATTGAAAGCTATGCCAGGATATGCCGTTTCAGAACGTGACATGGCTGCCCTTCGTGCAAAATATGAAGAAGAAGGTAAGCGTGTTGAAGACGATTTCAACAAGAAATACGAGCAGTTTCTTGACGGACAACGTGACTTTGCTCCGCTGATTCTACAGAAACGGCAAGCTGAGTTGCAAGAGATGATGGAGAAGAACGTGGCATTTAAGAACGAGTCTAAACGTTTACTTGATCAAGCAGATGCCGAAAGTAAGGCTGCACTTAAAGTGCGTTTGCGTGCTATTGTGGCTCGCATTGGTGCCGAACGCGGCTATGCTTTCATCCTCAACACCGACAATGATGCCGTTCCTTACGTGAATAATATTGTGGGAGAAGACATCAACGCGCTCGTAAAAGATGCTGTAAAGCGTTAAAAGATGACGAAGTTTCCCGAACAACCAGGGCCGATAGGCGTGTTCGATTCAGGCTATGGAGGACTTACTATCCTGCATGGCATTCGTCAATTGCTGCCCCAATACGACTATATCTACCTCGGAGATAATGCCCGTGCGCCTTATGGCACGCGCTCGTTTGATGTGGTTTATCAGTTCACTCGACAAGCCGTTATGAAACTCTTTGAGTTGGGTTGTCACCTTGTTATCCTCGGATGTAACACTGCTTCGGCTAAAGCTTTGCGCAGTATTCAGCAGAATGATTTACCGAATATCACCCCTTCACACCGTGTGTTGGGTGTAATCAGGCCCACAGCAGAGGTGATTGGCACACTGACCCAAAACAATCATGTGGGTCTTTTGGCTACCGAGGGAACGGTGAAGAGCCATAGTTATGAGCTCGAAATCAAGAAACTATGGCCCGAAATCAAAGTAACGGGTGTGGCATGTCCGTTTTGGGTGCCCTTAGTTGAATACAATGAAGCCGACAGTCCGGGTGCCGATTACTTTGTAAAGAAGCGTATTGACGACCTCATGCGACGTGATCCGGCGATAGATACCATTATACTTGGCTGCACACACTACCCCATTTTGATGCCTAAAATCGTTAAGTATGTGGCACCAGGAGTGCGGATTATCCCACAAGGTGAATATGTTGCAGGGAGTCTTCAAAGCTATCTTAGCCGACATCTTGACATCGAACAGCAGATAACGCAAGGCGGTTCGTGCCGTTATCTGACTACCGAGAATCCCGAACGCTTTAAGGAAAGTGCGCAAGTCTTTTTGCATGAGCGTGTCGATGTGGAGCATGTTGAGTTGTGACATAGGCCTATTGATTTAGGTTATTCCTTCATTCTTCTGTGTGTTTCTTTTTGCTTTCTATTTAGAAATGATATGAAACATCAGAAGATTTTTTATTTTTCATGGTTTTACATGATGCACATCTGCGCACAAAATGAGGTGAAAAGCAAGCTGATTTCATGTGAATGAGCATGCATTGCGTAGTGAATCACACGATATGTTCTTGTGAATCATCTTGCATTTTATTCTATCTTGCGCATCGTTCACAAATAAATCGTGTAGGGTTTTTGCAGTGATAAAATACCTATTATATAGTATTGTATAGCTAATTTATATAAATTAACTTTGCAGTTCCTATGTGTGTGCCGTTTGCACACCATGAGGAGAGTACTTATATGCGTATTAATTAAGAAACAACCTACACCATTATTAAATGAAACATCTAAAGATTCTTTTCGTGTTTACACTGCTTTTTGCAGCCGTTTTGACCGGTTCTGCACAACAGGTGGGCAGTGTGAGCGGCACTATCAGCGACACAGAGCGACAAGGACTCATTGGGGCGACAATCTCAATTGCCGACTTCAAGCTCGTAACGGTTACGAATGCATCGGGACATTACCGCTTAGACAATGTGCCACAAGGGCGTGTTCGCATGCTCATCAAATACATTGGTAAGCAAGATATCGATACGATTGTCAATCTGAAAGGCAGTATGCACCTCAACTTTACAATGAAAGAGGAGAACTTCCACCTTGATAACATCGTTGTAGTAGCACGTACTAAGACGAGCGGTTCATCCACTTCATCGTATATTAACCGTAATGCCATCGACCATTTACAGGCAACAAGTCTTGCAGATGTATTGGCTTTGGCTCCTGGTGCCATATCCACGAATCAGCAATTAAACAAAGCGGGTATGGCAACTATACGCGGAGTGAGTGACAATGGGCTGAATCAAATAAACTCTTTTGGTACAGCCATTATCCAAGATGGTGCGCCTTTGTCGAACAATGCCAATCTAAGTGCGCTCAATCCATCGTTGAACGGCGCTGTCACTTCTATGGCAGGAGGAGCTTCTGCCAATGCCGGCATAGACACACGTGACGTATCTACCGACAACATTGAATCCGTAGAGATTATCAGAGGCATTCCTTCTGTGGAGTATAGTGACCTTACTTCGGGCGCAATCATTCTGCATACAAAGGCTGGACGCGAGCCTTTCCGCGTTAGTGTAAAGGCAAATCCCAACATCTATGAAGCCAGTTTAGGAAGTGGTTGGACACTTGGCGAGAAGTTGGGAGCATTGAATGTGAGCGGAGATTATGCTTATAGCAATAACAAAGTGACCAATAACGACCTCACTTTTCAGCGTATCAACACGCGGTTAGCTTATTCTAACGGACTCTTTAATAACAAACTGCGCACTAATACATCGCTTTCTTTTAACTATTCTAAGGACCAGCTGGCTCAGAATCCTGATCTTCCACTCGACAAAAGACGTCAGGAAGACTATGGACTCCGCTTGAATACCAATGGACTTTGGCAGATAAACCAAGGTTGGTTGCGTAATATCAGATATGTGTTACAGGCAAGTTATGTTTCAAAACAAGGCATGACAGAGGCTGAAGAAACGGCAGCTAATGCTGTCTACTCAGGCACTTTAATAGATGGAACAACCCTAAGTAACCGAGTGGGACAGCATGTTTATGATGCAAACCATCAGGAGTTGACTCATTTTGGGGCTTCGGATGTTGCATCAGGATACTATGCTCACTATCTGCCTAACGGCTATGTAAGTCACAACGAGATTGATAGTCGGGAGGTAAATGTGTTTGGTAAGCTCACCGCTAACCTGTTTAAATCGTTTGGAAGCTTAAATAATGGTTTACTCTTTGGTGCAGAATTTAAGCTTGATGGCAACGAAGGAGAAGGTACAAAGTGGAGCGTTGAGACGCCACCTTATAGATCTGTGACAAACTTTGACGGCAGTTATCGCCCTCGCCGCTATAAAGATATCCCATATATCAAGTTGTTTAGTCTTTATACGGAAGACAATCTTGACATTAATTTGGGTCAACGCACACTTAGATTACAGGCAGGATTGCGGTATGATCACGCCTCGGTTGTGGGTGGAACTGTTAGTCCTCGTTTCAACACCTCAATCGATATACTTCCTAATATCCTTACTTTCCATGCGGGATATGGTATTACTGCCAAGATGCCTACACTCGTTTATCTCTATCCCGAAAGGGCTTATTATGAATATGTACATATCAATGAGCTGACAAATGAAAGCATTCCAGAGGCTGACCGCATATTACTTTCTACGACGAAAGCAGTCGAAACGCAAAACAAGTCGCTTCGAATCGCGAAGAATTTTAAGCGAGAAGTGGGCATAGATCTGCGTTTAGGAACGTTTGGTTTGAACGTTACTGGCTTCACAGAACACCTCTATAATGGATATAGTTTGGGGAATACGTTGACCAGCTTCCTGCCATTTGATTATGCCATCTATATGCGTAATGCAAGTAATCAGTTAGTAACAAAGGGGGTATATCCTATTCTTTCACCTTATTATACGCCTATAAATAGCCAGGATGTACGTACAAAAGGCGTTGAGTTTGAATTGACTTCGGGTTATATTAAGCCTATCCGCACAAGCTTTCAACTTAATGGTTCATGGCTTGAAGCATGCTATACACCACAACAATATGAGTTCTATGACAATTCAAATGGTGACCCTTCAGTGAGAAAGAACATTGCAATCTATGCACCGAAAGGTAGTAAGGATTTTACAAAACAATTCGTAACAACACTTCGTGCCACGCATAACATCCCACGAATTGGCTTTGTTGTAACGCTAACGGCACAGGCGATATGGAATCAAAGCAATTGGGCGGAGTATGAAAATGACTTGATTCCCGTTGGGTTTATGGACTTACAAGATCATAAAGCCCATTTCTTTGAGCCAGGAAAGTTTAGTAATGTCGATGAGGTTAAGGCTGCAGGATATGATTATCTGTTGCGAAATATAAGTCATGCTGACGCAATCAAGGAGACGGTTAAACCCTATTTCCAATTTAATGTCAATGTAACGAAAGAGATAAGTAACATTGCTCGCGTCTCATTCTTTGCCAATAACTTCTTCAGAAGCTATCCCATCATGAAGAGTAAACGTTATCCTGGCGTCTACAATAAACTCAATAGTGACTTCTTTTTCGGTATGGAGATGTCATTAAAACTATAAAATCATCATCAAAATGAAACATATTCTTCTCATTCTTACTATTGTCTTATGCGGTGTTTCCTGTACAGGCTTTGACGAAACACGTACAGCAGAGAAAGTCAGTCCATTGAAAGTGAATGTCAATTTGAATATAGACGTAGCACAATTGGGCACAGTTAAGAACCTCATTATTAAGTTAGATAACTATGAAGACGGTTATCATTATACGCGAAATGCTGATAATGCCGATGCAATTCTTGACAGTATAGTCCCTGGAATCTATACCATTAGCGTATCGGGAACAGCCTTTTCTACAGATGGAACGGAGTATTTCATAAACGGGAATGCCGTAAACAAGGCGCTCTATAAAGGCGTTCAGTCTGTTGATATCACGCTAAAAGGACTCAAAATAAGCCCATTAGTCTTCAAAGAAATATACTATGCAGGCAGTAAACCGCCTACAGGCTTCGGCTATTTCCGTGACCAATTCTATGAGATTTATAACAACTCAAACGATGTTCAGTATCTTGATGGTGTTTATTTTGCCCAACTTGCCCCCAACGTTGCTAACAAAAGTAAGCTTCCAGTGTGGGCCGGTGGCGTGAATAATGACGTTTGTTATGCCGAGCGTATATGGCAATTCCCTGGTAACGGGCATGATTATCCGTTGCAACCAGGCGAGAGTGCCGTCATCGCTCAATTGGCAGTGAACCACAAACTGCCTGTATACAACCCCAATTCTCCTGTAGATTGTAGTCATGCTGAGTTTGAGTTCTTCCCCTTTAATAACCGATTTCCCGATGGAAAGGCTATCAATATGATACATGTTTTCTATGATGGTAAATCCGAATTTGGCAAGCAACCTCAGTTCCTTACTTCTGTTTTTGGAAGTGCTTTCGCAATGTTTAAAGTACCGAATGGCTCTGATTGGGACCCCATTAACAACAAAACATACCAGGATCATGAGGTGAATCGCAAAGACATTAAAGCCAAAATACCACTTCAATACGTGCTTGATGCGGTGGAATGTATTAATAACGAGACGTTCGTTAATGCCAAAAGAATCCCTGCAGTCATTGATGCTGGCATGACATGGGTAGGCTCTTCATACTGCGGATTGGGTGTAGTTAGAAAGGTAGTTACTGAGAATGGTGACACGATTCGACGCAATAACGGAGCCATTATCCTACAAGATACGAACAATAGTACCGATGATTTTGAGCGCGGAGTGATTCCAATGCTCCACCGATATCATACAGGTGTGCCCTCATGGAATAAGACTTATTGATGAGATTTCAATTTAATCATTTCAAAAAAGAAAACCAATCATGACGAAAAATATATTACTTCGCCTATTCATTTCTGTGCTGTTGGGATTTAATGTGACCCTAACCATCTCTGCACAAGATGAAAACCATGGACATTCTGCAGCGGCTTTACAGCTCATCAAAGGCCAACGACAATGGTTTGACACACACAATGCGGCGGGAATGGTGTATGATCAAACGCCAAACTACTCTCTTTTACAGTTTAACTACGACCAAAAGAGTGGAAATTTCCATCGTGTTTACACAGCCGAAAAGCAGCAACAAGCGAACGTTTACACGGAAGGTAACCTCAATCTTGGTAAGGTTTTGGCTTGGGGAGAGTTTCGTTTCACACACGAAAATGAAAGAGATGCCCGTTTCAATGCATCCTTAAATGATCCTTATCGCGGTCAACCTTTCTTCGTTGTTGACTCTGGTCAGCCCAGCAAATGGCGTCATCAGAATTATCATTTGCGTTTCCGCGTGGCCACACCTGTTGTGTTTCAGCGCCTAACTTTTGGCATTCAAGCTACTTACAAGGCTCAGTTGGCAGCCAAACAGCGTGATCCTCGTGTCGATGCACGCTTTTATCAGCTGCAACTTCAACCTGGTTTGACTTATGCTTTGACTGCACACGACGTGATAGGTGCAAGTCTTAACTACGTCAGTCAAAAGGAACAATCAGACATGTCGCTTGAAAACATGCAACGACGACTGCACTATTATGAACTATATGGACTTGGAACAGCACATAAAGGCATAGGAATTGGCCGACAAACTAACTACTATGGTAATCGCTGGGGTACTGCTTTACAGTATGAACACCATACTGATCGTTGGAAGATTCTTGGCGAATTGTTCGCTGATAAGCTTGTAGAGAACGTGGACATTAGCTTCACAACACCTCGCAAAGACGCACAAATCGCGGAACGAAATCTTGGCTTTAAGGTGGCAAATAGCATTTATTCTAAAGCTTATATCCATCAGATTAATGCATCGTTTAACTACAAATCTACCAATGGAATCACGTATCTTTCACAACGAGATAACACTGCTTCATCGGCTGGTTGGATAGAACTTCACCACGATATTCGGTCTACTTATAAGACTACTGATGCCACTTTAAACTATGTTCTCACACGACTTCGCGACTCGGAATATAGCTGGCAAGGTGCTATTGGCATTGATTATCAGGGCTTAGATGACACATATCTGCTCCCCGTTTCAGTCAAAAGGAGTAAGAACGCCATGCTTTTCGCCGACTATCGCAATAACTTTATCGTTGGAAAGACTATGAATCAGCGCCTCTTATTAGATGTTCGACTGATGATGAAGAGGGCTTTTAGCGGCAAATATGCCTATCGTGGTGCAAACAACGACCTTATTACAGTGCGCGAAATGGAGCCTCTCGACGAAGCCTTCCTTACTGCTGATGCGCAGGGGGCACGCCTTTCGTTGACCTATTCGCAGCTGTTGCGCCAACAAACAAACATCAATGGCTATGTAAAACTTGCCTTTAGTGAACTTCATTCCAAGGCAAAAACCTTTAATTCTCGCCGTAATGTCAGTGTGACCTTAGGCGTAAACTTCTGAAAAAGCGTATGAAAAGACTTTTCTTCTCTGTGTTTATTCTCGCCATTTCGCTTCATGCCATGGCGCAATATATCATTCGTCCCACGCGGAAAACACCCACAAGTTTTGCTATTATCATCGACAGCACGAGCTATGTAAAGGCAAAAGATGCGGTGATGGCCTATAAAAATAGCGTTGAAAACGATGGATTGGGCACTTATATTGCCGTGGCAACATGGCGTAATCCCGAAGCCATCAAGTCGCTCTTAAAGCAATGGCACAGCAACAAACAGCAACCCTTAGAGGGTGCTGTGTTTGTAGGTGACATCCCAATCCCCATGATTCGCGATGCACAATACCTCACTTCTGCCTTCAAAATGAATCAAAAGAGCGACTGGAAAGCATCCAGTGTGCCGAGCGATCGATATTATGACGACTTCGGACTCACATTCAAATCCCTCAAACAAGATGCCGAAAAGCAACTCTATTTCTATTATAGTTTGTCGCCAAAGAGCAAGACTTATCTCTCGCCCGATATCTATACAGGTCGCATAAAGCCTTTGGAAATCGCGGGAAAAGATAAGTATGAGTTGCTAAAACACTATCTTTATAAGGTTGCAAGACTTAAAAACGCTGAGCAAAACAATGTGCTTGACCACCTGACAATGGCTCGCGGACATGGTTATAACTCTGAAGACAGGGGAGCATGGGCAGGAGAACAGCTTGCATTGCGTGAGCAGTTGCCTTCTCTTTTCGGTCAGAAGGCAACGGTGAAGTTCTTAGATTTCGACACCTTCTATCCTGCAAAGCTGGTTTATCTCAATGAAGCCATGGACCCACAACTTGATGTTTTGCTCTTCCATCACCACGGAGCACCCGACACGCAGTATCTCAATGGCAACCAAGCCGTGTCTGGTGTTGAGGCATCGATTAAGAATATAAAGCGCTATCTGCATGCAAAGGTGGCAGAACGTGCCAAGAAAGTGGGCGCCGATAGTGCCGTAAGCTATTATGCTAAGCAGTTAAACGTGCCCGAAAGTTGGTGTCGTGAGGCCTTCGATCCAGCCATTCAACGCCGTGATTCCTTGTTTGCAGCCGACCAAGATATCTATACTTCCGACCTTCATCAACTCAAAACAAATGCTCGTTTTGTGCTGTTTGATGCGTGTTTCAATGGTTCTTTTCATGCCGATGATAACATTGCAGGCAGTTATCTCTTTAACGATGGAAGTACAATTGCCACAATTGGTGGGACGGTTAATGCCTTACAAGACAAATGGCCCGATGAGTTTATCGGACTACTTGCCACAGGTATGCGTGTGGGAAACCTCAATCGGTTTAATGGTTACTTAGAAAGTCATGTCATAGGTGACCCAACTTTCCACTTCACGGATAATGTTCATCCTGGTTTTTCCGTAAATCTTGCGTTATCATTGCATCATCGTGATGCAAAGTTTTGGATGAAACAGCTCAATCATCCCTTACCCGATGTTCAGGCAATGGCCTTGCGTCAGCTGTGGTTATCAGGCCATCGTGAGACCCAACAGCTGTTAATAAAGAAATATAACACGTCGAAAGACTTCGTTGTTCGCATGGAAGCACTCAAACTTCTCAGTCTTTTCTACCCCGAAGAGAGTGTAATGGTGTTGAAATCTGCCCTCAACGACAGCTATGAACTTGTGCGTCGGCTCGCAGCTATCTATGCCTCACGCAATGGTTCGCCAGAACTGATTCCGTCGTTGGTTCATACTTTCATCACGCGTGGCCACGAACCACGGTTGGGTTTCCAGCTATTGGGCAACATAGAAGCCTTTGACAGTGAGAAGGTTTCAGCCGAACTCAATCGTCAACTGGCTGAAACTCCACGCTATAGTGATGCAGTTATCCGCCCGTTGCGACTGACTTTGCAGAAGGCTCCAAGCAACTTTGCTGAGGTTTTGAAGGAAATCACAAATCAAAATGACAAACCTGTGCGCAGAGAAAATGCCATTTTGCGATTCCGAAACAAACCACAAGCGCAGATTATCCCTACACTTCTTGGCATCATTAGTAATGAGAACGAGGATAATGGCGTGCGTATCAAGGCCGCACACACCTTGGGTTGGTTTGACACCAACTATCAACGGCGCAACATTGTGCACCAACTTTCTACGCTGAAAACGTCGAATGACGAATTAAACGATGAGATTCAACGCACAATAAACCGCTTAAACAGATAATAAACAACCAGCATAGGCAAAGCCTTTCCTTTGCCTTCATCCCTTTATCACACCCTCTTTAATTTGTCCGACCACATCCATCATGTGCTCGGACAAATTGTTTTATGCAATCATCATCTTGCATACGCCTACCCAACACAGCCTCGCTTCTCACCCAAGCCATACGAACAAGAGAACAGGCGGTATCAAGTTATGAATCAGGGCATTTCCAATGACAACGTTGTTACACATTAAAGATAAAATGATTTGAGGCAAATGGGCCTGCAAAATGCTTCAAATGACGATATGATTTGCCATATTTTACACGACGAAATGACGCAAATCATTTTACGCTTTATTATCAACAATATTAATATCCCTAATTAATCCTCAAACAACTCCCTCCATGTCAAAGAGTAACTACTCCCCTCTCTCTTCGGAGAGGGGTTGGGGGAGAGGCTTTGTCTGCCTTATAATATTTTACCTTTAATTATCAATCATGTCACCCTCATAATCTTTTCATCTCGCAACTGCGTTGGTATTGCGCTATTATCTCAATGGATGGATTTCGCAATATAAACGCTCTCATGGTGCAACTCGGTACGAGTTGTTCTTTTGATAGCCCGGGGTTGGCGAGGAACGAGCCT
>ERZ773265.1778-NODE-1778-length-10621-cov-4.355858_pt1 | contig 10621 bp, 10 predicted proteins | sample MGYA00580512_ERZ773265 | MGnify/ENA primary metagenome ERZ773265 (study PRJEB29015, sample SAMEA2738169) | human oral metagenome | biome: human oral; feature: human-associated habitat; material: saliva | place: China | collected 2183 ...
ATTTGATGAAGATAGTGAAGCCATTAAACTGCTTATTCGCAAAGATTTTCAGTCCCGTGAAAGGCAATGCATTGTTTTTTGTAATGATGTATGTGCTGAGTTGCTTGTGTGCCTGGATTACTTTACCGCCTTTCAAAGGTGCAACAGTCTATGAAAACCTGTATACAGAGCAGTTTGTCGACCTCTATGTGATTTGTCTTCTGCTGATGCTTGTGCCCCTGAAAGCACGCAGATGGGTACGCCTCTTCCTCTACATTATATTATATAGTGTGGCATTAGCCGACACCTACTGCTTCGTGAAGTTCGGCTCTACGCTTAATCCTTCCATGCTGATGCTCGTTGGCGAGACCAACAGTCGCGAGGCTTTGGATTTCATTTCGAGTCTTCTTTCGGCCGATTTCCTGTTCAGCAATGTCGGTTGGATTATCCTTCTGGCTGTGTTCAACATCTTTCTTGCCTATCTTCCACGCATCAAACGACTGCATCTTCCTCAGTTTTCAATTGAGAAATACTATCCCCTTGCAGGACTGTTTACGCTGTTCATGATTGTATGGGGCGCTGTTGCATCGGCCCACAACAAGGCGGCCACGTGGAAACTGATGAGCGGACGCTCGATAGGAGAAGTGGAACACACGCTCACCGAGAAAGACCATGCCGTGCTCTATACGCCTTTCAGCCGCCTCGTCTTCAGCATCTATGCCAACAAATTAGCTGCCAAACAGGTGGATAAACTCGTGGCTGCATCCGACAAAGTGAAGGTTGACAGCTGCTCATTCCGTTCACCCAACATCGTCTTGATTATCGGAGAAAGCTATGGAAAGCATCATTCCCAGCAGTATGGCTACTTCATGCCGACCACACCTCGACAGGTTAAACGCGAGCATCGCGGCTTCCTTGTGCCCTATTCCGACGTGGTGGCACCATGGAACCTGACGAGTTATGTCTTTAAAAATGTATTCTCCATGCACGTCGTCGGACAGCAGGGAGACTGGTGTGACTACCCACTTTTCCCCGAATTATTCCGCAAAGCAGGCTATAAAGTGCAGTTCCTTACCAATCAGTTCCTGATAGAAGCCAACGCTGCCGTATATGATTTCAGCGGGGGATTCTTCTTGAATAACCCCACTTTGAACAAGGCACAGTTTGACCTCCGCAATGAAAAACTGCACGTGTTCGACGAGGACTTACTGGCCGACTACGACCATTTCGTGAAAGAAGGAAAGATAGATACCAAGGGCCCTAACCTCACCATATTCCACCTGATAGGTCAACATGTGAACTATCGCACGCGTTGTCCGAAGAAACAATATAAGTTCTCTGCTGACGACTACACTGAGAAACGCCCCGAACTGTCCGAGAAACAGCGCACCATATTAAGCTACTACGACAATGCCGTGCGTTATAATGACTCGATAGTTGACCAGATCTGCAAGCGATTTGAGAACAAAGATGCTATCATTATCTATATGCCCGACCACGGAGAAGAGTGCTATGAGGAGTCGCGGGGCTTCATTTGCCGCAATCATTCGGCTGCCATCGACTGGCCATTAGCCCACTATGAGTTTGAAATTCCATTCTGGATATACTGCTCTCCGAAGTATGCGCACCGGCATCCGGAGATATTTCGCAAGGTCGTTCAGGCTCGCCGACGTCGCTTCATGACTGATGCGCTGCCTCACATGCTGCTTTATTTGGCTGGCATTCAGGCTAAAGACTATCATCCCGAATATAACATTCTGAGCGATCATTACGATGAAATGCGTCCCAGAATCCTAAAGGCGACCACCGATTACGACAAGTTGCGCGAAGCTTATTACAAGGAGAAAAAGAACAAGAAATGAACCATCAACTGCTCACCCGTACCGAATGTAAAGCCATGCGAGGGCTGGCTATCATCGGTATCTTCATGCATAACTATTGCCATTGGCTCAACCCGGTGGTCAAGGAGAATGAATATCAGTATTTTCAAAGCAATACTAACTGGTTCAGACAGGTGCTTTCAGCTCCCGACGAGCTGCTCCCCATGCATCTGTTATCGTTCTTTGGTCACTATGGTGTACCTGTGTTTCTGTTTCTAAGTGCCTATGGATTGGTGATGAAATATGAGACTTCAGCCGATGGGCAGAGTCTGCAAAGAGGCAGAAGTGGGCTTGAAGGCGTCTTCAGCTTCATGAAACATCATTATAAAAAGCTGTTCAAGATGATGATATTGGGCTTCGTAGCCTTCACAATGATTGATCTCATGACTCCTCATTCGCATCATTACGAAGCATTGGATATCGTGGCTATGCTCGGCATGTTCAACAACCTGCTGCCTCATCCCGATGCTATCATCTGGCCAGGTCCCTATTGGTTCTTCGGCTTAATGCTGCAACTCTACTTGGTTTTCCGCCTTTTCATCGCCCACAGACATTGGAGTTGGACAGTCGGTTTAATGGTGATTTGTGTGGCATTGCAGTTCTGTTTCGGGCCAGAGAGCGAGGAACTGAACCGCTATCGCTATAATTTCATGGGCGGCATGCTGCCTTTCGGACTCGGCATTCTCTATGCCCGCTATGGTCGCCCCATGGATTTGAAGACACATGCAGCCCTGTTTGTAGGTTCAGTCTTCATGATTTTCTGGTTCAGCATGAGTTTCACAGGCTGGACTTTCGTACCTGTTTTCATCTGCACGGCAACCGTTTCATTGGTCAAACTGTTTTCCATGCGTCCCTTTCAACACATCAACAAGGCCCTTGTTTGGACAGGAGGCATCAGTGCAGCCCTATTCGTTTGCCACCCCATCACACGTAAGATTTTTATTCCTCTTAGCCGACAGGGAGACTATTACGCAGGCTTCCTGCTCTACATTGTGACGAGCGTTTGCTTGGCATGGGCCTTCCGTGAAATCATCAAACGCATTCCCATCAAATGAAAATCAAGGACATTGAACTCGTAAACATATCGCGTTATCGCGGTGAACTGATGGGAGCTGCCATGCTTTTCATCATGCTTTTCCATGTCAGTCTGCCGAGAAACGACCTCTTTTTCGGACTCAGACGAATGGGCAATATCGGTGTAGACATGTTCCTTTTCCTCAGTGGAATAGGCCTTTGGTTCTCATGGATGAAGAAGCCTTCTGCCCGACATTTCTTCACCAAACGCTATCTGCGCATCTATCCCGCATGGCTGATTATGGCCTGCCTCTACTACATTCCGCGCTTTCATGGCGGCGACTTCATAGCATGGCTCGACCTGATTGGCGACATCACTATCAACTGGGACTTCTGGCTTCACGATGAACTTACGTTCTGGTATATCCCTGCAATCATGATGTTGTATTGCTTTGCACCGGCTTACATGGAGCTTATCCGCCGACATCCCATTTACCGTTGGCTCCCCGTTGTCATGATTATGTGGTGCATTCTCGTGGAATATGTCACACCAATTCATCAAGCTGTGGGGCACATTGAAATCTTTTGGAGTCGCGTTCCCATTTTCTTCATCGGCATCAACATGGGAGAAATGGTGAGAACAAAGCAACGTATTGACGGCGCGGGCATCTGGATGGTGATTATTCTGTTTGTAATGACGCTCTTTGCAAGCATCTTTCTCGAACAGCAACGCCACGGATTGTTTCCCCTCTACGTGGAACGCATGCTCTATATTCCACTGACATTGACCTCAATCCTACTCCTGAACCGCGTTTTCCGACGCACACCGAAGTGGTTTAACAAGACATTCAAGTTCGTCGGTGCATTGAGTTTGGAGTGTTATCTCATTCATATCCACTTCGTCCTGGCCTATATTCCTAAGTCATGGAGCTATTGGCCAACCTTCATGGTGTGTCTTCTGATCACGCTTCCATTAGCATTTGTGCTCAGCAAACTCGTTGAATACCTATCCAAACAAATCGAGAAAGCCCTATGAACATCAAGAATTACATGAAAATACTACGGCCGAAGCAGTGGATGAAGAACTTCTTCGTGATGCTTCCGCTGTTCTTCGGTGGCGAATTATTCAATGGGAAAGCGCTTCTGGCAGGTGCAATCACCTTCCTTGCCTATAGCTTTGCCGCCTCATCTATCTATTGTTTCAACGACATTCACGATGTCGATGACGACCGACGTCACCCTGTAAAGTGTCTCCGTCCTATTGCTTCGGGGGCCGTTTCCGCATCAGTGGCCTACGTGCTGATGTTCATTTGCTTTGCACTTTCCATGCTCAGCATGCTCTTCCTGCCCGACTATGCGCTCCAGACCGGCGGCATTCTCCTCCTCTACTGGCTGCTCAACTTAGCCTATTGCGCCCGTTTGAAGCAGTATGCCATTATTGATGTGTGCATCGTGGCCTTCGGTTTTGTACTCCGTTTGCTTGCCGGCGGCTTTGCAACTCACATTCCATTGAGCAAATGGATAGTGCTCATGACCTTCCTCATCACGCTTTTCATGAGCTTTGCCAAGCGTCGTGACGATGTCATTCGCATGGAACGAACCGGCGAAGCACCGCGAAAGAACACTATCCGCTATAATCTGACGTTCATTAATCAAGCCATCACCATCACTGCGAGCGTCACCTTGGTGTGCTATATCATGTACACGGTGAGCCCGGAAGTCATTCAAAACTTCCAAACCGATTATCTCTATCTGACCACTATCTTTGTTCTTGTGGGGCTGTTACGCTATATTCAGCTCACCGTTGTCGACCAAAAGAGCGGCGACCCGACCAAAGTGCTGCTCAAAGACCGCTTCACTCAGCTTGTCGTCGTGGCCTGGCTGCTGACATTCCTCTTGATTATCTACGTGCTGAAAGGATGAAACAAACGGTTTATCTCTTTGACTTTGACGGAACTATCACCACAAAAGACACGCTCATTGAGGTCATCCGTTATGCCGTGGGCACACCGAGATTGCTCTTGGGTTTCCTGCTTTTCAGTCCTGTCTTAGTGCTGATGAAATTGCATCTCTACCCGAACTGGAAGGCCAAGCAACGCGTCTTCACCTATTTTTTCAAGGGAAAAACCATTGAAGAATTCAATCAACTATGCCATGACTTTGCTTCTGAAAGCCGACAGCTTCTGCGCCCCAAGGCCTTGAAAGCCATTGCCGAGGCCAAGGAGAAAGGCCAAATCTACGTGGTCAGTGCCAGCATCGACAACTGGGTTCAGCCGTTCTTGCCCGACGTGAAAGTAGCAGGCACGCAGGTTGAAGTGCTGAATGGTCGTCTGACGGGCCACTTCACAACCCCCAACTGCTATGGACAAGAGAAGGTGAACCGCATTCAAAAGCTGCTCACCTGCCCGCGAACAGAACTCCATATCATTGCCTTTGGCGACAGCCGAGGCGACCGTGAAATGCTCAACTATGCCGATGAAGCCCATTATAAGCCGTTTAGACCCTAAGCGCCGACAGCAACTTAGCGAGGTATTCCGCTTTGCCCTCGTGGGCGGTATAGCCACATTGATACAATATGGCGTTTATCTGCTGATGCTTTATGCCGTATCTCCCACTCTCGCCAACACCATAGGCTATGCCGTGAGCTTTCTTTTCAACTTCCTTGCCAGCACCCGTTACACCTTCAAAGTAAAGACCAATGCGCGCCATGGAGCCGGTTTTGCCTTGAGTCATCTTATCAATTACGGCCTGCAAATCCTCATGTTGCATATCTTCATCGCTGTGGGTTTCAGCGAAAAGCTGGCACCCATCCCCATGTTCTGCGTCTGCGTGCCGGTGAATTTCCTGCTTGTGAGGTTCTTTCTGAAGCGATAAGTGCGATTGGAAAAGATGCTGTCACGACAAAAACAGCATGAAGTATTGCTGAAATCAGAAACAATTTGTATATTTGCAATACGATATTCTACCTCTTAGAATCTACGTCGATGAAAAGCGAACTGTTGCATAATCTGCCCGAATTTATCGAGCGAAACGATACAACCACAGCCTTTGGAGCAGTTGTGGCCGTAGCGCATGCCAACGAAGACAACGTCGCTTCATTCTTCAATCAGCTTAACTTAGTTCACTTCTACGCAGTTTTCCTGCTCATAGACGGGTATGCAGAAGTGACCATCAACGACAAAACCATCCGGTTAGAGCAGCATAGCATCCTGCGAACTGCCCCTATGCAGCACGTTGGTTTCGTCAGAAGCAGCAGCGAACTCGGTGCCTATTTCCTCTTCATTGAGTCTGATTTCTACAACGACATCATCAAGAACGACGACAATCTGCGCGATGTCATTCCGCTTAATCTGCTGAACACCTATATTTATAAGGCGCTCAGCGAGAGTCAAACCTCGGAGTTTATGGGCATCATCACACAGATAGAGTGCACCATAAGCCAGCCGCACGTCTATAAAAAAGAGATGCTTGGCTTCCTTGTCCACCTCATACAGATGCATGTCCGCGAGTTAGTGAGCCACCCCATCACGGGACTTCACGACATGAAACACAAGGAAAACATCTTCAAAATCTTTATTCATCTGGCATCGAACAACTTCAGACAGCAACGTCAAATCAATTTCTATGCCGACCAGATGAACATCACTTCCACCTATCTTTCACGCATTGTGAAAGAGGTTTCGGGCAATACGGTCAACGGATATCTGCAGAGTTTCCTCTACGGTGAAGCCTGCAAGCTGCTCCGCATGACCGACATGACCATCGGAGAAATATCATTCGAACTCAATTTCAAAGACCATTCAGCTTTCACTAACTTCTTTAAGATGAAGTCGGGAGTAAGTCCCAAGGAATACAGGAACAAGGAAAAGAGCGGCTGCCCGCACCAATAACCGAGGCATGCTGCCCCTTACGGCTGCTATACCCGACTGAACTTGAAGTGTTTTCATGCCTCATTCGCAATCATGATTGACCGCAGAACCAACCCCTTTTTCTTCCAAACGCAGAACCACCTCCACCTCTTTTTAACGCAATAATTATCAGATTGTTACGAAAGAAAAAGCAACAAGCGAGCCAACTTGCGTTTCCAAGCTTTGCAATCTGCGTCAAGTTACCGCGTAAGATAATTCTTAAAATGTATCTAATTGAAAAAGAAGAAGTTACCTTTTGACACAAACTAAACAGGTAACGATTTGGAAACGAGCGAAGTGCTTTCTGTCGCATGTTTCTGCATCAACAAAGAACGCTTGTTATTCTATTTGCAAAGGTAATCATTTGCTTTGAATAACAAGCGTTTTTGATAAGAATTTCGTTCATTCGCGTCATTATTGAGCTTTTTGGTGATTAAAATAGAGAAGAGCTAGCTGTTATATACCTCTTCCTCTTTTCTTCTTTTTCTTGGCTTGGTTTCTGAGTTTTCGTTGCCAAGCCATCTCTGCATAATCATCACCGTGTGTCTGTGGATTAATAAGTCCACCCTGCTCCCAAAATCATTTCTTCGGCAGCATTCAAGGCGGTGCTTGCTACATTTCCTACGGCTTGTGCAATAGATGAACTTTCGTTTGTTTTTGTAGGCGGTATGTATGAACGGCTGGGAGAAACAAGTTGATAGCCTGTGTCTGAGTGAGTTTTATCTTTTGCAGTCTCGTGTGCCAATGTGTGAGCTTTTGTTATCGTCTCCTTTGTTTCGGCCTTATTGGCTATCTCAAAGTTTTTCCGCAAAGAGTGGTATCCGAACTCCCTGCCGATTTCGGAAGCCTTGAAACATTGCCCGTTGTAGGAGAACTTCAAACCATATACTTTACCCTGCTTGTTCTTCAAGCGTTCTATGGTTACACCACTCTTGTTAAGGTCGTAGAGGAACATGGAGTGCCCAGTGATGCCTGTACCTTTATATTTTTCAAGTAGGGCATAGCAAATCTTCTGTATTTGTTGCTTGGTCTGTTCTCTCGTAGGATTGGCTTTTACTTTCTGATGCTTCCTCTCCGCCCTGACCTCCTTTGCGATAGTCAAGCCTTTCGAGCGGCTGATTTCCTCCGCCACTCTTGCTGTCCTGTTGCTCACAAAGGTGGTATCATAGACCTCTCCGTAAAGGCTGATGCGGTTGGCAATGATATGGATGTGTCTGTTATCGGTATCCTTGTGCGTTACCGCTACCCATTGGTGGTTGTCAAGTCCCATTTGTTTGGCAAACAGATGGGCTATCCTCATAAGTTCTGACACAGGTAGCTTTCTTTCGTCTTGTGGTGCGATACCGATTTCAATGCGGAGGAACTTGTTCCTGCAACGACTGTTGTAATCGCTGACCACTTTCATTTCCTCATAGATAGCCTTTGGCTCCCTGCTGCAAAGATTGTGGAAGGCAAGTCGATAGCCAAGCTTGCCCTCTCTGAAGATATAGTCTAAAGCCGTGCTGCCGTGCGCTATCGCCTTACATTTTCCTATCATCTCTCGACATATTTAAGACCTTCATATATTTCGTCGTCCACACGAAAATGCGGGTCGTAAAATCGCTTAAATGCTTCTTTGGCACATAGGGAAAGGTTCTGTGTGATATGTACCCATCTCTCATCCTTGACTTTAATAAGGTTGGAAATCTGCCCATAGAACCTGCCCGTATGCTGGAGAATGGCAATGGCTTCTCCCTCATTGTCCGTCATCTTAGGAATGGCAACCACTTCTCCATTAAGGAGTATTTCACGGCAGTAGTCTGAGAACTTCCGTCTTGTGCTTTCCGCCTTTGACTTGATGCGCTGCTTTTCCTCTAAGGTGCATCTTACCTTGATGAACTCCGTCTTGTTCATCCTCGCTTCTTCTTTACCTCGTTGCTGCCATTTGGCAGTTCTGCTATCATATCTGTTCATATAAAAGTCCTCTTTTCTTTGTTTTCAATCTTGCTTAATTTCCGAACGCTGACCGATGAGAACGGAGTGATTACGGTCTAATCTCCCCGACAGTCTGACAAGGGGAGCAAGCGCAGTTTGTGGGTACAAACTGACGTCTTGCAATGTCAGCTAACGAAACGTTTACGCATAAAGCGTTTTGTCGTCCAAAAATGAATGCTATGCATTCAGAAGATTAACTGTGTTCGTGGCATTCCCACCGTTCAATGTGTTCAGTAAAAATCTATTGTTGGTACTACCCTAAAACGGTCGAGGATTTTGAGTGAAAGGGACATCCTTTTACTCGATAGTCCTTGACCGTTTTTCTGTTGTTTACAGCTTCCTCCATTTTTCTATATCCTCACCGTATTCCTCCAAATGGATACGCACAAGGTTTTCGATGAAGCTCGAGACATTGGCTCCTTTATCTCCCAATCTACGGACAATGAAGTCCGCACGTTCCTGTGTTTCCCTGCTCAGATAGACCGCCTTTCTCTCACTTAGCTTTGTTGGAACAAGGAACGCCTGCTTGTATGCGTCAAGTGTCTCTTTTCTCATCTTGGCACTGATGCGTCGTTGAATAGTTGCATGCTCTGTATGCAGTACAGGCTCGGATGGCCTGGCATGCTCTATGGCATGTTCTACCTCTTGTCGTTTTTGCTCATGAATAGTTTTCATTCCCTTTTCCCGGAATTCAGCGACAGTTTGTTCACTTGAACTTTCAGCTTGGCTTATACCAAGAGTTTCTCCTATGAAACGATCTATTTCTTCCATATTTCTTCTTTCCTTTTTCATCACTCTATCTTATTTTAAGTTTGACTTGTTTTATTTTGTTGCTTGTATTTTGAGATTTCTCATGCTCACGGACACGGCTGACATGATACTCGTTGAGGTCTTTGAAGTCTTTATAATACACAGCCATATCTTCTACCTTAAAACCTGCGTTTACAAATTCCTGTACTGTCTTTCGCCCTGTATCGTCATTATCAAGAAAAGCACGAACAGAGGTTATATTTCTTTTGTTCAGGTAGTGAATACTTCTTGCTACATTACTCACAGAATTCATCACGAGACATTGGTTGGTTACTTCCCCTTTCATTGAAAGAAAAGAGAGAAAGTCCATAAAGCCTTCAAACAGACAGACGGGTTGTGCCCTGTCCTCAAATATCGGAGTGATGTCTTTGGGGGCAATCGTTCCTTTGAATATTTTGTTGTCCCGAAGTTCATAACCACCCGAAGAATTGGCAAAGCCGATGGTTTCATGTCTTCTTCCCCTTACCTCGTAGCTGATACATTTGAGAAAGGGTGTTGCCTTTTCTAAATCAATACAGCGTTCCTTTTTGAGATACTCCTGCAGGTGCGGCGGCAAGGTGTCTGATATGCTTATCAGTCTCCTTGTTCCGCTTGCTTGTCTTGTAGTTGTCTGGTTGAGACCAATACGGGGTTCAGTCTTTGAATAGCTGTGCGCTGTATACTCTGAAGCGTTCTGCCCCAAACGGCAGATGGCTTCCGAGAGCGTGCAGCCTTCCAAGCGCATACAAAGGTCGATGATACTTCCACCCCTGCCTTCGGCATAGTCTATCCAAAGGTTCTTTTCCGTGTCCACCTTGAAACTCGGATGTGTTTCCTCCCTGAGTGGTGAGCGATACATGACATAGGTAGATGTTTTACGGACAGGCCTAATGCCTTTCTTTTCGAGATATTCCACGATGGAATATCGCTTGATAAGTGATAAATCTTTTTCTTTCATTGTTATGATACTTTAATGGGTTGAATGATAATTATTTATGCTTGTCTGTTTTATGGTTTTACCGTTTCCAAAGTTTTTCCCCTCCAAACTTTTTCATCTTTCTTCTTACTACATACTAT
>ERZ773265.1805-NODE-1805-length-10478-cov-53.836515_pt1 | contig 10478 bp, 10 predicted proteins | sample MGYA00580512_ERZ773265 | MGnify/ENA primary metagenome ERZ773265 (study PRJEB29015, sample SAMEA2738169) | human oral metagenome | biome: human oral; feature: human-associated habitat; material: saliva | place: China | collected 2183 ...
AAGCAACCATTGGGAACATGATACGCAATTTACCGTGAACAGATGCACGAAGCAAAGCACGCAATTGTGTACGGAACATTTGATTACCAGTTTCAGAGATAGAAATACGCAAAGCACGGTAACCCAAGAATGGGTTCATTTCTTTAGGAAGATCGAAGTAAGGGAGTTCTTTATCCCCACCGATATCCATTGTACGAACGACAACAGGTTTACCGTTCATACCTTCAAGAACTGCTTTGTAAGCTTCATATTGGTCGTCTTCAGTTGGGAAGTCTTGAGAATCCATGTACAAGAATTCAGTACGGTAGAGACCAACTGCTTCTGCACCGTTTTCGTTCACACCTTCAACATCTTTAGGGGTACCAATGTTAGCAGCCAACTCGAAGTGTTTGCCATCTGCAGTAACTGTTTTAGCATCTTTCAAAAGAGCCCATTCAGCTTTTTGTTTTGCATAAGCTTCACCAGCTGCTTTGAATTCTGCAATTTGTTCTTCACTTGGATTGATGATTACTTCACCAGTGATTCCAGATACAGCCAAAACATCACCATCTTTTACAAGCTCAGTAATGTTGTTTGTACCCAAAACAGCAGCAATTTCAAGTGTACGAGCCATGATTGCAGAGTGACTAGTACGACCACCGATGTTCGTTACAAAAGCTTTTACAAAGTTTTTGTCTAATTGAGCAGTGTCAGATGGAGTCAAGTCGTGTGCAATGACAATTACTTCTTCATTAATAGAAGCTGGATTTGGCAATTTCTTACCAAGAAGATTTGCCAACACACGTTTGGTTACGTCGCGGATATCCGCTGCACGTTCCTGCATGTATGGATTATCTTCCATCCCCTCAAAGATCGTAATAAACATGTCTGTTACTTCTTTAAGACCTGCTTCTGCATTTACTTTTTTAGCACGAATAGTTTCTTTAATCTGACCAATCAATTCAGGGTCAGCAAGAACCATTAAGTGAGCGTCAAATACTTGTGCCGCTTCTTCACCAAGCGTACCTACAGCCTTCTCGCGGATAAGAGAAAGCTCGTTTTGAGAAGCTTCAAGAGCAACATCCAAACGAGCCTCTTCTGCATTTGTATCTTCGACTGTAACAGTCTCGAATGATAAATCCGGTTGAACGAGTAGATATGCTTTAGCAACTGCAACACCATCAGACGCTGCGATTCCTTTAAGCATTTCTGTCATATCCTTATGCCAATCCTTCTTTTTCCATTGTTTCTGAGATAGCAGCGATAGCGTCATCAGCGTCTGCACCTTCAGCAGTGATTGTAACATCAGCACCTTGACCAACACCAAGGCTCATAACACCCATGATAGATTTAAGGTTAACTGATTTACCTTTGTACTCAAGAGTAACATCTGAAGCAAATTTGCTAGCAGTTTGTACCAACAATGTTGCTGGACGTGCGTGAATACCTGTTTCTGCCACTACGTGGAAATCTTTAGAAGCCATAATTTGACTCTCCTTTAATTGTTTTCTTTTTGAGTTATATCTGATAACCCTTACAATTTGGTATTATATCACCTTCTGGGATTTTTTTCAAGTATTTTATGGGATTTCTTCTTTTTCCTTTCAGATAACTTGCTGAAAATCTTCTATTTTATGTATCAAAATACATCATGTAGTTTTTTATATTTTTATCATTTTGAAAACGCTGTTATTTATGGGTTTTATTTTTTGCAATCACTATATATTGTGTTCGGTCGTCACTCATCGAAAAAAAATCTACAATATTTAGTTTTTCTTCGTTGACAAAGTTTTTTTTTCTGATATACTTAAGAAGTGATTAAATTTTGAAAGAGGAGTTAACGAATGGTAACCGTTTATTCTAAAAATAATTGTGTTCAATGTAAAATGACCAAACGATTCTTAGATAGTAACAACATCGCGTATCGCGAAATCAATCTTGACGAACAACCTGAATTTATTGAACAAGTTAAAGAGCTCGGCTTTAGTGCTGCTCCTATCATTCAAACACCAACTGAAGTTTTCTCTGGCTTCCAACCAGCAAAACTCAAAAAACTTGCTTAACAATCAGGACTCAAAGCTTCTATGTCAATCTTAGAAGCCTTTCTTTTGTAATGAATTAAAGGAAATTTTATGGGATTAAAACAACTTGAGGATGTAACTTACTTCCGTCTAAACAATGAAATTAACCGACCAGTTAATGGTCAAATTATGCTTCACAAAGATAAAGAAGCCCTGGATGCTTTCTTTAAAGAAAATGTTGTACCAAATTCTATGGTTTTTGATTCAATCACTGATAAAATCGATTACCTTATTAAACAAGACTATATCGAAACAGCGTTTATCAAGAAATATCGTCCAGAATTCTTAGAAGAGCTTTACCAATTTGTAAAGAATCAAAACTTCCAATTCAAGTCTTTCATGGCAGCATACAAGTTTTACAATCAGTATGCCTTGAAAACGAATGATGGCGAATACTATCTTGAAAGTATGGAAGATCGTGTCTTCTTTAACGCTCTTTACTTTGCTGATGGCGATGAAACTATCGCAATTGATATCGCAAATGAAATCATCCACCAACGCTACCAACCTGCTACACCATCTTTCCTAAATGCAGGTCGTGCACGTCGTGGTGAATTGGTATCCTGTTTCTTGATTCAAGTAACAGATGATATGAACTCTATCGGACGTTCTATCAACTCAGCTCTTCAACTTTCACGTATCGGTGGTGGTGTCGGGATTTCCCTCAGCAACCTTCGTGAAGCTGGAGCCCCTATCAAAGGATATGAAGGTGCTGCTTCTGGTGTCGTTCCAGTTATGAAGCTTTTCGAAGATAGCTTCTCTTACTCTAACCAATTGGGTCAACGTCAAGGTGCTGGGGTTGTTTACCTCAACGTCTTCCACCCTGACATTATCGCCTTCCTTTCAACTAAGAAAGAAAATGCCGATGAAAAAGTTCGTGTGAAGACTCTATCACTTGGTGTTGTGGTACCAGATAAATTCTACGAATTAGCACGTAAAAATGAAGAAATGTATCTCTTCAGTCCTTATTCTGTTGAAAAAGAGTATGGCGTACCTTTCAACTATATTGATATCACTGAAAAATACGATGAATTGGTTGCAAATCCAAACATTCGCAAGACCAAAATCAAGGCTCGAGATTTGGAAACTGAAATTTCTAAATTGCAACAAGAATCTGGCTATCCGTATGTAGTCAATATCGATACTGCTAACCGTGCAAATCCTGTTGATGGAAAAATCATCATGAGTAACTTGTGTTCAGAGATTCTTCAAGTCCAAGAACCAAGTCTTATCAACGATGCACAAGAATTTGTCCAGATGGGTACGGACGTTTCATGTAACCTTGGTTCAACAAACGTGGTCAACATGATGACTTCACCTGACTTTGGTCGCTCAATTCGAGCTATGGTACGTGCCTTGACCTTCGTTACTGATAGTTCTCACATCGTAGCTGTTCCTACTATCGACCACGGAAACAGCCAGGCACACACATTCGGACTTGGAGCTATGGGGCTTCACAGCTATCTTGCCCAACAATTGATCGAATATGGATCACCTGAATCTATTGAGTTCACAAGCATTTACTTTATGCTCATGAACTACTGGACCCTCGTAGAATCAAACAACATCGCGCGTGAACGTGGGGTTACCTTCCACAACTTTGAAAAATCAGACTACGCAAACGGTACTTACTTTGATAAATACACAAGCGGAGAGTTTGTTCCAAAATCTGATCGCGTCAAAGAACTCTTTAAAGGTATCTTTATCCCTTCTGCAGCTGACTGGGCTGAGCTTCGTGATAAAGTACAAGCAGATGGTCTTTACCACCAAAACCGTTTAGCTGTAGCACCAAATGGTTCTATCAGCTACATCAATGATGTATCAGCTTCTATCCACCCAATCACGCAACGTATTGAAGAACGCCAAGAGAAAAAAATCGGTAAGATTTACTATCCTGCTGCAGGATTGTCAACTGAAACCATCCCTTACTACACTTCTGCATACGATATGGATATGCGTAAGGTGATCGATGTCTATGCTGCTGCTACTGAGCACGTAGACCAAGGGCTTTCACTGACTCTTTTCATGCGTAGTGATATCCCAACAGGTCTTTACGAATGGAAGAAAGAAAACAAACAAACAACACGTGACTTATCTATCCTTCGTAACTACGCCTTTAACAAGGGCATCAAGTCGATCTACTACGTTCGTACCTATACAGATGACGGCGGTGAAGTTGGTGCTAACCAATGTGAAAGCTGTGTGATTTAAGGACTAACTTATAACATCTATACTAAGATTAGGTAACAACAAAAAGTCGGTACTCCGACTTTTTGTGCGGTAGCTCAATCTTAAAGTGATACACTATTCATCCTTATTTTAATTATTAAGATCAAAAGAAAGAGATTTGTAATGGAAACTTACTACAAAGCCATTAACTGGAATGCCATCGAAGATGTCATCGATAAATCAACATGGGAAAAACTAACCGAACAATTTTGGTTGGATACACGTATTCCCTTATCTAATGACTTGGATGACTGGAGAAAGTTATCAAATAAAGAAAAAGACTTAGTAGGAAAAGTCTTTGGTGGTTTGACACTTTTGGATACCATGCAGTCTGAAACTGGGGTAAATGCTCTCCGTGCCGATATTCGTACTCCACACGAAGAAGCTGTTTTTAACAATATTCAATTTATGGAATCTGTCCATGCTAAATCTTATTCTTCTATTTTCTCAACCTTGAACACCAAGTCTGAGATTGAAGAAATCTTTGAATGGACTGATACAAACCCATATCTTCAGAAAAAGGCACAAATCATCAATGAGATTTACCTTAACGGAACACCACTTGAAAAGAAAGTAGCTAGTGTATTCCTTGAAACCTTCCTCTTCTACTCTGGTTTCTTCACTCCACTCTACTATCTAGGAAATAACAAGTTGGCTAACGTTGCTGAAATTATCAAACTCATCATTCGTGACGAGTCAGTTCACGGAACCTACATTGGTTATAAATTCCAACTTGGATTCAATGAGTTACCTGAAGAAGAGCAAGAAAAATTAAAAGAATGGATGTACGACCTTCTTTACACGCTTTATGAAAATGAAGAAGGTTATACAGAAAGCCTTTATGACGGTGTTGGGTGGACTGAAGAAGTCAAGACTTTCCTTCGCTACAATGCCAATAAAGCTCTTATGAATCTAGGACAAGATCCTCTCTTCCCTGACTCAGCTGACGATGTAAACCCAATTGTTATGAATGGAATTTCAACTGGAACATCTAACCACGACTTCTTCTCTCAAGTTGGTAATGGATATCTACTTGGTGAAGTTGAAGCGATGCAGGATGACGATTACAACTACGGATTAGATTAGATTAAATATAAATGAAAAAACATCTGAGTTAAAAACAAACACAGATGTTTTTGTTTTTGTTTATTTTTGTTCTTTATGTTGATTAGATGTTTAAAATATGATAAAATAATATTAGATATGGGGGTGATTCAATGCTAAAACAAGAAAAACTTGATATGATTTTAGAGATTGTCAATACCAAAGGTACAATCACTGTTAAAGAGATAATGAATCGTTTAGATATCTCAGATATGACTGCTCGGCGTTATCTTCAAGAACTAGCTGACAAGGATCTACTTGTTCGAGTTCATGGAGGTGCCGAAAAGCTTCGTTCTGGTTCTTTTTTGGCAAATGAACGCTCTAACGTCGAAAAACAAGGTTTACAAATCGCCGAAAAACAAGAAATTGCTCGCTTTGCTGGCCATTTAGTTGAAGAAAGAGAAACCATCTTTATCGGTCCTGGAACTACTCTAGAGTTCTTTGCTCGTGAACTTCCAATTGATAATATTCGAGTCGTAACAAATAGTCTTCCCGTTTTTATTATTTTGAATGAACGAAAATTGACTGATTTAATTTTAATTGGTGGGAATTATCGAGAAATCACCGGAGCCTTTGTCGGGACCTTAACACTCCAGGATATTACTAGTCTTCAATTTTCTAAAGCTTTTGTTAGTTGTAATGGAATTAAGGATCAAGCTATTGCTACTTTTAGCGAAGATGAAGGCGAAGTTCAAAAACTAGCATTAAAAAATGCCAACAAAAAAATTCTCTTAGCTGACCATAGTAAGTTTGATAAGTTCGATTTTTTCACTTTCTATAACATTGCTGATATTGATACGATTATTTCAGATTCAAAACTGAGTCAAGAAACCCTAAAAGCTTTGTCCAAACAAACAAATATTATTAAATCGACACCTTAAAAAGTCTCACCAATGGTGAGACTTTTTTTATTTTTGTAATGATATCAAAGTGGAGTTTACACACGTTCAGTCCATGAAGTTGCTGTTGTTTTAAGAACTTTGTTGAGTTCATCAATGTTCTCAAAACCAGTTGTACGAAGCCATTCGCGAGCTGCTGCTTCACCGTCTTTGATGTATGCTTCAACTGATCCAGCCCATGTTGCACGTCCGCAAAGAACACCGTTAAAGTTTGCACCTGATTCGTGGGCAAATACAAGAGTTTCTTGGAAGAGCTTAGCTGATACACCTGCACTCAAGTAGATGTATGGCAAGTTAGTAGCTTCGTCTTGAGCTTTAAAGAAGTCTGCTGCTTCTTCACGTGTATGAACGATTTCGCCATCGCCAAATCCTTCAACGTATTTAACGTTAACTGGAACTTCAACTTTCAAGACATCGATGTTAAAGCGTGGGTCTGAGAAGACCTTCATAGCACCGATAACCTTGTGTGGTTTTACTTTAGCGTATTCAGCAGAGCCTGCATCCGCAATCTTTTCATCGTAAGCCAAGATTTCAAGGAAGAATGGAATGTCTTCTGCCACACACTCAGACCCGATGCGTTCGATGTAGGCTTGTTTTTGTTGGTTCAATTCGTCAAAGCTATCTACGTCATAGTAAAGCAAGAACTTAACTGCATCTGCACCTTGTTCCTTGATACGTTTTGCAGACCAAACATCCAAGCAGTCAGGCAAGCGTTTCGTGCTTGTAGTGTCGTATCCAGTCTTTTCATAAGCAAGAAGAAGACCAGCATTTGGATCAAGAGCTTTGGTAGCAGGAAGTCCATACTCAGGGTCAAGAAGCATAGATGAAGCGTATTTAGTCAATTCATCCGCAACCAAAACTTTCAATTCTTCCATTTGAGCTACTGTTGGCTCTTCTGTTTGGTATTGAGCCATGAGACGTTTCAAAGCACCACGTTGGTCAAAAGCAAGGGCTGAGATAATACCATTCTCATCTGAGAGTTTTTGCAAGCAAGCGCGTTTATTTTCTGTTAAAACCATTTTATACCTCTTTTACAATTAATTGGTCATATAGACCTTGATAGTTAGCCATATTGACATGACCGGTCATTTTTTCTTGAGCATTAAGCATACCAAGGACATTAGCCTTAGTCAAGAGTTCTTGATCAGATTCTTTATGGAAAAGACCTGAAGAAATCCCTGCTACAGTAGAGTCGCCCGAACCAACTGGGTTTACAACTTGGATTCTTGGGATATCTACTTTATAGAAGGTATCACCGTGTTTTGCAAAGGCACCATTAGCGCCTAATGAAACGATAATCCACTCGATTCCATCAAATAGTGGTTCTTGAAGAACTTCTTTTAGCTCATCCAAGTCTTTAGAAATTTCTCTTCCTAAAAGTTGAGACAACTCTTCATTATTTGGTTTGATAACTGTTGGTTTATGTGGAGATTCAAGAACAGCCTGAAGAGCTGCGCCTGAACAGTCCAATACAACAGGTTTCTCTGCTTGATTGGAAAGTTCAACCAAACTAGCATAGTAATCAACTGGAAGACCAGCTGGAAGACTTCCTGAAATAGCCACTACTTCAATAGTATCCAAAAGTTTCTTGAAGTGATGAAGAAAATCTAGGCCTTCTTTTTCTTGAACCTCAGGACCTTTCTCAAGAATTTCTGTTTGGTTTTCTCCATGTAGAATTGCGATACAGTTGCGTGTTTCTCCTTGGATCGAGAAGAAACGTTTACTTACTTTATCATCAATATTTTCTAATAGAAATTCACCAAGTTTCCCGCCAACAAGTCCAGTTGCAACTACTGAGTCTCCAAATTCTGATAGAACTCGTGTAACATTTAAACCTTTACCACCAGCCGTTTTAGTAACATCTACAACACGGTTGACAGTGTCAATTTTCAATTCATCCAAAGGATATGAAATATCAATGGATGGGTTCATAGTGACTGTTAGAATCATAAGTCACCTCTTAGTCGTGGTATTCACCACGATCCCATTTTTCAAGGAATTCTGTAAAGAAATTGGCATCCGTTTGATGATCGTTATGTGTTTCTACGTGTTGGATTTTAGCGATCAACTTTTTGTTTTCTTCAGATGGTTTGTATTCAGCATTGATGAAAGCTTCAATGATATCACACATGAGCAATTCACCAGTGATTTTACCACCAAATCCAATTACGTTTGCATTCAATTGTTCTTTAGCATAAAGAGCTGTTGTCATATCACGAACTAATGCTGAACGAACACCAGGAACTTTGTTAACAGCGTTATTGATACCTACACCTGTACCACAGATACATACACCAAGGTCTGCTTGTCCACTGACTACTGCTTCACCAACTTTTTTACCAAAAATAGGGTAGTGTGTACGAGTGTGGTCATAAGTACCAAAGTCGATGACTTCATGTCCTTTTGATTTCAAAAATTCAGAAACCGCCATTTTTTCATTTGTTACGATGTGGTCACATCCAATTGCAATTCTCATTTTATCTTACCTTTCATTCAATATAAAAATTAGCACATTTTGTTCAACATGTCGACACGGATTTGGTGACGACCGCCGTCGTACTTACCATTTACAAAGCCTTTAGCAATGTTCTTGGCCAATTCGTCCCCAACAAGTTGAGCTCCCATCGTAATCATACGTGAATTGTTGTGACCTCGAGTCATATAAGCTGAACGTTCGTCAGAAACTTCTGCAGCAACCATTCCTTTAATCTTAGTCGCTACCATAAATGGACCTGCACCATAAGCATCGATTACAATGCCAAGGTTTTGTTCTTCTTTCTTGACTTCTTCAGCAACTGCAAGAGTTACATCAACGAAGTCTTGACCTTCTGCTGTGACATCCACAACGTGGAAGTTTTCTTTTTCCAAGAAGTCTTTTACAACCTCTTTCAATCTTAAACCTGCAGCATCTGCACCAATAACAATAGACATATTGTATACTCCTTTTTTTATTATAGACTAGTAAAAATTTTTGAATTCAGTTAAAATCACCTTTTCAAAAAATCACTAGTAGTTTTTTTGACACTATTTTAAATTAAGAATGAATACTTCTTTCATTCTTAACGAGTTTTCTTCAGAGAAAAACTAAAACAATAAATTTGTTAAAATAAACACAAATTGTTCTTTATAAACATAATATACTACTATTAGTTGGAAAAGTCAACATTTTATGTTTGTTTTTGTTTATTTTTTATAAAATTTTGATATCAAATCCAAGCTGATCAAATTCGCCAGGTTTCAGAACTTTAACATCTTTCTTATCTTCCAGTCTATCTCCTTCTTCGAGCGAAGTAGACAAACCTGACCATGGTTCCAAGGCAATAAAAGGACCTTTATTAAGAGTTGACCATACGATTAAATTTGGAAACTCTTCAAAATGTAGTTTTAAACCTTTATCATGTTTGCGAGACTTGAAGGATACAGAACGAGATTCTAAATTGTCTAAAGTGACAGCATCGTAGCTAAAGAAGTCATAATTTAAGTCTATTTCTTTTTGATTTTCTAACCAAGAACTTCTATCTTTAAAATCTAGCATTCCTGTTTCTGGGAATGGTTTGGGAACTGTACAAGTTTCTGGCTTTTCAAATTCAAGATAGTAATCTTCATATACCTCATCTTCAAGTAATGGACAATTAAAACCAGGGTGTCCACCGATAAAGTATGGCATGCTCTTTTCAGATTCTTTATTATAAATCTTATACTGTGTACGTATGATTTTACCTGTCACTGTATAAGTTATTTCTAAACGAAAATGATAAGGGTAATTTGCATACATTTCTTCATCATCTTCAATCGCAAATGTAACAGAGTTCTCTGTTTGCTTCACTAATTCAAATTCTTTTTTTCGAACCAATCCATGACGCGGAATTTTACCTTTTACTTGACCACCATCCTCTTGATCATATAGGACAGTATCATTTCTAACAGAGCCACAAATTGGGAATAATACAGGAGCTTGTCCACTCCAATAAGTTGGATCTCCCTGCCACAAATACTCTACACCATCTTTATCCTTTATAGAAGATAGCGCGCCTCCTAAGGACTGAAATTCTACTTGTAAATCATCTGATTTTAATTCAATCACTGCTTATACCTCCATTTTTCAAAAAAACTAGGCTGACTGCTCCATACTGGAAACTGACAACCTAGTTTTTACAATTTACATTTTTAGGAGCAAATTATTTTG
>ERZ773265.1808-NODE-1808-length-10453-cov-27.378438_pt1 | contig 10453 bp, 10 predicted proteins | sample MGYA00580512_ERZ773265 | MGnify/ENA primary metagenome ERZ773265 (study PRJEB29015, sample SAMEA2738169) | human oral metagenome | biome: human oral; feature: human-associated habitat; material: saliva | place: China | collected 2183 ...
ACAAGGGCACCCGCAGCGCCGTCAAGCGCGTGGACCCCATGCGCTCCCAGACCGGCCTTCCCCGCGAGGAGATCCTCCAGGCGTTCTTCGACCACTTCAAGGAGAAGTACAACGCCACGGTCGGCACCATCACCGAGGCAGATCTCGAGGTCGCACGCCAGCGCTGCGAAACGAAGTTCGCTCGCGAGGAGTGGGTGCACCGCATCCCCTGAGAGCTCGGGTGCTTCGCTCGCTCGGTGTGAGCCGTGCGCTCCCGTTGCCCGCTTCGGTATCGTCTCATTGACGAGGCCGGGGCGGGTTTTCGCGTTCCCGCGCGGCTGCGCGCGTGACAGCGTCCGAGAATCGGCGTCGGAGTAACATGGACACATGTCGAGCGAAGCAATGCAGCCGAAACACGAAACCTTCAGGCTTTCCGAATTGCGTGACCTGGTGGCGACGGGACGCGTGCGAATCCCCGACTTTCAACGTTCCTTCCGGTGGACGAACCAAGACGTCGTTGCCCTCTTTGATTCCCTTCACCATGGGTATCCAATCGGGAACCTGCTCATGTGGAAACGTGAGGCCCCGGCGCAGCGGGTCACCGTTGGTGCCATCGATATCGACGCCCCCCAGCGTTCGGACGCACTATGGCTCGTCGACGGTCAGCAACGTGTGACGAGTATCGTCAACGCGATGGATGCTCGCAGTCAACGAGATGGTCGTTTTGCGGTTGGGTACGACCTGGAAAATGCCTGCGTTGTCTCAACTCTGGGGCGTCATTCTCGTGCCGTCATGCCGCTTTTTCGTCTCTTCGACTTTGAGAGCGCCTGGCAGTGGTTCGAGGAGAATACCGAATTCCAGGCGTTGCGCGGCCGCTACCAGGAGGCCTTCAATACCTTTAACGCCGTGAGCGTTCCGGCGACTGTGCTGGAGGGAGCGGACGAGGCTAAGCTCCGAGTTATCTTTGATCGCATTAATCAGAGCGGCAAGAAACTCAAGTCTTTCGAGGTGTTTGAAGCGCTCAACAGCTCCGCATCCGATGGACGTACTCTGCGCTCGGTTTCGGATGCCGTTGCCCGTTCAACGAACTTTGGGCTGATTTCGGAAGACCAGATCTTGAATGTACTGAAAGCTCGTCGGCATCCAGACTACGTTCGCGATGTGCGCGATGAGTTTGGAGATGAGCGACGGAGGATCTGCGATTTTCCGGACGAAGATCGTGACACCGCATACGCCGAGACGGAACGCGTCCTGATGAAAGCGACGCGATTCCTCCAAGAGAATTGTTGTATTCCCCATGCAACGTTGCTGCCGTACGGGGCGATTCTGGTGGTGGTGTCGCGCTTCTTCGCGCTGTTCCCCGAGCCGAAGCGTCGCAATAAAGAGCTGCTTAAGCGCTGGGTGTGGCGGACGATTTACAAGACTATCGGTATGACTTTGAGCAGTGCGAGCGGACAAACCAGAGCGTTTCTGAAAGACGTGCGCCGCGGAGATGAATCCGGTTCCGTTCAGAGACTACTGGAGAGCGTCGGTGAGCGGGGGGCCTCGAAGCACGTCACGATTCCCGATGCGCGCATGAATCGCTCGGATGCTAAGGCATGCGTGTGTGCCATGTGGTCCTACTACGCTCGGGCGGACGACTATGCGGGTCAGGCGTCGATTGCCGTGTTTGATTCGCTCGTCGACGACTACGGTAGTGTGGCTGATCTCCTCGTGGAATACGTGGGGCGTCGTTGGTTTGAAGGGACAGATGTCAGTCGATATTCGTCGCTCGCAAATAGAGTGTTGATGGTCAATGAGGAGGCTCTGCGGGACGAGGATGCGGCCCTGACCTTCATGACAGCTCACCGGAACATGCTCATGCTCCCCGAGGCGGTAGAGGAGCGCGAGCCTTCTGCCGATCCGGTGGAATTGGTTGATCGGCGTGAGGAACTGTTGTCCGCGCATGTGAACGAATTCTTCGAACTGATGATGGCGTGGGATTACGTGTCCTTTGCCCCCGTTGAATTGACGTGAAAGGAACACAGATGTCGCTCTATTCGCCCGACGTTGAGTTTCGTGTTCGCCTGCATGGCATCGACATCGGGACAATCTCGTGCTACTCGTCCAAGAGTTCGTTTCGGTTCTCCGATGAGTACTACTGGCGTGCGGATCGGCCTGTTCTTGGCTTCTGGTTCGAGAATGGGATGCGCCGTGAGGCGGGGGTGAAGGGGCGCTCTGTTCTTCCGCTGTGGTTTTCTAACCTCCTGCCTGAAGGCTTGCTTCGAACGATTGTGTGTGCTCAGCATGGACTCCGTGAGGAAGATGAACCCGGTATTCTCGCCGCGCTCGGTGACGATTTGCCGGGAGCCGTGACGGTATCACGTATTGGAGATCCCGTTCCGGGGCCAGCGGATGATGCCATGCAATCCAGTGATTCCACGTCGTTCTCAAAGGACTCACTGATTCGCGCATCTATTGCCGGCAACGTCCTGAAGTTTTCGATGAAGTCTCGCGATCAGCGCCTGACTTTGCCCGGCAGTGGTGAGTATGGAGACCGTATTGTCAAGCTGCCGCCGCCGGGTGAGTACGACGCTCTCGTTCACAATGAGTTCTACGTGATGTCACTCGCTAGGGCATGCGGCATTGAGGTTCCTGACTTTGATGTTGTGCATCGGGAGAACGTTGAGATTGCGCCCTCCGCTTGGGCGACAACTGAGGAACACGCATTCAGCATTGCGCGCTTCGACAGGAGCGATCAAGGCCGCGTCCATATGGAGGATTTCTGTCAGGCGGGTAATTTACCGGGATTTCAGCGGTCGAAATATCAGAGTTCGGTCGAGTACGTGATGAAGGTCGCGTATCGGAATTACGACTTGCTGTCGCTTGTTGAGTGTGTCCGGCGGACGGTGTTCAACATGTTGTGTGGCAATGATGACGCACATCTGAAGAATTGGAGCCTGGTATATCCGGACCGTCGCAATGGTGTTCTCTCGCCAGCCTATGACCTGGTGTGTACGGCCGTTTATTTTGATCGCCCCCAGGATATGGCGCTCAAGCTCAGTGGCAAAGAAATCTCTGCGGATATTTGTCTGGACGATTTCCGCCGTATCGCCGATATGTGTCATGTCGAGCGAGGCGTCATCGAAGAAGCTGTTCGCTCAATGATCGCCGCGTACGGCGAGGCACTGGACAAGGTCGAGGTGCCGACTCGCCTCACGAGCATCACCGTCAGGGGATGGGACATCGACCTGCGTCCCTGGCTCCGTGAGCGCTATCAACGCCTGTCGGTGTCTCTACTGTCCTAGCGTGGTTGGCGCGGCGTCCTCGGGAATCGTGCGCGGCTTGTCCGGGGTGTGGGGGACGAGGCCGGGGCGGGTTGTCGCTTAGAAGAGCTGGAGTGCGCGCACCCCGTGGATGACAAGCTCGACGCCGATAACGAGGATCAGGAAGCCCATGATACGCACGATCGCGCCGACGCCGGTAGCTCCCAGCTTGTCGATCCAGGGCGTCGCGTAGCGCAGAAGCAGTGCGATGGCGGCGGCCGTGATGAGGATGCCCAGGACGATGCCGACGTGAAAACCGACGGCGGTGTTACGGGCGGCCAGCGCGATGACGACGCCGATTGAGCCGGGACCCGCGATGAGGGGCAACGCCATGGGAGAGAAGGAGACATCCGCCTTGGCTGTCGCGTGTTGAGCCTCCTCGTGGGTGGCGCGGCGCTTGTTTTCCAGCATCGAAAATCCCGAGTGTGCGACGACCAGGCCGCCGGCGATTTGCAGGGAGGGCAGGTCGAAGCCGAAGAAACGCATGATGAGCGAGCCGCTGATAGCGAACACTGTGAGGATCGCAAAGACGTAGAAGCCGGTCTTCCACGCCTGGGAGCGCACCGCCGCCGGGTCGTCGGCGGCGGTCAGGCCCGCGAAGGCGGCGAGGCCTCCGATCGGGTTGGTGATCGGAGCGAGCGCCAGGATCGTCGCTGAGATTCCTGCGAGAACGGTCGTCATGGGGGCAATCCTACAGGGTGGCGTGTTGGCGCGAGTGAGCGGTCTGCTCAGACGCGGCGGGCCCCGAAAATGGCCGTTCCCAGGCGCACGATGGTCGCCCCTTCGGCGATGGCCCACTCGAGGTCCCGGCTCATGCCCATCGACAGCGCCAGCTCGGCCTCTTCGATGCTCAGGCGCACCGCCGCCTCGTCCCTGATGTCGCGCAGCTGCGCGTAGGCGGCGCGCACGTCGGCTTCGACGGGGGAGTTCAGGCCCACCGTCATGAAGCCCGCGAGCTGGAGGTGAGCCGAGGCCTCGACCGCATCGATAAGCTGCGCGACGTCGGCGGGCGCGCACCCGTGCTTGGTGGCCTCGCCCGACACGTTCACCTCGATGAAGATGGGGAAGGGGCCGGTGGCGCGCGCGTCGATCTTCGCAGCCAAGGCGGGGGAGTCCAGCGACTCGATTGCATCCACGCAGGCCAGTGCGTGATTGATCTTGTTGGACTGGAGAGGACCGATCAGGTGGAGGCGGGCACCGGGCACCTCGCGGATCGCGTCCACCGTCGCGCGCGCCTCCTGTACTCGGTTGTGGCCCAGCAGGATCGGCAGCCCCGCCTCGGCGAGGGCAGTAGCGGCGGCGCGGCACTCGTCGGGTGTGCGTGTCTTGACCGCCAGCTCCAACGTCACGGAATCGGTGCGGCCACACGCGGAGGTGGCGCGGTCGATGCGGTCTCGGGCGGCATCGATGGCCTCGGGAATACTCATGGCCTCATGGTACGCGGGCGCGGCTTTCGGGGTTCAATCAGGGGCGTCTCAGGGCTGGCAGGGGCCTGCCCCGTGGCACACTAGAATGTTCGCGACACACGGAAAGGACAAACAAAAACAATGCGTACCCTGCTCAACATCATCTGGTTTTTCTTCGGAGGACTCCCGCTCTTCCTCGGATATGTGATGGCGGGCATCATCTCCTGCATTTTCATCGTGACGATCCCTGCGGGCGTGGCCTGCTTCCGCATCGCCGGTTACGTGCTGTGGCCTTTCGGCAAGCGCGTCGTCGACAAGCCGAACGCGGGCGCTGGCTCGGCCCTCATGAACATCGTGTGGTTCCTTGTCGCGGGCCTGTGGCTCGTCATCGGGCACATCACGACCGCTGCCGCGCAGGCCGTCACGATCGTCGGCATCCCGCTGGCTATCGCCAACCTCAAGATGATTCCGATCACCTGCTTCCCCTTCGGCAAGGCCGTCATCGACGACCCGACTGCGTCCATCCTCTGACGCGTCCTACACTGGGGTCATGGCTCGTAAACACAGCAAGGACCACGGCGGTGGCCCCACCCGCGCCATCGAGGCGCTCACGGCGGCCGGCGTTGCTTTTACCATCCACGAGTACGAGCACGACCCGGCCGCCCGGGCGTTCGGTGAGGAAACAGTCGAGAAACTGGGCATCGACCCCACGCAGGCCTTCAAGACGCTCATGGTGCGCCTGGAACCCACCGGCGAGTTCGTCGTCGGCTGCGTGCCTGCCCTGGCTCACCTGTCCATGAAGCTGATCGCCAAAGCCGCCGGTGCCAAGAGCGCCGCCATGGCCGATCCGGCCGTCGCGCAGCGCCGCACCGGCTACGTCGTGGGCGGCATCAGCCCGCTCGGGCAGACGACCTCGCACCGGCTGTTCATTGATTCGGCGTGCCTGGACCACGAGACCATGATTGTCTCTGGCGGGCGCCGAGGCCTCAGCGTCGAGCTGAGTCCCCTGGATCTCGTCGAACTGACGAACGCGGAGGTCACGGACCTCGCGCAGGTCTGACCCCGGCCTCGTCCGGTTTCCGTCCGCCCCCCGGACGGAGGGGGAATGCGGGGCGAGCTGTCACGTTGTTTTACTCGGCGGAAAGCTGTATGCGTCAAAATAGGCCCTACGGTAGATTCGCCTGGTATCCACGGACCGCCGGCCCGTCCCGACACGAAAGTGCCCCGCATGACAGCTCACAAGCCCCTCGCCCTCACCGCCGCGACCATCGCTGCCGCCATGGCGCTCGCGGCCTGCTCGAGCGGTGCCTCCACCGATCCCAACACCATCGAGATCGGATCACTCTACGAACCCGTCAACCTCTCCAACATCGCAGGTGGCGGCCAGGGCGTCACCGAGGCGCTCAACGGTAATGTCTACGAGGGTCTGTTTTCCCTCGCCGACGACGGCACGATTCAGCCGCAGCTGGCCACCTCCTACGACGTGAGCGAGGATGGCCTGACCTACACCTTCCACCTGCGCGATGGCGTGACCTTCTCCGACGGCTCTTCCTTCGACGCGGCCGACGCCGTTCACTCGATCAACCGCGTCCTGGCCGACGACTCCCAGTCCGCGCGCAAGTCACAGCTGGCCGTCATCAACTCGGTCGAGGCCACCGATCCCCAGACGCTGATCGTGACGCTCTCGCAGCGCTCGATCTCCCTGCCCTACAACCTGTCCTACCTGTGGATGGTTCCCGAGGGCTTCGACTCGCAGACCGAGACCGACGGCACCGGCCCCTACACGCTGGACACGTGGACGAAGGGATCGACCCTGGCGCTTAAGGCCCGCGACGGCTACTGGGGCGACGCCCCCAAGAACGACGCGGTCACGTTCCACTACTACACGGACGCCACCGCGATGACGAACGCCTTGAGCGCGGGCGACATCGATATCATTACCTCCCTGCAGTCCCCGGACGCGTTGGCCACGTTCCGGGGCAACTCCGACTTCGTGGTCTCCGAAGGCACCTCCACGACGAAGGAGCTGCTCGCCTTCAACGACGCGCAGGCCCCCTTCAATGACGCGCGCGTGCGCCAGGCCATCTACTCGGCCATCGACCGCGAGAAGCTCCTCGAGTCCATCTGGGGCGACGCGGGTCAGCTGATCGGCTCGATGGTTCCTCCGTCGGACCCGTGGTACGAGGATCTGACCTCCGTGAACCCCTACGATCCCGAGCGCTCGAAGTCGCTGCTGGCCGAGGCCGGGGCTGAGGGCCTGAGCTTCACGCTCGACACGCCTTCCTACGACCCGCACCCGACCGTCGCCGAGTTCGTGAAGTCCGAGCTGGCCAAGGTGGGCGTGACCGTCACGATCAACACGATCACCGCCGACGAGTGGTATTCGAAGGTCTACAAGGAGCACGACTTCCAGGCGACCCTCCAGGAGCACGTCAACACGCGCGATGTCGTGTGGTACGGCAACCCGACGTTCTATTGGGGTTACAACAATGAGGCCGTGACCGCTCTCATCGACGAGGCCGAGCAGGCCTCCACCGAGGATGAGCAGACCGAGAAGCTGCGCGCCGCCAACGAGCAGATCGCGGCGGATGCGGCTAGCGCCTGGCTCTACCTCTACCCGCAGATCGTCGTCGCGCGTTCCAACGTGTCGGGCTACGGCGTGAATGGCCTGAATTCGCAGTTTGTCGTCTCGGGTATCTCCAAGAACTGATGACTCGGTACCTGCTGCGGCGCACCGGGCTGCTGATCCTCACCGGATCGGCAGCCCTCGTGGCGATTTTCGTTCTCCTGCGTCTCCTGCCGGGCGATCCGGCGAATGCGCTTGTGTCGGGCACGGCCACCCCCGAGCAGATCGAGGCGGCCCGCCGCCAGGTGGGTTCGGACCTACCGTGGTGGAGCCAGTTTGGTGAGTGGGCTTCGGCGCTGCTGCGCGGCGACCTGGGTACCTCGTTCACGTCAGGTTTGAGCGTGAACGACCAGATTGCGTCGCGCATGGCGGTGACGCTGCCGCTGACCCTGGCGGCCTTTGGGATTTCGCTGATCCTGGCGATTGTGCTGGGGTACGTGGCCGCGCGGGCGCGTCGCTCCTGGGTGGGAACGGTGATCTCCGCTCTCGCGCAGCTGGGTATCGCCGTGCCCGTGTTCTGGATCGGCATGCTGTTGGTTCTCGTCTTCGCGGTGAACCTGCACTGGCTGCCCGCCTCCGGCTTCCCCGCGCGCGGGTGGACGAACGCCGCGCAGGCGGTGCGTGCCCTCGTCCTGCCGACGCTGACGATCGTCTTAGTGTCCACGGCCTCGCTCACGCGCTACACGCGCAGCGCCGCCCTGGACGTCCTCGATGCTCCGTTCCTGCAGTTCGCGCGGTCCCTGGGCGAGTCGCGCGGCGAGGCGATGGTGCGCCACGGCCTGCGCGTCGCCTCGATTCCGGTCATCTCCATCGCCGGCATCGAGCTGGCGACCACGTTCATCGGCGCGGTCGTCGTCGAGCAGGTCTTCGCCCTACCGGGCCTCGGCTCGATGCTGACGACCGCGATTGCCCAGCACGACTACCCATCGATTCAGGGGGTTCTCCTCGTGTCGACGACCCTCGTCCTCGTCATCGGTTTCGCCGCGGACGTCCTGCAGCGCGTCATTGACCCGCGCCTGCGTTCCACCCTGAGCGCGGGAGGTCGCCCGTGAACGCCCGCCGTATTCCGCTGTCCCTGATCGTCGGCGCGCTCCTGGTGGGCGTGCTCGCGCTCATCGCCCTCGTCTCGCTCGTGTGGCTTCCGTACCCGATCGAGGACACGAGCGGCGGTCGCCTCGAAGGTTTTTCTGCCGAACATCTCCTCGGCACGGATCGCCTGGGCCACGACCTGGCCTCGCGCATGATGGTGGGCGCGCGCATCGCCCTCATCGTCGGCCTCGGAGCCGCCGCTGTCGCCGCCCTCATCGGCGTGAGCGTCGGCCTGGTCATCGCGCTGGCTCGCCCGTGGGTGGACGACGTGGCCTCGGCCCTGCTCGACGTGCTCATCGCCTTCCCGACGCTGCTCCTCGCGATGCTCATCGTCGCGGGCTTCGGTGCTTCCCTGGCCACGGTCACCGTCGCGATTGGCGTGGCAGCCTCGGCCGTCGTCGCGCGCCTGACGCGCATCCTGGCTCGGCGCGTCCTCGCCGAGCAGTACGTGCTGGCCGCCCGCACCTCCGGCGTGTCCACGTGGGGGATCCTCACCCGCCACGTCCTGCCCAACATCTGGCCGACCCTGGCCACGAACCTGGCCGTCACCATGGGTGGTGCCGTCCTCGCCGAGGCCGGCCTGTCCTACCTGGGTCTGGGTGCACCCCCGCCGAACGCCTCCTGGGGCCGCCTCCTGCAAGACGCGCAGGCCACCTTCACGACGCAGCCGTTGGGCGCCATCGCCCCGGGCGTCGCGATCGTCGCTTTCGTCCTGGGAGCCAACCTCGCGGCCGACGGCCTGCGTTCCCGCATCGATCCCACCCAGGGAGGTGCGAAGTGAGCCTGTCCATCACTGACCTGAACGTGTGGATCGGGGACGCGCACATCCTGCGCGGCATCACCCTGGAGGTGCCCGACGGCCAGCACGTCGGCATCATCGGGTCCTCCGGATCGGGCAAGTCCATGCTGTCCCTGGCGATCATGGGACTGCTGCCCGAAGGGGCCCACGTGGAAGGGTCAATCCGCTGGGACGGCCGCGAGCTCGTCGGTGCCTCCGAGCGGGAGCTGCGCTCGCTGCGCGGCTCGCAGATCTCCATGATGTTCCAGGACCCCGCGACCTCCCTTGACCCGCTCATGCGGCTCGGCAAGCAGATCGCCCTGCCGCTGCGCCGCCACCGCGGTCTGCGAGGCGCCGCCCTGCGTGAGGCCATCGACCGTGCGCTCGCCGAAGTCGCCCTGCCCGACCCCGCGCGCATCGCCCGGTCCTTCCCCTACGAGGTCTCGGGCGGCCAGCGTCAGCGCGTCGCCCTGGCCATGACGCTCGCCGCCTCGCCCTCCCTGCTCATCGCCGACGAGCCCACGACCGCGCTCGACGTCACCGTCCAGCGCACCGTCCTGGACCTGCTCGACGAGGTCACCCGCGAGCGAGGCGTGAGCCTCCTGTTCATCAGCCACGACCTGCCCGTCGAGGTCATCCGCACGGCACCGGACACGCTCTCCGAATCGGCGCGCTCCATCGCGTCCGCCGCGCGCGCACTCGACTCCGTGTTCGAGCGTATCGGTGCCGTCCGCCCCGACGCCCAGCCCGGCCGAGCGCCTGACGAGGCGGGGGAGCGCGAGGGGGAGCCTGCCTCGTCGACCGATAACGAAGGGAACGCCCATGAGTGAGCCGATCCTGAGCGCCTGCGGCGTTTCCTTCCGCTACCCGGGCAGCGACGCTGGCCTGGATGACGTGAGCGTCGAGGTGCGTGCGGGCGAGTCCGTTGCGCTCGTCGGCGAGTCTGGCAGCGGCAAGACGACGCTCGCCCGCGTGCTTCTCGGGCTTCTCGCGCCGAGTGCCGGTGAGGTGCTGCTGGACGGCGAGGCCGTCCGCGCCTCCTCGACAGCGTCGATGCGCACCCTGCGGCGCAGCGTTCAGACCGTCTTCCAGGACCCGTTCTCCTCCCTGGATCCGCGCATGACAATCGGCGCGTCCATCGCCGAACCCCTGCACGCGCTGGGGGTTTCGCGCGGCCAGGCGGCTCGTGCCCGCGTGCGCGAGGTCCTCACCGACGTCGGCATCGACCCGGCGCGCGCGGGGGAGTACCCCGGATCGTTCTCGGGCGGCC
>ERZ773265.1809-NODE-1809-length-10453-cov-3.791114_pt1 | contig 10453 bp, 10 predicted proteins | sample MGYA00580512_ERZ773265 | MGnify/ENA primary metagenome ERZ773265 (study PRJEB29015, sample SAMEA2738169) | human oral metagenome | biome: human oral; feature: human-associated habitat; material: saliva | place: China | collected 2183 ...
AAGCGGCTGTTTTGCACGGTAAAAGCGTAGGTTTTGCTATAAAAAACAGCCGCTTTCGCAATGCCAAATCGAAATTATAGCTTTTCAATAGAATTATCTTTACAAATTGAAGGGGTTTTTGGAGAAATCAGCCTTGAGCGAATGGGAGAAAAATACCACTGTCAAGAGTTCTGCTGAACAGTTTCTTGGCAACTTTCCAAAGGAAAACTTGTGGGAGAGAAATATGGGGTAGAGGAAGTAGGGGAGTATGTATTTTTTATCTTATCACGGTTCGGTTACGAAAATTTTATGTAAGTTTGCAAAATAAAGAGGTGCCTATCGGTGTGCCAATGCTTTACACTTTGTTTATTATATATAAGTTAAAAAATCGCAAACGAATTAGAAATGAAGATATTTGCAATAGGAATGAACTATTCCGAACACAATAAATCGCTACACGACACGTTAAATAAAAAAGAGCAACCAGTGGTATTCTTGAAGGCTGATTCATCGTTATTAAAAGATGGTAAACCTTTTTTTATTCCTGATGATTTAGGACGAATAGAGTATGAAACCGAACTGGTAGTGCGTATTTGTAGGTTAGGAAAAACTATTCCAGAGCGATTTTCTCACCGCTATTATGATGCTGTAACGGTTGGAATTGATTTTACTGCACGCGATTTGCAGAAAAAATTGAAAGAACAAGGGCTACCTTGGGAACTTTCGAAGAGTTTTGATGGAGCAGCAGCACTGGGAAGCTGGATAGAAAAGGATAAATTCTTAGATATTCAGCGCATTCATTTCCACCTTGACATTAATGGTAAAACAGTACAAGAAGGTTGCACAAGCGATATGCTTTATAAGGTAGACGAAATTGTAAGCTACATTAGTAAGTACTTTACGCTAAAGACAGGAGATATAATTTATACTGGGTGTCCTACAGGGTGTGCTTCCGTTGCTATAAACGACCATTTAGAAGGTTATGTTGAGGATAGAAAAATTCTCGACTTTAATTGTAAATAAACGATATTGAAGAGAACTTCTTCAATCAGAAATAACGAAACGAATGAAACGTAATATATTAAGTTTTATATTATTGTTGCTTGCAATTTCAGCGCAAGCACAAAAACAACGTTTCTTCAATCTTACGGTTGAAGATGTTACAATAGATTCTTTACTACCACATTTTACGTATGCAATTCCTATTGGAGAGAATTATGCAGATTCTACTTACCAATTAGAGATACGATATCCAGAGTTTCTTGATATGAGTGCTGCAGACATTTCACGCTATAATAAATTGTCGGGAATGCCACTTTCTAGCTTGCCAAATATACAACAACAAATGGTAGTAGAGCGTAAAAAAGGAATTCTTGAGTTTTCGCTCGTCCCTATTGTGGAACGTAATGGTAAAAAACAATTCTTAGTTAGCTTTATGATTGCACTAACTTCAAAGCCTCGCAATGCTCGTCAGGTTCGTGCTAATCGTATTTCAACAACAGGAAATACACAACTTTATGCAAATCATTCCGTATTATCGTCGGGTAAATGGGCTAAAATTCGTGTACCTGCTAATGGTATTTATAATCTTACTACCGATGTAATTCGTCGTGCAGGATTTTCCGATTTAAGTAAAGTGCGTATTTATGGATATGGTGGTAATTTGCAAGACGAAAGAATTTCATCAGCTTATCTGAAAGAATTTGATGATTTAAAGGAAGTTCCAAGTTGTTTTGTGGGTGGAAAACGTCTTTTTTATGGACGTGGACCAGTAAGTTGGGATAGCAATACAGCAACAATACGCACCCGTAACCACTATTCTAACTATGGCTATTATTTTATTACAGAAAGTACAGAAGCACCTTTAACAGTAGACGCCAATACTTTTTTGACTTCGGTATATCCAACAGCCGACGATTATCATAGTTTACACGAAATAGAAAATTACAGTTGGTTTCCAGGTGGACGTCGATTCTTTGAAAATACCCCTATAGCTGTTGGAAAAACACAAACATATACACTAACCAACACAGCAAAAGCAAGCAATGGAACTCTTGCTATTGGTGTGTCGGCAGGAAAAGGACGCACTTCCATACAAATAGAAGTGAATGGTGAAAAGAAAGGCGAACTAAGTATGTCTACAGGTGAATTTGATTATGGTGCTGAAATTGAAAGAAAATACCCATTAGTGGGACTACATGATGTAGATTCTATTAAGATAACAACACTTTCAGGAGGTCCTGCACGTTTAGATTATGTATCAATAACCTACGATAAACCTCGTTCTGCCCCAAACTTAACAGAGGGAACATTTCCTGTTCCTGAATACGTATATAACATTACCAACCAAGACTTACATAGTCATACTCCCGTAGACCTTGTTATTATAATTCCAACCAGTCAGAAATTGCTAAAACAAGCACAGCGTTTGGCTGCTTTCCATGAGCAACATGATGGTATAAAGGTACGTATTGTTCCTGCTGATGAAATTTTCAACGAATTTTCAAGTGGAACTCCCGATGCTATGGCATATCGTCGTTATATGAAAATGCTATACGATCGTGCAAAAACAGAAGCCGAAATACCAAAGTCGCTTTTACTTTTTGGCGATTGTGTATGGGATAATCGTATGATAACACCTGAATGTAGGTTGCTAAATACCGACGATTATTTACTTGCATACGAGAGCGACAATTCGTTTAGTTTAACCGATTGCTATATTAATGATGGTTGGTACACACTTATGGACGAAGGAGAAGGTGTAAATCAAACCAATATAGACAAAGAAGATATTGGTGTGGGACGTTTTCCTGTAAGTACGCCAGACGAAGCACAAACTATAGTAGACAAGACCATTAATTATGCAATAGATAAGAATGCTGGCGATTGGCAAAATGTTATTATGTTTATGGGCGATGATGGAAACAACAATCTACACATGCACGATGTAAACGAAACAGCAGAAGCTGTTATGAATACATATCCTAATTATGTTGTTAAAAAAGTGATGTGGGACGCTTATAAACGTACTAGTTCTTCTACAGGTTTTACATATCCTGAAGTTAGCGCTATTATAAAACAACAACAGGCACAAGGAGCACTTATTATGGATTATGCAGGACATGGTTCTGAAATTCAAATATCGCACGAGGCAGTGTTACGTATTACAGATTTCCAAAACTTTACTAATAAAAATCTTCCTCTTTGGATTACTGCAAGCTGTGATATTATGCCTTTCGATGGAACTATTGCTACTATTGGCGAAGAAGCAATGTTAAACAAAAAAGGTGGCTCGGTAGCTTTCTGGGGAACTACCCGAACTGTATATGCAAGTTATAACAAACATATAAATACTGCTTTTCTGAAACATGTGTTGAGCTTTAAAAATGGAAAACCAACCACACTTGGTGAAGCACAGCGCTTAGCAAAAATAGATATGATAAACACAGGGCAAGACCAAACACGCAATAAGTTGCAATACTCGTTGTTGGGCGATCCTGCTTTGTCGCTTAATTTGCCTACCTTGAATATTGTTATCGATTCTATAGATGGTAGTGCTATCAGTAATTCTGGTCAAATAAAATTAAAAGGTGGTACCATTGCCACAGTAAAAGGACACATCGAAAAGAATGCAACAAAGGTGGAAAACTTCAATGGATTAATGTCTGCAACTGTGCGCGACACTAGAGAATTGATAACTTGTAAGGGACAAGAAGAAACAACGAACACTCCATTCAGCTACTACGACCGTCAAAAAGTACTTTATAATGGTTCCGACAGTGTTCGCAATGGCGAATTTAAATTTACTTTTGCCGTTCCTCGCGACCTTAATTATACTAATGGTACTGGTCTTATAAATGTATATGCAGTAAGCAACGACCATACTTTACTGGCGAATGGCGCAGAAGATAGGTTTACAATAAATGGTTCAGAGCAAGTAAGTAACGATTCTATTGGACCTTCCATCTATTGTTACCTCAATACACCATCATTTGTAAATGGTGGTAAGGTGAATAGTACACCATATTTTGTTGCACAAGTTACCGATGCCAATGGTATAAATGCAGCGGGTAACGGAGTTGGACACGATATGCAACTCATTATTGATGGAGATATGATGCGCACTTACAACCTTAACGACAACTTCCGCTTCGACTTTGGTAGCTATACAAAAGGAACTACTTTCTTCAGTATTCCTGAACTATCTGAAGGACGACATCAACTGAAATTCCGTGTTTGGGATATTCTCAACAATCCTTCTACTGCTACACTCGATTTTACAGTAGACAAGGGAATGGCTCCTGATATAGAAGATGTGAGTTGCACAAATAACCCTGCCAAAACAGAAACAACGTTCATTGTAACCCATAATTATGTTGGGGCAAATGTAGATATAGAATTGGAAGTACTCGATACATCGGGACGTTTATTGTGGAAACACAAAGAAAATGGAATAGCATCGGGTAATGCCTACACAATGAATTGGGATTTAATCATTAATTCTGGTGCACGTCTGCAAACAGGTGTGTATCTCTATCGTGTTCGGATAGGTTGCGGTGGTGCCGTGAAAGAGTCTAAAGCAAAGAAACTAATCGTAATAAACAATAAATAAGTCTTTATGTACGTTTGTGTATTAATGAAGTGTTCGAATTACGAACCTGAGACAATTGTACAAACTAACAGATAAGAATACAGAAAGAATGAATAAGCCTTATAGAATATTGAGTCTGTTCTTGCTTACATGGATAGCTTCAGCAACGATGGCACAGGACAAGAAAGATATTTTTAACCCAGTAAACCATGCTGTTACTTCGCAAATGATAGCCCCCGATGCCCGTGCTGCTGGTATGGGAGATGTAGGAGTTGCCACTGATCCTGACGTAAATTCACAGTTTTGGAATCCTGCAAAATATCCGTTTACCATATCACGTGCAGGAGTTTCACTGAACTATACGCCTTGGTTACGACAGTTGGTAAACGATATGGATTTAGCTTACCTTTCTGGCTATTATCGAATTGGCGACTATAGTGCTGTATCTAGTTCATTACGCTACTTCTCTTTAGGCGAAGTTACGACTGGTGGTAGTACCGATGGGTCTGCTGCAATGACAATTAAACCTTACGAACTGTCGTTTGATGTTGCATACTCGCTAATGCTGAGCGAAAAATTCTCATTAGGCGCTGCTGTACGTTGGATATATTCAGACCTTACTTATAACTTTAACGAAGAAACTGCACCAGGGTCTGCATTTGCTGCCGATATCTCTGCTTATTATCAAAATTATATCAATATTGGTAGTCGTGAGTGTCAGCTAGGATTGGGTATGAATATTTCAAATATTGGTTCGAAAATTACATTTGGTGGCGATAATCGGTCTGAATTCATACCAACTAACTTGCGTTTGGGTGCATCGTTGATGATTCCAATTGATGAATTTAATCGGTTCACCATTGCAGCTGATGCCAACAAATTTCTTGTTCCTACCTATCCAAAGCGCAATTCAGATGAATCGGAAGTAGATTACCAAAATCGTTTACAAAAAGAGTATTACGATGTATCGTCTATTTCGGGAATCTTTAAGAGCTTTAGTGATGCTCCTGGTGGTGCAAAAGAAGAACTTCAGGAAGTAAACTGGAGTGTCGGAGCTGAATATGTTTACAACGACAAGTTCTCATTGCGTGCTGGCTACCATAACGAAAGCGAAAATAAAGGTAACCGTAAATACTTTACAGTGGGTGCTGGCTTCAAGATGAGCGTATTCTCACTTGATGCTGGCTATGTAATTGCAACGGCAAAGAGTAATCCACTCGATCAAACTTTGCGTTTCACCTTAACGTTCGATATGGACGGAATTAAAGACTTGTTTAATAGAAAGTAACACTTAATGTTGCGAGGAAGGAAACTTCCTCGCAAACGTTTCTAAATATGATAAGAGTAGGAATGGGCTACGATGTCCATAAACTTGTAGAAGGTCGTCCACTATATTTGGGTGGTATAAAGATAGACCACACGCTTGGTTTGCTGGGTCATAGCGATGCTGATGTATTGCTACACGCTGTTTGCGACGCTTTGTTAGGTGCAGCAAATATGCGAGATATTGGTTATCACTTCCCTGATACGGCAGACGAAACTTTAGATATGGACTCGAAGGTGATACTACAGAAGACAATAGAATTAATAGCTACAAAGGGCTATTGTGTAGGGAACATAGATGCTACAGTATGTGCAGAACGTCCGAAGATTAATCCACATATACCTGCTATGAAAGCTTGTATGGCAGAGATTATTGGTTGCGATGAAGATGCAATATCCATCAAAGCAACAACTTCTGAGCGAATGGGTTTCGTTGGTAGAGAAGAAGGCATAGCAGCCTATGCTGTTTGCCTCATAGAGAAAGTTTAAACACTAAGTTTGTTGAAGAATATCTGAAAAAGAATATAAGTTCATTCTCTTTATTTCTTATTCACACTCTCTTTTCTTTCTCTTTCTGGGTTCTGTATTATTTTAATTCTATCATTGACAAAAATTTAAATCAATAAAAAAGAGGATATATCAAACTGATATACCCTCTTCCAATCTTAATATGAAAACGAAAAATTTATATTTTCTTTATTCAGCAGAAAGTGTGAAGCGCTTGTAAGCAACAACAGCAAGATCTTTATCTTGGCTCTTCAACCAATCAGCAACATTAATCTTGTCGCCTTCTGCAAATTGGAATTCTTGGTCTACAAGACAATTATCTTTGAAGAACTTGTTGAGACGACCTTTCGCAATATTTTGAATCATATTTTCATTCAAATTAGCAGCCTTCTCAGCGCTAACAGTCTTCTTTATTTCTATAGCCTTATCTGCATCTTCACGTGTAAGCCAGCCTTTATTGATATTAGATTCAATATGCTCATCGCTATCCACCAAGTTTGCGTTTATACCAGCCTTCTTAATAGCAGCAACAACAGCTTTTTCAACTTGCTCTTCCTTTGTTTTCTGAATAGCAACCTTATATTCTTCGTCTTTAACTTCTTGTGGAACAGATGCTTCGTCCAAAGCAACAGGTTTCATAGCAGCAACTTGCATTGCAACTTTGTGTCCTGCTTCTTCGTTACTCTTATTTAGTTGAACAATAGTGGCAAGTGTGTGTTTGCCCATGTGATCGTAAACTGATAAGTTTTCACCTTCAATAAAGTTGTAGCCATCAACTTCCATCTTCTCGCCTGTGATACCAGAACGTTGTTGAACAGTAGCAGCAACATCTTCTCCATTAGCCAACTTTAGAGTCTTAACTTCATCGAGAGACTTAGCTTTTGCTGCAACAGCAGCATTAAGAATATCTTGCACCATAGCAATGAAATCCTTACCATTTGCAACGAAGTCGGTCTCACACTTCACGGCAACCATTGCTGCAAAGCCATCAACAGCCTTTACGAGAACACAACCATTTGAAGTTTCACGGTCAGAACGTTTTGCAGCAATAGCTAATCCACGCTCACGAAGGATTTCCTTTGCTTTATCAAAATCACCTTCAGCTTCATTGAGTGCGTTCTTTACGTCTGCAAGACCTGCACCAGTCATCGCACGCAATTTCTTTATATCTTCAATTGAAACAGCCATTTTTTCTTTTCCTTTTAAATTTATGGTTAAAAATGTGGGCGTTGAGGAGCGTTAATGGATTTATTCTTAAATCCACAAGCGTTCACCAACGCCCATCTTATATTTTGTCTAAAGTTTATTCTGCAGCAGGAGCTTCTTCCTCGTTAGTAGGAGCTTCTTCTGCAGCTGCTTTACGTGCTGCACGCTTTGGTTTAGCTTCAGCAGCTTCTTCTGCTTGTTCAGCAGCAGCTTTTTCGTCAGCCTTTTCTATCTTGCGTTCTTCAAGACCTTCTGCAATTGCAGCGCAGCAAGCACCAAGAATAACCTCTACAGAGTCTTTTGCATCATCGTTTGCAGGAATAACGTAATCAATATTCTTTGGATCTGAGTTTGTATCAACGATACCGAACACAGGAATACCCAAGCGATTAGCTTCCTTAACAGCGATATGTTCTTTCATAACATCGACTACAAAGAGTGCAGAAGGCAAACGAGTAAGGTCTGAGATAGAACCTAAGTTTTTCTCTAACTTTGCACGTTGGCGTGAAATTTGGAGAATTTCACGTTTTGAAAGATTAGAGAAAGTACCATCGTTCATCAATCTATCAATGTTCGTCATTTTCTTAATTGCCTTACGAATTGTTGGGAAGTTGGTAAGCATACCACCAGCCCAGCGTTCATTTACGTATGGCATATTAACCGCTGTAGCTTTTTCAGCAACAACGTCCTTAGACTGTTTTTTAGTAGCTACGAACAAAATCTTCTTTCCGCTCTTTGCGATGCCTTTGAGAGCCTCAGCAGCTTCGTCTATTTTTGCAACGGTTTTATGAAGATCAATGATGTGGATTCCATTGCGTTCCATATAAATATATGGTTTCATAGCTGGGTTCCACTTACGATGGAGGTGTCCGAAATGACAGCCTGCCTGCAATAATTGGTCGAAATTTGTTCTTGACATTTTACTTTTTGTTTTGTTTACTTTCTTTTTAATTCTTTCTTAGCGAATAGTTTCGCTTGGTTTGTTAGAATCAACCAACGAGTAGTTCCCGATTTTGAAATCTCATTGATTTAGATACTAAACTCAAGCGCTGTGGCATACCGACATAGGCATATAGCAAATTCTTTTGCTGTAATTCGGCAGTATGCTGACAAGTTGATTAACGCTTGCTGAACTGGAAGTGAGCACGTGCTTTTGGCTGTCCTGGCTTCTTACGCTCAACCGCACGGCTATCGCGTGTCAGGAATCCGTGGTTCTTCAAGTTCTTCTTTTCTTCAGGATTAATCTCTACAAGTGCGCGTGCAATAGCAAGACGTAAAGCCTGACTTTGTCCTGTAAAGCCACCACCATCGAGGTTTACCTTTATATCGTATTGACCTTCTACACCTAGCAACTGCAATGGTTGTTTTACAACATACTGCAGAATAGCTGATGGGAAATATTCAGTAATATCTTTTTTATTGATAGTAATCTTGCCTGTACCTTCTGAAAGGTATATACGAGCAACAGCGCTCTTACGGCGTCCAATTGTATTTATTACTTCCATCTTTTTCGCCTATTCTATTTATACTGGTTAATGTCTATTGACTTTGGCTTTTGTGCCTCGAGTCCGTTCAGCTCAGAACCTTCAAATACATAAAGGTTATTAAGTATATGACGACCGAGAATGCCTTTTGGTAACATACCTTTAACGGCATGGCGTACCATCTTCTCTACACCATTTTTCTTTGTACGAAGTTGCGCAGGTGTGTTAAAGCGTTGTCCACCTGGGTAACCAGTATAGTGTGTGTAAACCTTATCGGTTTCTTTTTTGCCTGTAAATCTTACTTTATCGGCATTAATGATGATTACATTGTCTCCGCAATCTACGTGTGGAGTAAAAGTTGGCTTATACTTTCCGCGAAGCAACTTAGCAACTTTAGAGCAGAGGCGACCAACTATCTGGTCTGTAGCATCTACTACGACCCATTCCTTATTCGCAGTCTCTTTGTTTGCAGAAATGGTCTTGTAGCTTAAAGTGTCCATTCTTTTTGATGTAGTTTTGTAGTTACTAAGGAGCGAGCTCCTATTTCAATTAAGTTATCGTTCTCGCGATTCACTAACCACCGTGTTTCGGCCAATGAAACCCGGCTATTAACACGCGAGTGTGGCTGCAAATGTGCCACATTGATAATAATCGGCATGCAAATGTACTTATATTCTGCGAAATAGCCAAGCTTGTGAACTTGAAAATCTTCTTTTCATGGATTCTCTCTCCCGTTTTTTGATTTTCTCGGAGACTTTCAGACCGAAATGGGGCGCTTTTCCCACTTCGATGGGGGTTTTTCGTTCTCACTTGCCGGCACGTCTCGTCTATGCAGGGTGGAGAGAGGAAAAGGAAAGGAGTGCAGCAATAGTGCCGCTTTCGGATCGCAAGGCGTGAGGATAATTCGGGGCTCGTGCGTCGATTGGGCGTAAGACGCGGAGCTCGTGCAAAATCATTTCCCCACTTTCCGGTCGACCCTTTCATTTTTTTTCGATAGCACTGCGTGGCAGCGTGCTACACCCGAATCTCCGAATTTTGCTCCTCGCTCATCTGCTTTCCGGTGTGCATGCGCTGCGTATTCTTCGCGCGTACGCGTCAGCTGTTTTTCGTTTTTTGCCTTCACCTCTTCACCCGTCTGCGATAAAACGCTGTGGGACAGTTCGTTTGGGGTGAAGGCTTTCGTGAATGTCCTTCACGGGGCATTATCTTCACCCCTAATGCGCAAGAAATCAATGAATTGCGAGGTGAAGGTGAAGGCAAAAATCGAAAACTCATTGTGTGCGCGATACACGTAGGCGCGTGTGTGCGATTGCTCACGCAAGAGCAGACCTCATGATCGACTACGAAGAAAAAGTCAACGGGG
>ERZ773265.1818-NODE-1818-length-10422-cov-4.005305_pt1 | contig 10422 bp, 9 predicted proteins | sample MGYA00580512_ERZ773265 | MGnify/ENA primary metagenome ERZ773265 (study PRJEB29015, sample SAMEA2738169) | human oral metagenome | biome: human oral; feature: human-associated habitat; material: saliva | place: China | collected 2183 ...
TAGAAAAGCTTGAAAAAGAAGGTAAGGTTAAAAAATATATCAAGGTTGATTAGCCTATAATAAAAAGATACCCGTGAAAACAGGTATCTTTTAGAATAAATAAAAAAACGCTCGAAAGCGATTTTTAAAGTCTAAATTGGCGCGCCCGACCGGATTCGAACCGGCGATCTCCTCCGTGACAGGGAGGCGTACTAGGCCAGCTATACCACGAGCGCATCGCTAGACTAATACAATTCTATCAGACTTCGAGAATAAAATCAAGGCCTTTTTTAGTTTATTTTTCAAAAAGTTTGTGCTATAATATTAAGCATATGCCGATGTAGCTCAGTTGGTAGAGCAACGCACTCGTAACGCGTAGGTCAGCAGTTCAATCCTGCTCATCGGCTCCAAATAATTTTTATTCTTATGAAAACAATAACTAATTTATTTAAACCAATCATCAAAGATCGCCGAATGCTATTAGCAATGGTTTCGGTATTTTTAGCAGGAATTATATTTTTTATTTTCATGATTTTGAATGTAAAATCATACGATTATTTATTAAATGTTCGATATACTGTTTTTGGTACTAGTGAATTTTATAAAGATTCTTGGGTGTATCGTATTATTTTAGCTATTTTTGGATTAATTGTTGCTTTTATTCATAATATTTTGATTGCGAAAATCTATAACATTTCTGGTCGTCGTGTCGCTATTGCCTTTGCGGTCTTAAGCGTTGCTCTAATGGTTGCTAGTATGTTTATTATTGGCGCTTCAATTCGAGAGATTCCAAACTAATGAAGAAACAAAAGATTGACATTGAAATCCCACTAGGTAAACGAACTCTAAAGTATCGCTTTTTTGAGATTTTGCCAGCATTTTTAAGTTTTGGTGCAATTATTTTAATGTTTATACTTTCGTTCTTTTCACCTTTTTTGGCCTCGGTCTATCTTCTAACAATTATTACAACTCTTCTAGTTAAAGCAATCGGAATTGCTTACCGAATGATAACGGGGCATATACAAATTGAAAAAGCTCAAAAAGTTGATTGGAATAAGCGACTCACTGAACTTGAAAATCCAAAAAAAGCGCTTGAGAAGATAAAAAATCAGGAAAAAAGTAAGGAGTATGATTTTAAACAACATATTCAAAATTTGCATGATATTATAGATAGACCAGAGGCTTTTCCGGATCCATTCTCGGTAAAAAATGCTGTGATTATAGCTGCCTATAATGAACCTTACGAAGTAATTCAGCCGACAATTAAGTCTGTTTTGGCCTCAAATTATGACGCTAAAAATCTTTTAATTTTCCTGGCTTACGAGGAACGCGGCGGTGAAGGCATTGAAAAAACTGCAATTCGGCTCAAAAAAGAGTTTTCGAAAAGTTTTGGCGCTTTCGAAATTGTAAAGCATCCAAAAAACTTGCCGAATGAAGTTGTCGGAAAAGGTGGGAATATCACTTTTGCTGGCCGAGCATTGCAAAAATATTGCGGAGATAATAAAATTCCTTTCGAGAACGTACTGGTTACAACTTTAGACAGCGACAATAAACCACATAAAGAATATTTTGCTGCTGCAACCTATGAATTTGTTGTCCACGAAGATCGTAAAAAGTTATCATATCAGCCGGTTTCGTTGTTTTTGAATAATATTTGGGATGTTCCAGCGCCAATGCGCGTGGTTGCAACCGGTAATTCATTCTGGAATATCGTCTCAACAATGCGTCCACACCTTTTACGAAATTTTGCCTCGCACTCTCAACCTCTAGACGCGTTGATTGAAATGGATTTTTGGTCAACCCGCACAATTGTTGAGGACGGACATCAATTTTGGCGCAGTTATTTCCATTTTGGTGGCGATTATTACGTTGTGCCAATTCGTGTGCCAATCTATCAAGATGCGGTTCTAAGTGAAACTTTACCAAAAACACTAAAAGCCCAATTTATCCAGCTTCGTCGTTGGATGTATGGTGCAAGTGATATTCCTTATGTTGCAAATTTGTATTTTTCAAAAAATCGAAATGTTCCACTTATTGATGGGCTAATGAAATTGATTCGTTTGATTGATGGTCATGTTACGGCTGTATTTCAATCACCAATGGCGGCCTTTGGCGGTTGGGTTCCGTTGATTGTTTATGCGGCATCATCTCGTAGCGTGATCGTTCATCAATTACCGAACGTTATTAGTACGCTTCAGCAAATTGCAACAATTGGTATTTTTATCACAATTTTGATTAGTTTAAAGATGTTGCCGCCACGTCCAGAACGCTATAAGAAACGTCGTTCTTTCTGGATGGTTGCACAGTGGGTTTATATGCCCGTAACTTCAATCTGTTATAATGCTGCAGCAGCGGCTTATTCACAAACTCGATTGGCTCTTGGCAAATATCTCGATAAATTCGACGTTACCGAGAAGGGCCGAATTGAAGATGTTGAACGCGCTAAAGCAGAAAAAGCTAAAAAGCGAGCATTGAAAAAGCAAAAAAAATAAGCACTCTGAAAGGAGTGTTTTATTTTCGCTTTGGAATTTGAATGTTTATAAAATAATTTAAAAGCGGCCATTTAGACCGCCTAATGTAGGGACATTTGTAAGATTTTCCTAAATCTTACTAAAAGTGCGTCGTTGTTTGGGTAACGAAAAGAAGAGATAGAGAACCTAACAGATAATATACTAGAGAATTTCCGATTTTTTTACGCCCAAACCTGGTTGAACTTTTTCCGCAATTCAACCTCGTTTTTTTATTTTAACGCTTTTTGTGAAAAAGTTCAAGTATAACCATAAAGATGCTAATTTTTAAAGATTAAAATTTTGTTCGCTTTTGCCAATAAACATATTTTCATAATTAAAACATTTCACGCGAAAGTCAAATAAGATAAGGCGAACAAACTTAAAGTAAATATATCACCAGATAAATAAAAATTTTCAAAAGCCAAAAACTATCTTGTGGAAAAGATTTTAGAAAATGTGCAAAACTAAAAAACACGACAACACTATATATGGGGAAGAAAAAATAACAGAAGCTATAAATCCCTTTGTATTTTTTGCAAAAAAGTGAGCTTTTTGATATAATTAAGGTGTCATAAATTTATATAAAATATAGAATCGAAAGGCGATTTTTTCGTATTTGATTGAACTATTTATAGGGCGATCATTTGCGGAAATTTTGATGTTCAATCTTTTGGATTCTATATTATAAATTTATGACAACCGTGAATGGTTGTCCTATTTTTATAATATAGAATTTTAAAATCCTTTCGATGAAAGAAAGGATTTTTCGTGGCGAATAAAAATTTACATAACGCCAAAGAATCAAAAAACGATGAATTTTACACACAACTTGAAGATATCGAAAAGGAGCTTTCGCACTATCGCCACCATTTTGAAGGTAAGGTAATTTTTTGCAACTGTGACGACCCTTATGAGAGCAACTTTTTTAAGTATTTTGTGCTAAATTTTAACACTTTAAAACTCAAAAAACTAATTGCCACCAGCTATATTGCTTCGCCCGTAGCTTTCAAAGAATTGCCGGCCAAAAAGGGAAATTCATCTTTTGAAGATTTACTAAAGCCCTATAAAATCGAAATTGATGAAGTCTATGACCAAAACGGCGACGGTGCGATTAACTTACAAGATGTAAAAGAGATTTTAGAAAAAGCCGAAAAGGGTGGCAAACTGACAAGGTTGACTGGTGATGGTGATTTTCGAAGTAGCGAGAGCAAGGAGTTGCTCAAGCAAGCTGATATTGTAGTAACCAACCCACCGTTTTCGCTGTTTCGTGAATATGTAGCGCAGCTGATTGAATTTGATAAAAAGTTTATTATTTTAGGAAATAATAACGCGATAACTTATAAAGAAATTTTTCAATTAATTAAAAATAGCAAAATGTGGCTTGGTTATAGCGCAAATAAAACGATGACTTTTCGTTTGAGCAATCACTACAAACGCTGGAATTACATTGATGAAAATGGTAATAAATATGGTAATGTTCCAGCAATTACTTGGTATACAAACTTAGATATCAAAAAACGCCACGAAGAGCTGATTTTAGTGAAGAAATACAGTCCGCTTGATTACCCAAAATATGATAATTACGATGCGATTGAAGTTTCGAAAGTGAAAGATATCCCCAAAGATTATGACGGCGTGATGGGCGTGCCAATAACTTTTCTTGATAAGTTTAATCCTGAACAGTTTGAGATTATAGGTTTAGGAATATCAAGTTCAGGATTAAGTATCGGTGTGAGGGGGTACAGACCAGAGCATAAAGAATATAGAAAGAAGGTTCAGGGTAGAGGAGCTGTTGACGGAGATTTATACATGATTGATAAAAATGGTCACCCAGTTGTGCCATACGCAAGAATTTTAATCAAAAACAAGAAAGTAGAAAGGTGAAGCAATGAAAATTGAGCTACATAAAATTAAGGTAAAAGATTTATTTGCTGGTTTTGAAAATGATGAAGAAGCTGGTGTGGTGGGCTATGGTGGCAAGTTGAACATTCGCCCACCATATCAGCGCGAGTTTGTTTATAAAGATGAACAGCAGCGAGAGGTGATTCGCACTATTCGAAAAGGATTTCCGCTTAATATTATGTATTGGTCAAAGAATAGCGATGGCACTTTTGAGCTTTTGGATGGGCAACAGCGCACGATGTCTATTTGCAAGTATTTGAATGGCGATTTTAGTATTGATGGTGCTTATTTTAATAATTTAACGCTTGAAGAGCAAAAACAAATTGAAGAATATGGGCTGATGATTTATTTTTGTGAAGGTGAAACGCGCGAAAAGCTGGATTGGTTTAAAATTGTGAACATTGCCGGTGAAGAACTAACGCCACAAGAGTTGAGAAATTCGGTTTATACTGGTAGCTGGCTGGTGGATGCGAAGCGATATTTTAGTAAAAGCGGTTGTCCTGCACAAGATGGTTATAGTAATTATTTGAACAAGAGTTATCTTCGCCAAGAGGTTTTGGAAACGGTTTTGAAGTGGATTTCTGGCGGAAAAATCGAGAATTATATGGGAATCCACCAGCACTACGCAAACGCGAAAGAGCTTTGGCGATATTTTGAAGATGTTATGGAATGGGTGCAGAGAGTTTTCCCTAAATATCGCAAAGAAATGAAAGGCTTGCCGTGGGGTGAATTTTACAATGAATTTAAAGACCAAGGTTTTGAAAAGAATGGTGAAGAAAATGAACGGCGAGTTTCGGAACTTTATAAAGATAATGAAGTTACCAAGAAAAGTGGGATTTATCAATATATTCTAACAAATAACGAGAAATATTTGAGCTTGCGAGTTTTTGATGATGATATTAAAAGTCAAGTTTATGAACAGCAAAAGGGAATTTGCCCAATTTGTCATGAGCACTACGCAATTGAAGAAATGGAGGCTGATCATATTCAGCCATGGAGTAAAGGTGGAAAAACGGTGGCCGAAAACTGCCAAATGCTTTGCAAAAAAGATAATCGCGAGAAGAGTGATAAATAATTTTTATAAAACTAAAATACCGCATGATAAGTGCGGTATTTTAGAAGATTGATTATAAAATAACAATAACATTAAATATAGTTAAAGGGGGGTACTATATTATAAGTTGGTGGGCGATAGAGGACTCGAACCTCTGACTTTCACAACGTCAATGTGACGCTCTAGCCAACTGAGCTAATCGCCCGTGGTTTTATTTTAGCAAAACTTGCAAGAAAAGTCTAGTGGTGATAAAATAAAAAGTAGTTAAAAATATTATTTTCGAAAGGAATTTAAGTGGAGAATAAAGAGGAGAAACTTTTTAAGATGCGCCACAGCCTCGCTCATATTATGGCGGCGGCAGTTCAGCGAATCTACCCAGATGCGAAGTTTGGTGTTGGTCCAGCAATTAATGATGGATTTTATTACGATATTGATTTAGGCAATAATAAAATTTCGGAAAATAATTTTGGTAAAATCGAAAAAGCGATGCGTCGAATTATCGCAGAGAGCCAAGACTTTGTGCGAAGTGAAGTCTCAATTGAAGATGCAATTAATTGGGCGAAAGAAAACAACCAGCCTTATAAATTAGAACTTTTAAATGATTTAAAAAATGCAGGGACCACTAACGCAAAAATTCTTGCTGAGGGTGATTTTGAACTCGGAAATGGTGCTGAAACTGTAAGTTTCTATACAAACGGAAACTACAAAGATCTATGTCGTGGTCCGCACCTTTCAAACACTAAAGAAGTTGGTGCATTTAAACTAATGCGTGTAGCTGGTGCTTATTGGCGTGGGGACGAAAAAAATCCACAAATGCAGCGACTTTATGGTGTGGCTTTCGAAACTCAAGAAGAACTTGACGATTATCTTCGAAAAATGGAAGAAGCTAAAAAGCGCGATCACCGCAAGCTGGGCAAAGAGCTCGATTTGTATACAGTTTCACCACTTGTAGGAATCGGTTTGCCACTATTTACGCCACGCGGAACAATTTTGCGTGATGTTTTAGCGAACTATTCAAATCAATTGCGTCAAAAATACGGTTTCGAAAAAGTTTGGACTCCACACATTACTAAAAAAGATTTGTACGAAAAATCTGGCCACTGGGCAAAATTTGGTGAAGAACTTTTCTTGGTTAAATCGCAAGTTACTGGCGGCCAATTCGCACTAAAACCAATGAACTGTCCACATCACACGCAGATTTTCGCCTCAAACCCAAGAAGCTATAAAGATTTGCCAATTCGCTATCTTGAGACTACAACAGATTATCGTGACGAGCAAACTGGTGAACTTGGTGGATTGAACCGTGTTCGTTCTTTGACTCAAGATGATTCACACATCTTTTGTCGAACAGATCAAATTGAAAGTGAGATTCAAAACTTATTGGCGGCTGCTCATGAACTTTATTCCGGAATTGGTATGAAATTGCGCGTACGTCTTAGCTATCGTGATGAATCTGACAGTTATCTTGGTGATCTAGCTGTTTGGGAAAGTGCGCAAAAGCAACTTAAAAAAGCGGTTATTTCAAATAATCTAGAATATTTTGAACAAGAAGGTGAAGCTGCATTCTATGGCCCAAAGATTGACTTTATGGCGACAGACGCAATTGGTCGTGAGCACCAAGTTGCAACTGTTCAGCTTGACTTCGTTCAGCCTGAACGTTTCGAGCTTTCTTATAAAAACTCTGAAGGTCAAGATGAGCAGCCTGTGATGATTCACTGTGCTTTACTCGGTTCTATTGAGCGATTTATGAGTGTTTATATCGAGCACAAAGCTGGTTGGTTTGATTTTTGGGCAGCTCCAGAGCAAGTTCGAATTCTAACAATCAATGATACTTTAAATGACTATGTTGAAGAAGTTTCCAAAATCCTTTCTGGTGTTGTTTTGAATTCACCAGTGAGATTTAATGAAATTCGTTATTCTGTTGACAACCGAAACGAATCTCTAGGAAAGAAAATTCGTGAAGCAACCTCAATGAAGATTCCAGTTCAGCTAATTGTTGGTCCTAAAGATAAGGAAAACAATGAGGTGAGCGTTCGCTTTAGGAAAGACGGTGAATTTGTTGAAGAAAAAGTTGCGCTTAATGATCTAGCTACATTTATTCAAGAAATTTAAGTTATGAAAAACAGCAATACATTAATTGTTATTACTGGCCCCACAGCAAGTGGAAAAACAGGCTTGGCTATTAAGTTAGCCAAGCTTTTTGGCGGTGAAATTATTTCTGCTGATTCGCGCGCTATCTATAAAGATATTGATATTGCCTCCGCTAAGCCTACTATTGAAGAACGGGAGGGGGTTCCGCATTGGGGCTTTGATCTAGTTGAACCGGGTGAACGTTTTACGGCGGCAGATTTCAAAGAATACGCTTATTCAAAAATTGAGGATATTTTAAGTCGAGGAAAAATTCCATTTTTAGTTGGTGGGACTGGCTTATATATTGATGCTGTATTATATGATTACGAATTTGGCGGTGAAGTTGATAACGCTTTTCGGCAAAAAATGAATTCAAAAAGTCTTGAAGAACTTCAAAGATATATTTTAGAAAATAAAATTCAAATGCCTGAAAATTTTAAAAATAAGCGTTATCTAATAAGAGCTATAGAAAAAAGCGTAAGCGTAAAGAGAGAAGATTGTAAAAAAGTCAACAAATATAACGCTATTGTTGTAGGAATAACAACGCCACGCAACGAATTGAGGCAAAGAATTTTTCAAAGAAATGAACTATTTTTTAGTTCAGGTATTATTGAAGAGTTTAAAAAAAATGAACAGAAATACGGAATGGATTCGGAAGCAGCAACAGCAAACGCCTATCCACTTGTACAAAAATATTTAGCAGGTGAATTAACGCAGCAGGAGTTGATTGAAAAAATGAGTGTTCGTGATTGGAGATTAGCTAAGCGTCAAATAACCTTCATGAAGAGGAATAAAGATATAATTTGGCTTAATTTAAAAGATGCTGAACAATTTATTATTTCAAAAATTAAAAAATGAACAAAAAAATTATAAAAGGCTAGTTGATTTTTAAAAAGTGTGGTAAAATATAGTTATGGAACAGAGTATTAATGCACTATTTGGTTCAAAAACTAGAGTTAAGCTTTTAAACTTGTTTTTTAATAAGCCAGATGAAAAATTTTATGTTCGAGAAATTTCTAGAATAATTGATGAGCAAGTTAATTCTGTTCGAAGGGAGCTAACAAATCTTGAAGGCGTTGGCGTTGTGAAAAGTTCTACAGAGGATCGAAAGATTTTTTATAAAGCAAACCAGCGATTCAAATATTATTTGCCGTTAAGAGTTATTTTTGCGGGGGTTCAATTCTCAGAGAAAGAACACGATGTTAAAAATGCTACACTATCAGATAACTGGCAAAATAAAATTTCTAACGTAAAAAATTCTTTAGATCTGCTTATACTATTCGGCGTATTCACTGACGATGAAAAATCGGATATAGATCTATTGATTGTGGGGAATAATTTTAATGGCTCCTTATCTAAATGGGCTGCAGACCTTGAAAAACAAGAGGGTCGAGAACTAAACTACATGATCCTATCGATGGAAGATTTTTATTATAGGTACACGACTCAAGATACTTTTGTGAAACAATTATTTAAGGGTAAGTATAATATAGTTTTCGACAAAGAAAATCTTCTTGAAAAATTATAGAAAGTGAGAGAAAATGTTTGATATTGAATATAAGGGTGGAAATACTGTTGTAATTTCAACGAAAAAATCTTCACTAGTAACTGATCCGAAAATGTCAGTTAACGGGGAGAAGGATATAGTTATTAAAGATGGAGTAGAACTAGTTACTGAAGAGCGATTCGCAACTCGTAACGATAACTATAAGTTAACAATTAGCTACCCAGGTAATTATGAGATTTCGGACTTTACAATTGCAGGATATCCTGAAAAACGACATATAGATGGTGATTCTGAAGGTAAAAAATCGGTAATATATAGTATTGATATTTCAGGGGTTAAGATTGGACTCCTAGGAAATATTGGCCCTAATATCTCAGACGATCAACTCGAGAACCTAGGGGTGCTTGATATCTTAATTTTGCCTATTGGTGGCGGGGGATATACACTTGATGCAACATCGGCCGCAAGTATTGCTAGGAGATCTGATGCAAAAGTTATTATTCCCGTACACTACTCTGATGATGGAATAAAATATGAAGTTCCGCAATCTGATTTCTCTCTGTTTGCGAAAGAACTCGGATCTGAAGTTGAGAAAACTTCGAAATATAAGGTTAAATCTGCAGCAACTCTGCCAGAGAAAATGACAATTATACAAATTGAACGAACAAAATAAAAAAGAGGTTTAATAGCCTCTTTTTTATTGATTTAAAAAAAGAAAAACCCACAAAGTGGGGAATTCTTTTTTTGAGAAAAATATTATAAAATACCTTTTTTCTTCAAAGTTCGGATAGCTGCGGTGCTCAAGTTTAGCCGAACTTTTTTACCATCAACAACTTTATAGCCAACACGACCCGCAACTCCATTTTTATCAAGAACTTGTACGTTTGATACATGGATAGGTGCTTCCTTTTCTACGATAGCACCTTGAGGGTTCTCATTGTTAGGTTTTTGGTGTTTTTTAACAATGGCCACACCTTCAACAACAACTTTATTAATTTTCGGAAAAGCTTTAAGAACTACAGCTTCAACACCTTTGTCCTTTCCAGCAATAACGCGAACTTTATCGCCTTTTTTTACAAACATTAAGATTTTCTCCTATTCTTTCTTACGCCCTGAGGCACCCTGACAAAACCAGGGGACTATACTCACATCTATCGTTAGACCTTCTCACTGAACCTTAGTTAGGCCTTTGTCACTCTGATTTGTCTAACGTTGATTTTTTGAGTACTATTGTTTGTGAGTTTTAAATTAAAGTACTTCTGGCGCTAGTGACACGATCTTCATGAAGTTACCTTCACGCAATTCACGAGCAACAGGACCAAAGATACGAGTTCCGCGAG
>ERZ773265.1823-NODE-1823-length-10398-cov-5.309678_pt1 | contig 10398 bp, 7 predicted proteins | sample MGYA00580512_ERZ773265 | MGnify/ENA primary metagenome ERZ773265 (study PRJEB29015, sample SAMEA2738169) | human oral metagenome | biome: human oral; feature: human-associated habitat; material: saliva | place: China | collected 2183 ...
TATTTAAACAAGTAGTAGGTTTGGGGTTAGTATTACTTGTCGGGAGATAAATACACGTACGGTAACCAGGGAATTGTTACCTCTATTTATCATTTGACATTGTCATTATAAGAACAAAAAATGAGTTGAAAATGAAATTTTTTAAGAAATTTCTTTTAATTTCTTGAAATTCTAAAAAAGTTAATAATTAAGTTTAATTATTGTTGATAAATATGGGACAATTTTGGTATTATATAAAGGAGAAGTTGTATATTTTATAAAGGTTTATCCACATTAAGCTTTTATAAAATATACAGCTCGATAGCATGAGAGGGGCAGTCATATGAGTAAAATATTCACCATATTAACACTTTTGTGGCTACTCAGTATAGGGGGGACTACTAACGCAACGGACTGGTACTATGTTGGACCAGATGCATCAGGAAACCAATTATTTATTGACAATGACAGTGTACAGAAGAGTGATTATGATGCACTTTTGTGGCTGCGAGTTAATGAACTGGGTGGCGACGAATTGCGATATAAAGTTTATATCAGTAGATATAATCGAACCATGGAAACATTGAAGGTAGATGCGTACATGTCAGACGGGACGCCGTATGAGAATGTAGAATTTAATGAGAATCCTGAGCCCATTGCGGGTAACACAAATGGTCAAGCCATTTACATTTTATTATGGAAATAAAAGAACCATCTAGTACAGCAAACTAGATGGTTCTTTTTTATATGTGTAAAAAATTTATAAATCTTAGGAATATTTTTTATATACAACATCCTCAAATGAGAATGGTATATACGAAAATTTAAACTTGGGCAGAATTGCGACTTAGCTCCAAGTCTTGAATCATTTGGAGATCGTCTTGAGGTGAACGACCACCAGTAGTTAAGTAGCCACCAACCATAATACCGTTTAGGCCACCTTTTAGAGCATAAGCTTGTAAGTCTCGTAGATTTACTTCGCGACCCCCTGCAGTACGAATCAATGCGTTTGGCAAGATGAAACGGAATACGGCGAAGGTACGTAAGATATCCAATGGACGTAAAGCTTCGTTGCTTTCAAATGGAGTCCCTTTAACAGGATTCAAAATGTTTAATGGCACGGAGTCAATATGTAAACGTTTAAGTTCGAACGCCATTTCTACGCGTTGTTCTAATGTTTCGTTAAGTCCAAGAATGCCACCAGAGCAAACACGGATGCCTGCTTTTTGTGCATTATCTATGGTAAACATTTTATCTTCGTAGGAATGTGTAGTACAAATATCTGGGAAGTGACTAGGTGCCGTTTCGATATTGGAGTGGTATCGAGTAACACCAACTTCTTTTAATTTGAGTGCTTGTTCGTAAGTTAACAACCCAAGAGAACAGCAGATTTCAAGACCAATTTCGTTTTTGATACGGCCTAATACATGGATGATTTGATCAAATTCATCAGGGTTATTAGTATTACGACCACTTGTTACGATGGAAAAACGAATGGCACCAGCCTCTTTAGCTTTACGTGCTGCTTGGAGAATGCTTTCTTCATCCATGAAAGGATACTCCTGAACGCCTGTGTTGTGGTGTGCGGATTGAGCACAGAATTTACAGTTTTCAGGACATTTGCCGGATCGAGCATTAACAATGGCGCATACATCCACAGAATTATCATTGAAATGTTGGCGAATTTTATCAGCCATAGCGAGTAGAATCATAGTATCATCATCTGAAGTATGAATTAGCTCGATTGCTTCTTCTTTTGTAATTTCGCCGCCGTTCATGATGCGGTTTGCAATGGTAAATATTTTTTCGTATGTACCCACTTGGGATGGTTGTTGATCTATAGGCAAAGCCATAATAGCCTCCAGGAAATTGTTAACTTAATAAAAACATAATATATTGACAATTTGATTGTAAACGTTCGTGTATAAATTGTCAACTTAATGTATTTTTAAGTTAACAAAAATGTCGCAGTAGGTTTTAGACCATTTTGAATACAGGTAAGGCGTATAGTTTGAATCTAATTGGAGATACTATATTTTAGTATCTATTTTGATAGATTGATTGATAGTTATTTTTAAGTAATCTTTACGGTTTTGTAGTATAATAAAATATTGTAATTACTATATATAACTATAATAAAAGTACTAATACAAGGAGTGGATATAGATGCAGCCATTTCGATTTATACACTGTGGTGACCTGCATTTAGGGGCACCCTTTCAATATGCTACAGGTATTAGCAATGCCGTTGATCGCGCCGTAAGTGAAGCCACTTATGTAGCCTTAGATAAAATTATTGATACTGCTATTACAGAACATGTTCATGCTGTTGTAATAGCTGGTGATATTTATAATAGCGAAGACCATAATTTAGAGGCTCAAGTCCGTTTTGTGCGCGCCATGTATCGCTTGGCGGAGCATCGTATTGATGTCTATATGGTACAAGGTAACCATGATCCTGCTGAAAGCTGGAAAGCACAATTACAGATGCCAGATAATGTACATGTATTTTCTAGCGAACAGGTACAGCGTTTCCCGCTCATCGTTAACAATATAGAAATTGGTGGCGTATATGGTATTAGTTGTGGTCATGGTAATGAAAGCGACAACTATGCTCGTCAATACAGAGCTTTTGAACGGGATGAGTTTTCTCTTGCTGTTATGCATGGTACTGTAGGTTCTAGCGTAGGCTCTGAAAATCATAATGTAATAGGACCTTGTAACTTAACTGATTTAACAGAGGCTGCTATGGATTATTGGGCATTGGGCCATATTCATAAATCTCAAGTTCTTAGCGAGGAGCCTCTCGTAGTTTATGCTGGTAATTCGCAAGGATTGCATCGTAAAGAACATGGACCTAAGGGATGTTATCTTGTATCTGTATCTCATAATGGTCATTGTGATTTGCGATTTATCGACACCTGCGCTGTCCGGTTTGAGGAAATCAAAATCGATATTGCTGGCATGCAAAATGAAACGGATTTCTTAGAGATTTTGCGCCGTAAAAAAGAAAACTTGCGAAAGCAGCATAAGAAAAACATCTTGCTATCCATCGTTTTGTCCGGTACAGGACCTCTACATCGCCTATGTACGCAAGAGGGGATTCGAAAACTATGGTTGCAAGAGTCTCAAAATGAAGAGAAAGGCAAATCTATATTTGTTATGCCTTACCGTATCATTTCTAATACAAGACCTAGTATTAATCTAGTCGAACGACGTCTGTTAACAGATGTAGTAGGTGATTACTTGCGTGCTTATGATGATATGGTAGATGGGGATGCGATACAGACTGCGCGCCAAATTATGGCGAATCGTCCTGAATTTAAGCGCTTAGGCGCATATGCCGATTTATTAAGTGATGAATTATTGGCACGAGCTTTGAAACGTTGTGAAATTGAAGGTGTTACTGTATTGATGGGGGCTAATGATGAACATTAAACGCATACGATTTGATGAATTTGGCCCGTATCGCGACTGGTCTTTCACTACGGGTGACAATGGGGTTCAACTCATGTATGGCCCTAATGAAAGTGGTAAGACATCCTTGCTCGAAGGGATGCGCACCTTGTTGTTTGGTGGTACTCATAAGGCTTATGGTCCTATGACGGGGGCCCTTGATGTGGACCGTAATGGTGAAAGCTATTATATCGGTCGTAAGGGTAAGCAGTTAGACTTTTACAGTCCTGGTAATCCTGCCATCCATGAAGAGCCGGCTCAACATTGGTGGCATGGCATCGATAAAAAAACATATAACCGCATATTTGCGTTAACATTAGACGACCTACAAGGCCTTGATGTATTACAAGAGGTAGAGGTTCGTTCCCGATTCTTTGGCGCTGAAGGGGGAGAACACTTAGGTGGCGCTGTTAAGGATGTTGAAAAAGGGGCTACAGACCTACTTGTAGCATCCTCGAATGGTAAACGTCGCATCAATGTATTGATGGATGAGCTTAAAGAAAACCGCCAAAAGCTGAGTCAGTTGGCGGAGCATGAAGCGCAATATGTGGAATTACAAACCGTCTTTCACAGTACGGAGCAAACCGAAATGGAATTGCAAAATCAGTTGAAAGAATGGAAGGAATATCGGGATGGTATCGATGTAGTATTGCGTGCGTGGGATACGTATCGTCGCAGTGAAGAGGCACGTATGCACATGCAGCAGTACAATAGTGAGCTCGCCTTGAGTCGTGATGAGTTTCTTCGCCTTGATGAAGAAATTAAACGGGCTCGTGACAATATGCAATTATGGCAGGAAAAGGAAGCGGCATTGATGCCAGCTAACTTTAGTCCTGATAGCCCATTTGGAACTTATGGCCAAGATATTGAAGATCTTATTCAACAAGGTGCTAAATGGGAGCAGTTACGCCGTGAGTGCGAAGAAGGCGATGCGTACATCCGTAAGGTTAGGGAACAATTGGAGTTTTCACGCACCTTACATTCTGCGTGGCGTCATGATGAGCCAATGGCAGAAGACATCAATTGGTTTGATGGAGAACGTTTGGCAAGTCGTTTGCGCACCGCAAAAGAACAACTTTTACATTGGCAAGACCGCAAACCTGCAGAGGCTACCGATGAGGTGCCGACGGCGAACCTTGAAGGGGCATCCTTACCTAACTTTAGTGAAGAAGAATTAGCTAAAAAAGAATATTTAGAGCGTGAATTAGATCGTATCTTAATGGATATAGATCGAGTAGAGGCTAGACGGAATAGTTCTGGTTCAGATGCACAGCCTACAATTCTGCCAAAATGGCTACAACGCATTAGTGGTATAGGTGCTGTTATTGCTGTATTGGTAGTATTAGCAGGCCTGTTGGTTCTTGAATCTGCATTATATACTATAGGTGGTTTTATTTTTTTGATTCTATCTATGGGGCTATTCTGGTATGCTACATGGAGGCTTCATAATGGTAACTCTGAAGTGTCTAAATTAAACTATGAGTTACAAATTTTATCCTCCCGTAAATCCGATGTAGAGCATCAGCTAGAGGCTTTGATCAAGGCTGCTACGCCTACAGCGAGTCCTGTACCATCCTTAGAAGGGGCGGCACATCTTGAACGTTGGATTCAAGATGGTCATACATTACAAGGCATTTACGATGAAGCCCTCGCAGCATGGCAAAACTGGTTACCGCAAGGGGCGGCTAAGAGTCTCGATGAAGATGATTTCTTTGGCCTCAAACATGAATATGATCAATATCATGAGCAACTACGTACTATAGAAGGCTATGAAAAGCGTTTAGCAGAGCATAAAGAAGGTCTACGTATTATTGAAGACCAAGCGATGGCTTTGTGGTATAACCTTGGGATAGAGGCGCCAGTATCTCCAACAGAGCTAAAACGCATTTATAACCAATATAAGAACTTCCAACAAAATAAGATTGTATGGGAACAAAAGGAAGCACAACGTAAAAGCTTCCGCAATGAATACGATAATTGGCATCGCAAGGAAAAAGAGCTACTCCTTCGTCAACAAGAACTGCTCCATAAAGCTGGTATGGAAAGCTCTAACGAGTATCGTCAACATCTTATCGATGAGGACCAATATAAACAGTGGCAAACCATCTATAAGCAAAGTCAGGTGCAGCTTGATTTGCTTGCTCCTGACGCGGAGAATAAAGACTTGTTCTACCGTCGTTTGCGTGAAGGCAACAAGGATAACTGGTTGGATGAACTGGCTCATTCTGAGCGTGAAATAGCCTCTATCGAAGATAAATTGGCTACCTTGTACGAGCGTCGCGGTCAAATCGTTGAAGCCATGCGTACACTTGGATCTGACCAGGAACAACACCAAATGTTGCAAGAACGTGAAGCTTTACGAAGTGAATTAGAGTCTGCTCTCGAAGATTGGGCTACGCAAGTATTGATAAGTCATTGTATGGATAAGGCTCAACAATCATATGAACAAGAAAAACAACCTCATATGTTAGAGCTTGCCTCCTCTTATGTTGAAAGACTAACTGGTGAGAGGTATACGCTTGATATTCTAGGTATCAATAAAGGGGTAGCACTTATCAACAACAATGGGGAACGACTAGAACTTAAATTCTGGTCTAGTGGTCTAGCTGACCAAGTATACTTGGCATTGCGTCTTGCCCTAGCCAAGGTATTCTCTTATCAAGTAGAATCCTTGCCGATTATCTTGGACGATATTTTGGTGCGTTTTGACGAAAACCGTCAACGTAGTGCCTTGGAATTGTTGGCCGAGCTTGGAAAGAATCAACAGATTTGGCTCTTTACCTGTCAACGCTCTGTATATGATATGGCTCAATCTATTATGGGCATCGATTGCCATAGACTAAGTCGTAGCTAAATGAATTTCGGACTTGAATTAAAGACTCAGTCAAATTAAAGTAGTGGTTACATTACAGTACTAGTAAATTTAACGACATACTTGAATTAAAGTCTTAGTTAAATCAAAGTGGTAATGAAATAATAATCCCTGTGGAGGCACATGCTTTCACAGGGATTATTAGGGATTATTAAAGAATAAATAATGTGTGTGATTGTAACCAAAGTAACTGTTTTAGTTACCATAGTGTGTTAGTATACATTTAGAACGAAAGGGGTTGAGTACTTGAACACAGCTTATTTGGACATGATCCAAGGGAAGAACCCTGGTGTAACGCCTGTGTGGTATATGCGTCAAGCTGGTCGTAGCCAAGCGGAATATCGCAAAATCAAAGAGAAATATTCATTATTTGAAATTACAAAAGAGCCCGAGTTATGTGCTCGTGTTACGGAATTACCTGTTAAGGAATACGGCGTTGATGCGGCGATTCTCTACAAAGATATCATGAGCCCAATGGTGGCTATGAATGTAAATGTTGAGCTGAAGGCCGGTGTGGGTCCTGTGTTTAGCACGCCTATCCGTTCTATGGCTGATGTAGAGGCTCTAGATTCCTTTGATCCTACCAAGGTAGAGTATATCGGTAAAACGATTACACTCTTAACATCTGGCATGCTCGACGTGCCACTCATTGGTTTTTGCGGTGCGCCGTTTACGATTGCATCCTACCTTATCGAAGGGGGACCAACGAAGAACTACAATAAGACTCGTGGCATGCTCATCGGTGCTCCTCATGTGTGGAATGCATTGATGACTAAACTGGCGGACATGTCCATTGCGTACTTATCCATGCAAGCCGAAGCGGGTGCCAATGCACTTCAAATCTTCGACTCTTGGGTAGGGGCTGTTAATGCAGATCAGTATAAACAAGGGATTTACCCTCATATGGAACGAATCATTAAGGCTGTAAAAGCTAAATATCCTCATTTACCTATAGCGATGAATGGCGTTGGCACTGACCATTTGGTGTCTATTTGGTCTCATTTGCCATTAGACGTCATTGCCCTTGATTGGCGTAGTTCCATTGTTATGGCGAATGAACGGGGTGTAACGCAAACCGTGCAAGGTAACTTGGATCCAGCGTATCTGTTCGGAGACGAAAAAACATTGGCTCACGAAGTAGATCGTATTTTGCTCGAAGGAGTTCGCTATGGTCGCCATATCTTTAATTTAGGTCATGGCGTATTCCCCGAGGCAGATCCTCAAAAACTCCATTGGCTAACGGACTATGTGCATGAACGTAGTCGTGAAATTTGGGCTCAAGAGAGGTAAATTAGTGAAAGTAGAAAAAAAAGGATTATTATTCCTGTCTTATGGTAGCCCTTTAAGTAAGGATGATTTAGTACCCTATATGACGAGCATTCGTCGTGGCCGTGTACCAACGAAAGAAGAGATTGCTAATCTTACTAAGCGTTATGATACAATCGGTCAATGGGAAAATGTTGAACTTCAAACTATGGCAGAGTGCCAATATAGAACCTTGCTTACTCTGTTGCCGACTATGCCTTCCGCTATTGGTTTTTTACACATGAAACCGTCCATTGCAGATGCAGTTGACTCCTTAGTCCAGCAAGGAGTGGAGCATATTATCGCTATTGTAACAGCTCCATTCTTCACCGCTCTCGGTACTGGAGCTTATGAAAAACAAGTACAAGCAGCTATTTCAAATTATGATAATGTGACATTCGACTTTATCCGTTCCTGGTGGGACCAACCAACTTTCAAGGAATACTGGGTAAAAACAGTTTCAAAGTGTGTGAATATTAATAAAGATTTATTCGTTATTTTTAGTGCGCACAGTATACCTCTTATCAATAATCATGGTGGAGATTCGTATGCGTTAGCTTTAGAGGAAAGCGCCAAAGAGATTGCTGAACATTGTAAATTACTGAAATGGACTGTGGCGTGGCAAAGTGCAGCTCCTCATGGGCAATGGTTGGGCCCTACTGTAGAGGATGCAATCAATGAAGCTTTACAAACTGGTGCTACTCGCATTGCTTTTGTACCATTTGGATTTGTAAGCAATCACGTTGAGGTACTGTACGATAATGATGTGGAGTGTAAAGAACTCGTTGAAGCAAAGGGCGCAACATATATGCGTGCACCCATGCCAAATTGTAATGAAACATTTTTACAAGCAATGGCGAGTGCAATAATAGAAAGGATTCATTCGTGAACGTAACAATTGTGGGCGGTGGCTTAACAGGGCTAACAGCGGCTTATTATCTAGGTCATGCAAAGCCAGAATGGACCATTACTCTTTATGAACAAGCACCACGATTTGGTGGGAAAATACAAACGCAACATGTGGATGACTTCGTAGTGGAACTCGGTCCTGACTCCTATTTGGGTCGTAAAACAGAAATGACAGATCTCGTGCATGATCTTGGACTAGGTGATACCCTTGTGTCTAATGAAACAGGTCAAGCCTTTGTATATGATAAGGGCTCTATCCACCCAATTCCAGGCGGCTCCATCATGGGCATTCCTACGGAAATGATGCCCTTTGTGAAAGCAACGCTCATTTCTTGGCCTGGTAAATTGCGTGCTGGTTTAGATTATTTTAAGAAACCATATCAACTTGATGAAAATGGTGATGTATCCATTGGTCATTTCTTCAAATACCATTTAGGTCAAGAAATGATGGATAAACTCATCGAGCCCCTATTAGCGGGTATCTATGGTGGCGATATTTATAAAATTAGCCTATTGTCGACATTCCCTCATTTTATTCAAGTAGAACAAAAATATGGGAACATGGTAAAAGGTATGATGGCCGCTAAGATGAGTCATTCCAAAGCAGGTGTCTCTAAAGCAGCTAAAGATGCTGTAGCAGAAGGCGATGTGCCTCGTGCTGGTAAAGGTACTATGACAGATTGTCAATTTGAAAGCCACGAAGCAAAGTCTAGTCAAGCTAATTTTGCTAGTAATCGTGCAAGCAGTTCTAACCATGTAACAAAGACTAGTTCAAATCATCAGTCTGCTAAGGCGCAAACGGATATGGAAAGTCGGAAGGGAACAGCGGCTCAATCCGGTATGTTTCGTCAATTGACAGGCGGCCTTGAAAGCGTGATTACCGCTATCGTTGAGGCTATGCCTAGTAATGTACACTTGCATACAGGTACACTAGTTTCTGATATTCGATATGTTGATGGTGTGTATGCAATCGATGTGGTTAATCAGTGTAACGATTCTTGTGGTCGTCAATCTATGGCAGATCATGTGATTATTAGTACGCCGCCGGCAACGTATACACAATGGTTTAAGGATGATCAGGGTTTTGACTTTTTGCGTTCCATGGAGCAATCTAGCTGTGCCATTGCTATTATGTCTTTTGATAAAAGCACCTTTGATGGTGACCTCAAGGGATCAGGTTTGCTCATTACTAGAAACACAGATACGCCTCTTACAGCGTGTACTATTCTTAATCAAAAATGGCCTCAAACAACGCCTGACGATAAAATCGTATTGCGTGTCTTTATTGGTAAACCTGGTAATGATGTAGTAGAACGACTCAGCGAAGAGGAACTTTCAGAATTGGCAGTCAAAGAAATTCAACATATCATGGGTTTCTCTGTCAAACCAGAGTGGGTGCGCATCAATCGCCTCATTCACTGTATGCCTCAATATAATGTAGGCCATCGCGCAGGCATTAAAGCTGTTCGTGAACATGTGGCAGAGCATTATCCCAATTTACACCTCATTGGTACGCCCTTTGATGGCATTGGAATCCCTGATGGTGTAAAACAAGCAAAAGAACTGGTAGAAAAACTTGTGAATGACAAGTAAAATAGTGACTTGCTTAAAAGAGTTAGTATAGTATTAAGAGCTATAGGATTATCCTCAGCATAAAAGTAGAAGTTTAGTCTTAACTAAAGAATGTACTAATAAAAAATCTCAATAGAAACTAAATTGAAAAGACTCTATATGCTATAATAGTAAGTGGAGTCTTTTGATTTCCTTAGTTATATAGATACATTATTATTTTGATATAATCACCGTAGATAGGAGTGATCATAATGGGAAAAGCAATCCCTACAGTAGAAGGTTGGCATAGCCAACACATGGTATTC
>ERZ773265.1828-NODE-1828-length-10382-cov-6.612085_pt1 | contig 10382 bp, 8 predicted proteins | sample MGYA00580512_ERZ773265 | MGnify/ENA primary metagenome ERZ773265 (study PRJEB29015, sample SAMEA2738169) | human oral metagenome | biome: human oral; feature: human-associated habitat; material: saliva | place: China | collected 2183 ...
CAGACACACAAATCCACACTCACATGTGTTACTCAGAATTTACAGATATCATCCCTGCTATTGACAACATGGATGCGGACGTGATTTCCTTTGAAGCTAGTCGCTCTAACTTGGAAATCCTGGATGAGCTCAAGGCTAAGAACTTCCAGACAGAAGTAGGACCTGGAGTTTACGATATCCACTCACCGCGCGTGCCAAATGAAGGGGAAATCGACCATACGATTGAAGCTATCTTGGCTAAGGTGCCAAGCAGCAAGGTCTGGATCAATCCTGACTGTGGTCTCAAAACTCGTGGTATCCCAGAAACTAAGGCTAGCTTGGTGCGCTTAGTAGAAGCAGCCAAAGCAGCTAGACAACATTTGAAATAATCCTCCTGGAACCTCAAAAGTTGAACTTGATGGAGGATACCCCCAAAAAATGAAGCAGAGCTGACAATCCTGCAGAAGCTGTTCTTCTAGGATTGTCCTCGGCTATCACTACCATCATTGAAAGGAACTTTTTGTTATATGGTTCGTCGTCACACACCCAGTCTCTCATTTGAAGTATTTCCTCCCAATCCGGCAGTAGGCAATGATAAGATTTTTCAGGCGTTGAGAGAGATGCAAGATCTGGCTCCTCACTTTATCAGTGTGACAGCCAGCAATAATAAGTTTGACATTGAGGAGACGACGGTTCGTTTGACGGAGTTCATCGCCAACGACCTCAAGATTCCGACGATAGCTCACTTACCTGCGGTCTATCTGACTAAGGACATGGTGTCCAATATCTTGCAGTCTTTGGATCGGGTTGGTGTCCATCAGATTTTAGCTTTGCGAGGAGATATTTTTCCAGATGTAGCGCCTAAGGATGATTTCACCTATGCGACTGACTTGATAGAATACATCAAGACAGAAGCACCGCATTTTGACATCATTGGAGCCTGCTATCCAGAAGGCCACCCGGATTCGCCTAATCAGATTTCGGATATTCAAAATCTCAAGAAAAAGGTGGATGCTGGCTGCTCTAGCCTAGTGACCCAGCTTTTCTTTGACAATGAGCGCTTTTACGACTTTCAGGACAAGTGCATTTTAGCGGGTATTGAAGTGCCAATTCATGCCGGGATTATGCCGATTCTCAATCGCAATCAGGCTCTGCGCCTGCTTAAGACATGTGAGAATATCAAGCTGCCAAGAAAATTCCGGGCTATTCTGGATAAGTACGAACATGACCCAGAGTCTCTGAGAGCAGCTGGTCTGGCTTATGCTGTGGACCAAATTGTTGACTTGGTGACCCAAGATGTAGCGGGCATACACCTTTACACTATGAATAATGCTGCAACAGCCTACCATATCTATAAGGCTACCCATGCCCTCTTTAATCATAATCCATCTGTTCAATCTTTTTAAGATGAATGAAGAAACCACTAATGCGATTCATTTGCTGTTTAGTGGTTTTTGTTTTATAATAAGGATAAAAATTTTATCCAAATCTAAGGAGGGGCTGATGGAGCATTCGCTGACCTTGGTTAAGTCTATGCAGTTTGGCCAAGAAGATTGTTTTTTTGCCTTCTGTGGTTATTCAAAAACGGAAGCCCATCATAGCTTTGGGCCGGCTGTTCGGGATGTCTATGTCATCCACATCGTACTGGAGGGACGGGGGACTTACTCCGTGGGCAATCAGCGCTATGATTTGCAGGAAGGGCAGGGCTTTGTGGTGCCACCGGGTCAGTCGGTCTTTTATCAGGCTGATGGAGAAGAGCCTTGGTCTTATGTCTGGATGGGACTGGGTGGACGCCTCTTGCCTCCTTATCTGCAGGCTCTGGGACTACAGTCTGGCCAATGGTCTTTTGAGCTGACTTCTTTGCAGGAATTTAAGGCCTTGGTCTTTGAAAGTCTGGCTTACGAAGGCAGCGGAATAACAGCTGAACTAGCTCTGCAAAGGCAAGTTTATCGATTCTTAGAGCTCTTGTCCCAACGTCTTAAGCAGACATCCTTAATCACGGAAAGCCGTCGAGTCAATCCTTATGTCCAGCAGGTATTGGAACTGCTGAGTAGCCATCTGCCAGAAAGTTTATCTGTGCAGGAGTTGGCGCAGAAATTAGCGCTACACCCTTCCTACCTATCTCGGCTTTTCAAGGATGAAGTAGGCAAGGGGATTAAGGAGTACAGCAATGACTTGCGGCTCAATATGGCAGCTGATTTGCTGACGAGCAGCCAGCTTTCGGTGGAAGAGATTGCCAGTAAGACAGGCTTTGCCGGAACACAGAGCTTTTCAAAAGCCTTCAAGAAGGCGCGTGGCCAGTCGCCCCTGAACTTTCGCAAGGCTAGCTCTCATCTGGGGCAGGAGCTGTAAAAAGTCACATTTGGATAAATAATACTAGAAAGAAAGGCTTACCAAAAGGGGGAGCCTTTTTTATAATGAAAGGAGAAGCATGATTGCAGACTGTGAAAGGAGAAGACCATGAATAAGGCGAGTATTTTGTTTAAGGAAGAATGCCGGCAATTTCATCTGACTAATGGCGAGGTTTCTTATATTTTTCGGGTTTCGGAGGATGGTAAACTCTTGCAGCTTTACTACGGCGCGGTGGTACCGGAGCGGGATTATTCTTATTTGGTGGAGCTGCAGCATCGGCCCATGACGACCTATCGGAAAGAAGGAGATTTACGTTATTCTTTGGAGCATGTGCGGCAGGAATTTCCAGAATACGGCACGACAGACTTTCGCCATCCCGCTATCTGTCTGCGGCAGGAAAATGGCTCGCGTATTACTGACTTTGTCTATGTCAGTCATCAGATAGTGGATGGTAAGCCAGCTTTAGAGGGTTTGCCCGCTACTTATACTGAGGCTCAAATGGAGGCTAAGACGCTTATTCTAACCCTGCGAGATGCGTTGACAGAAGTAGAAGTTCAGCTGTTTTATACGATTTTTGCTGATTGGCCAGTTATCGCTCGCTCCAGCAAAGTGATTAATCAAGGCGGGGAAACTTGCTATTTGGAATCCCTAGCTAGTCTGTCGCTGGATCTGCCAGATGCTGACTATGACTGGCTGCAGCTATCAGGAGCATGGGCTCGGGAACGCTATATCAAGGAGCGCCCGCTTCAGCAGGGGATTCAGTCCATTGAGTCAACTCGTGGTATTTCCAGTCCTCACCACAATCCTTTTGTAGCTCTTAAGCGCTCGAAAACGACTGAGTTTTCAGGTCCAGTGCTAGGAGCGTCCTTGGTGTACTCAGGCAATTTTTTCATTCAGGCTGAAGTGGACACTTATGATGTGACTCGGCTGCAGATAGGCATCAATCCTTTCGGTTTTGAGTGGAAGCTGGCTGCGGGCCAGTCCTTTACCAGTCCAGAAGCTCTGCTGGTTTACTCTGAGCGGGGCCTCAACGGCATGAGTCAAGTTTTTCATCAGCTATTTCGTCGACGTCTAGCAAGGGGATACTGGCGCGAGCGAGCTCGTCCTGTTCTCATCAATAATTGGGAAGCTACCTATTTTGACTTTAGTGAGGATCAGCTGCTGGATCTTGCTGAAAATGCTCAAGAAGTAGGGGTGGAGCTCTTTGTGCTAGATGACGGCTGGTTTGGCCAGCGGACTAATGACCGAGCTGGGCTGGGTGATTGGTTTGTCAATCCAGAAAGGCTGCCGCAGGGGCTGGGCCCGCTAGCAGAGCGAATTCACGTTTTGGGCATGAAGTTCGGTCTTTGGTTTGAGCCGGAAATGGTCAATAAGGACAGCCAACTCTACCGAACTCATCCTGACTGGCTGCTGGCAGTGCCAGACAGACAGTCCCACCATGGTCGGAATCAGTTTGTTTTGGACTATTCTCGGCCGGAAGTAGTGGATGAGATTTTTGAGCGTCTATCGGCGGTTATCGAGGAAGCGCAGCTGGATTATATCAAATGGGATATGAATCGCCCTCTGACGGATGTCTTCTCAGCTGCCTGGCCAGCTGATCAGCAAGGAGAGATTTTTCACCGCTATGTCTTGGGTGTTTATGACTTGTATGAACGTTTGATCAGTCGCTATCCCAGATTGTTATTTGAGTCCTGCTCTTCAGGTGGAGGACGCTTTGATCCAGGTATGCTCTACTATGCTCCTCAAGTTTGGACCAGCGATGATTCGGATGCGATTGAGCGTTTGAAAATCCAGTATGGAACCAGTCTTCTCTATCCGCTTTCGTCCATGGGAGCCCATGTCTCCATCGTGCCCAATCACCAGACCAATCGTCTGACTCCGTTGAAGACGCGGGGGAATGTCGCCTTTTTCGGTTCCTTTGGCTATGAGCTGGATCTTAATCAGCTAAGCCCAGAAGAATTGGCTGAAGTCAGGGAACAGATAGCTTTTTACAAACGCTATCGAGAGCTGATTCATAATGGAACTTTTTATCGACTGCAGTCGCCATTTAAGGGAGATGGACAGACAGCTTGGATGGTTGTCAGTCAGGATCAGAACACTGCGATTTTGGGCACTTTCAAGGTCCTCAATCAAGTCAATCGCTCTCATCAACGTTTGCAGTTGAAAGGACTGGCTGTGGAGAAGGTCTATCGGCTAGAGGGGCATGCCTATATGGGGGCTGAGCTTATGCGAGTTGGGCTGGTCACCACGGACGCTTCCAGCGGTCAGCTTTTAGAGGATTCTGAGCAAAAGCCGAGCTATGACTTTGATTCCAAACTCTGGCTGTTTGAAGCAGAGGATGAGTAGATAAGATGGGAATAAAAAGATCAGAAGGAACGAGCTGATTAAAAGCTGTCCTTCTTGTTTTTTCTCTGAGAGAAAAGGATAGTACCATTATCTCTGATAATTCTATAAGAGAAGACTTTCAAAAAGGTATATAATAGGATGAAGCTTTCATGAAATAAAACTGTTTTAAAGTGGGAAAACATGAAGATTTTTTGGTAACCTCTGGCAGTGAATCACATGACCAACTGCGGGATTCTGAAGTTTACTTTTGAACAGGACCAATTTTACCTAGAAGAGGTCATTGGTCACGATTTTAGCGATTGGGAGGGGAAAATGAAAGATTTATATTTGATGCGGCACGGCCAGACCTTTTTCAACCAAGAAGGCTTGGTGCAGGGAGCTTGTGACTCTCCTTTGACAGAACTGGGGCAGGAACAGGCCTGGCAGGCAGGAGCTTATTTGCAAGGGCGGGGCATTCGTTTTGGACGTCTCTACTCTTCTACTCAGGAGCGGGCTTCTGATACGCTGGAACTTGTCTCTGGCCGGACCGACTATACTCGCCTTAAGGGCATTAAAGAATGGAACTTCGGTCTTTTTGAGGCTCAGCCTGAACGCTTGCAGCCGAAGTTTCGACCGGGAGCTACCTCTTTTGAAGACCTCTTCGTCCCTTATGGCGGAGAAGGTGTGAATCAAGTAGGTGAGCGCGTGCTGGTCACTCTAACTGAGGTCATGGAGCAGGCGGATGCGGAGCCAGTCTTGGCCGTCAGCCATGGCGGTGCCATGTGGGCCTTCTATCTCAAGATTGGGACCCAAAGGTACGCTTTGGCAACTGCGTCATCTGCCATTACCATTATGAGAAGGGCCATTTTAGGCTGGCAGAACTTATTGACCCTCTGACGGGGAGTGTGTATGAGTGTGAATGAAAAATCTGGTTTCTTATAGAGAAACCAGATTTTTATTATACAAAGATAAAACTAGCTGTGTCATCGTTCTGTTACTTCGACTGGATCAAGAATCAGAAGCTCACCTTTAGTAAACTCTCTCACACTAGCCTTTATATGCATATTTTGTCCAACTCCAACTCCATCTCCACTGAAATTTTTAAAAACTGAGGTCGGAGCAACATCATTAAATTGAAAAGCTGGGCCAGGAGTAGCAAGATCAGGTCCAGGATAATCACCTGCATAAATTAGAATATCATAGCGAGTTTTATAATTAGCGTGAGGATTTAAATAAGCAATATAACCATTAAATTCTACTGTCTTGCCTTTGTATTTTTGAACGAAGGAAGAAATTGCTGTTGGATCTTCAGTTTGTAAGATGGCAGCAAATTCTGGATTGTTGTCAGGAGTGATAGTTTGTGGTTCAGGTTTTTTTGATGATTCAGATGAGCTTGAGGAAGATTCGGAAGAGCTAGAAGAAGATTTGGTATTAATTGAAGAGGAACTGGAATTTTCCTTTTTTTTATTAACTTCTTGATTCTTTTCCTCTTTTTTAAAAGTGTGATAGGTGACTGTAATACTAGCATTTTTAGGAAGTTTTTCTCCCTTTTGAAATTCCGTCTTGCCTTGAATAGAGACACTTTCAATTTGTCCATCTTTTATAATCCAGCCGTTGATAAGATCTTCAATTTTCTCAGTTTTCACATTTGTAAAACCAGTATCCTCTAGTTGACTGACAATCACTTTATAATTTTTTTGATTAATGTTTTCTGACTCTATTGGTAAAGAAAGCTCGTTAGAATTTTCTTTAGAAGACGAAAAAATACCAATACAAACAAATGCAACTATTGCAATTGTTACTCCAACAATCATAAAAATTTTCTGATACTTTTTATGCTGAATTTCTTTTTCAGTAAGTGGCCTAATATCTACTATAGCTTCACTGGCAAATAAACCAAAGACTCCAGTATTCCCTTGATGTTTAACTTCGATTTTAACTTTATTTTTATCAAGTGCTAAATCTTTTAAACCTTTTTCAATTGCATCCTCAGTCGTTTTTCCTTTATATATAGTCATAATATCTCCCACCTTTTTCAATTTAAATTTATATAAATCTCTGATACTATATATAATACAGAAACATGTTTATGTCAATAATTTTTTTACATTATTATCTGATTTTTTATATTCTGACATCGAACTTATCCCCTCCATTTAGCTGAAGGGGATGATTTTTTATGCTCTTTCAAATTCTGTATGTGTAAAATCTTTTCTCTTTTTACTGATTTCCCCTTCCGCCTTCCACTCACTTCGAGTAAAGACTATGGAGAGTAGTGTCAGAGCTGCAAAGGCCGCTCCTACGTACCAGTAGGGCATATCCAGCGTCGTGGAGCGACCAGATAGGTTGACGATGCCACGGAAGAGCATGCCGGCTGTCATGATGGCTACAGCTGAGTTCCAGAGGTTGAGGCTGAGCCGAGAGAGGTTAGGTATGACCTTCATGAAGAGCAGGAGTAGGATGCCGCCCGCTAGAGGAATGGCAAAGAGATAATGCATGTGGCTAGATGTTTCGCCGAAGCTGAAGGATTCATAGATTCTGCTGAATGCAAAGAAGAAAATAGTTAATAGTGCGTAGATAAGGGCTGTTTTTCTAAAACGTTTTTTACTGGGATTAGTAACCGATGTAGACAATATCACTCACCGACCTTTCTGAGATAGTATTTCCGTTGGTTGTAGGCTTGTTAATGACCTGACCGTTAAAGTAAAGTGTAGAGGAGCCGCCGCCGTCAAGGTTATAGGCAGTCTTGACACCATAAGATTTCATGATTTCTGCCATCTGGTAGAGGGAAAGTCCCTCGCTTTCTGAGGTGCGTCCGTCTGAAACGATGATGATATAGTGGTTTTCGTCAATGATACCGATAGCTGTCCGAGGATTGGAAGACATGGACTGGCCGACTTCGGAGTTGGTATCAACGACAATCTCACCATTTTCTACAAGAGATGGGCCGAAAGCCAAGAGATTGACCACACCGTCTTTGATCAGTTGATCGGCAGAGACTTGGTCTTCATAGATAATCTTGAAGGAGCCGTCTTTGTAAATAGCTAAATCACCATTGCTGGAGTCTTCTCGGACGGTATCGCGGTAGACGATGCCATTGCGGATGACATAGCCAGTTGTATTGGCTCCGTAGTAGTCGCCGTTAACCGCTAGGATAGCATTGTTGTTGGCGGCCGTTTCCGAGGTTTTTGCTGTGACATTGTTTCCGTAGGTGTTTTGGGCAAAGGCTGTTTTCAGATATTCTGATGAGCTGACGGTCACATCAGCGACGTAGACTTGGGTGTTGCTGACGGTCTTTTCAGTCAGCGTGACCGAGATGTTATCGTCTGAATAGCTGGTATCCGTCACAGTTGCTGTTTCCGCAGCCTTGCTGGCAGTCTCGGCATTGGACGACGAACTTGCGCTTGAAACCGTGGAAATGGTCTCTGCGATGACGAAGGTTTTCAGCATGGAGTAGCTGAAAGAAGCTGTCAGAAGCAGCCCAAAAATGGAGGCATAGGCATAGCGTTTCTTTAAAAATTTCATGATGCGGTGTGTGTCCTTTCCTTAAAAATAAATCTCTTTTGGACCATCCAGGAGGCGGTGAAGAGTAAAATGCCGACGATGATTTTGACAATCAGAAGATTGAGACCAAAGACAGCATAGAAGAGGCGAATCAGCAGTGTGTCTAGGATAAAGAGCACTACAGCTAGGCTGAAATAGCCAGTTCCTGTCTTGAGTATACTGTCGTCGTTCTTAAAGACTAGCTTTTTATTGGTTGAATAGTTAAAGATTGAGCTGGTCACACGGGCAATCCCGTTGGCCAGAAGAATTCTTAAGCTAGTCGGCACAGCAGCTAAAAACAAGAGAGCCAGTGCGTAGACAATGTAGTCCACGACGAAACTGCTGAGAGAAGTCAGGGCAAATTTGAAAATATTTTTATAAATCATGAGCCCATCCCGAATCGGCCGGAAGTGCGAGCCTTGATTGTCATTGATATAGACCGTCTCAATAGGCACTTCCAAAATGGGATATTCCTTGCTGGCTTCTAAGAGCATGTTCATTTCATACTCATAGCGCTGGCCCTCTACCTTTAGCATAAATGGAATCATGTTGGTCGTAAAGGCTCGTAAGCCTGTCTGAGTATCGGAGACACCCACGCCAGTCTGAAGCTTGAAAAGAGCCCGAGTCAGACTATTGCCGAAGCGGCTGCGCAGAGGCACCTTGCCAGTAAAGGCGCGTGCTCCCAGAATCAACTGATTGGGATTTTCAGAAGCTTTGGCCGCTACGCGGAAAATATCCCAGACCTTGTGCTGGCCATCTGCGTCGGCTGTTACCACCGTTCCGTATATCTTCAGTGCTTGGATAAAGGTAAAAGCAGTTTTTAGCGCTTGTCCCTTGCCTTGATTGACCTGATGACGGAGCACGGTCGCGTACCGCTCTGCCTGCTCAAAGACTATCTGGCATTTGGAAGAGCTGCCGTCATCGATAACAATGATATGAAAATCACCTTTATGGTGAATTTTTTTTATCAGCTTAATAAGATTATAATCAGGCTCATAGGCCGGAATCACTAGAAAATCCATATCCATACCTCTTTCTTAGATGATTTGTAGAAAGTATACAGACTGCGCCTTAAAAGTTCCTGATATAAGTTAGTTTTAAGAAAATGTTAACATTTCTTTAAGGAAAGAGCAGAGAAAGAAGAGGATAGAAAGGCTGGTGGAGAGAGGATTAGAGACAATTTTGCGAAATGAATGCTAGAGTATGGCAAGGTGGTTATGTAGATATCTCTAAAAATAGGTCATTCCGATTTTTGCAATTGATTGGTATGTCTTAAATATAGAATGTTAAGAAAATATATTCCTGAATACCTAAAAAAACGACCATTATGGTCGTTTTTATGCATCATTCCACTTCCAATTCTTCTTGGTCAATTTTATGGGCTGTTCGGTAGGCTTGGTAAAAGATAAAGACAGCCACAGCGGTCATAGCCGGTACGATGATTGGGATGTCCGTTTCGATAGCAGTCAGCGGTGAATTCCAGAAGAAGTGGAGAACGAAAGCTGCTAGGAAGTAGAAGAGCCCCACTCGGAAGTAGTTTTTCTGAGTTTTGGCATATCGTAGCATGAGAGCCAGACCGAGAGTGGTCAGGGCGGTGTAGAGCCAGTGAGAGGCGACACCGCCAGTAATGCGGCCTAGGATACCAGAGATAGTGAAGGAGAAGCCTTCGGGCAGGTCAGAGAGGATATAGGAGAAGTCCTCGCTAATCTGAAAGCCCATGCCAGCTGTAATCCCCAGCATCAAGAAGGATTTGAACTTTTTGACGGGAACTAGGTAGACAGCGAAGGCAGCTGCCAACAGCTTGAGTGGTTCTTCAACCAGCGGAGCTGCGATGGCATTTTCTAGGTCGCTGAGCAAAGTGTTTGGGAAGCTGGTGCTGACCCATTCGTGGATATAGGTGTTGGCCAAGCCAGAGGTCCAGCCTGAAATGAAAAGGCCGCCTAGCAGAGCTACCCCAAGGCTAAGTGCAGGAGTCTGCCATTTTTTACCCAGTTGACGAATCAAGAGCAGGGCAGGGATGATATAGAGCAGGGCCAAGAGGGCTGATAGTCCGACAATTCCATAGGAAGTACCTGACATACTGCCAGTAGTATAGGCTTGTGTCTCGTATTCTAAGCCAATCGCGCTTAGAAGGAGAAAAATGAAAAGAACAATATTTTTCTTCATAAGTAACTTTCTAAAAT